>MDTG01021053.1_pt1 | contig 38101 bp, 36 predicted proteins | sample 811421 | NCBI WGS metagenome assembly MDTG01 (sample SAMN05326645, study PRJNA326480) | marine metagenome | isolation source: seawater | place: Pacific Ocean: South East | collected 2011
TATGAAGTCCAAACGATAAGCTAATTAGGATACTCAAAAAAAGAAGCATCATAAAATATTTCATACCAAATAAGTCTATATTAATGCAGCTATTTTCTTTTACTAGGGTTCTTTGGGCAGTGACTTAAGATACAGCTCTTCCAATTGATTATCTTCTAATGCTGCAGGTGCGTCGATCATAACATCTCTACCTTTATTGTTTTTAGGGAAGGCGATAAAGTCTTTGATGGTTTCACTCCCACCGAGTATAGCCACCAATCGGTCAAGTCCTAGAGCTATTCCTCCATGAGGCGGTGCTCCGTATTGGAAGGCGTCCATCAAAAAACCAAACTTTTCTTGGGCTTCTTTTTCGGTGAAACCCAGAAGGCCAAACATTTTTTCTTGAAGTGCAGTATCGTGTATCCTGATCGACCCCCCTCCGATTTCGTTTCCATTCAATACCAAGTCATAAGCGTTGGCCATTACTTTTCCTGGATCGGAATTAAGCAATCCAAGGTCCTCTTTTTTGGGGGATGTAAAGGGGTGGTGCATGGCATGGAAGCGCTCGGTTTCCTTGTCCCATTCTAATAGCGGGAAATCGGTCACCCATAGAGCGGCAAATTCATTGGGTTTTCTCAATCCCATTTGCTCAGCAATTTCCATGCGTAGAGCACTTAGTTTGATTCGGGTGGTTTGGGCTTCTCCTGACATTACAAAGATCAAATCTCCTGACTGTGCTCCAGTAAAATCAGCCCATTGGGCAAGATCATCGTGGGTGAAGAATTTATCGACAGAGGATTTATAGCTTCCATCTTTGTTACATTTTACCCATACCAAACCCTCGGCACCTACTTGGGGTTTCTTCACCCAATCGATCCACCTATCAATCTCTTTTCGGGTCATGTCTGCTCCACCTGATACCGCAATTCCAACAACCAATTCTTGACTGTCAAATACATTAAAACCTTTGTTTTGAGCTAATGCATTCAATTCGCCAAAAGTCATCCCAAAACGTATGTCAGGTTTGTCATTACCATACTTTTCAATCGCTTCTGTAAAGGTCATTCTGGGAAAGTCATTCAATTCAATGCCTTTGATTTCTTTAAAAAGGTATTGGATCATATCTTCAAACTGCAACAAGACATCTTCTTGTTCTACAAATGTCATTTCGCAATCTATCTGTGTAAATTCAGGCTGCCGGTCAGCTCTGAGGTCCTCATCTCTAAAGCATTTTACAATTTGGAAATATTTGTCAAACCCTGCAATCATAAGTAGCTGCTTAAACGTTTGAGGAGACTGGGGAAGGGCATAAAATTGCCCGCTGTTCATCCTTGAGGGCACTACAAAATCGCGTGCCCCCTCAGGGGTGGATTTGATCAAATATGGCGTTTCTACGCCTATAAAATCTGCTTTAGATAAAAAGTTCTGAATGGCCATAGTCACTTTATGCCTAAAGATGATATTTTCCCTTATAGGGGTACGCCTCAAATCTAGGTAGCGGTAATGCATCCTTAACTCGTCTCCTCCGTCCGTATGATTTTCGATCGTAAAGGGTGGGGTTTTAGCTGCGTTTAAAACCGTTAATTCCTCTACCAGAATTTCAATACCACCAGTTGCCATATTGGAATTTTTCGATTCCCTTTTGATTACTCTTCCTTTGATTTGAATCACGTCCTCACGTCCTAGCTTTAGACATTTTTCATAAACCATTTTAGGTGTTCGCTGCTCGTCAAAAACCAATTGGGTAATGCCAAAACGATCCCTCAAATCGATCCAAACTATAAAACCTTTATTCCTGATTTTTTGAACCCATCCTGCCAGGGTAACTTCTTCGTTGGAATGATTTTCATTCAATGCGCCGCAATGGTGTGATCTCAACATTTTGTTTGAATTAGTTGCAAAGTTAATAAGAAGACTCTCCCTTGTCCAAAAATTATTTTTTAAAAAGCTCTTTTAATTTTAGTTTGATTTGGTACGTGATCAGAAATGTAGCAGGAACAATAATCAGTGTTAAGAAAGTAGCAAAAGTTAAACCGAAGATTACAGTCTTGGCCAATGGCCCCCAAAATATGACGTTATCTCCCCCTATAAAGACCTTAGGATCCCAGTTAGAAAATAGGGAGAAAAAGTCTATGTTAAGACCAATGGCCAGAGGAATCAATCCCAATATGGTGGTAATTGCAGTGAGGATTACTGGGCGCAATCTTGCAGTTCCTCCTTGGACGATGGCTTCAATGGCTTCAGCATTCGGTAACATGGTTTCCTCTGGAAGCTCCAGAGTTATCTTTTTCCTTTCGATCAACAACTGAGTATAATCCAATAGTACTACACCATTGTTCACCACTATACCTGATAGAGAAATGATGCCCATCATTGTCATCAATATCACAAAAGGCATTTGGAATATTGTAATACCTAGAAACACCCCTGTAAAACTCAATAATATGGAGATAAGGATGATGATGGGCTTGGAAATGGAGTTGAATTGGATAACCAGTAATAACATGATCAGCGCCAGGGCAGCTAAAAGAGCATTGGACAAAAAAGCCATATTCTTGTCTTGCTCTTCTATTTCTCCAGTAAATTTAAACTCAACCCCCATATCGAGTGGGTAATTCAACAGGGAAGATTTGACGTTGGCTACCACTTCATTGGCGTTATAGCCGGCCAAAACATCAGAATACAAGGTCACCAGTCGAATAGATTTACGGTGTTTAATGGCGCTGTAGGATGTAGAGTTTTGCGATTTTACAAGAGCTGCAATGGGAATCTCTTTTATTTTTCCTGAAGATTGGTCCCTAAAGGTTACGAATTGGTTTAACAAAGCGTTGTTATCATAACGGTATTGTTTTTGAAAACGGACATTGATTTCATAATCTTCACCGTCTTTTTTAAAAATTCCTGCTTTGGCGCCAAAAAGAGAATTTCTCAATTGGGATCCGATCATGCCTGCAGAAACTCCCAATTCTCCAGCTTTTTTTCGATCGATGATCAGTTGGGTTCCTGGTTTGTTTTTGTTCACATCGATTTTTAGTTCCTCCACTCCGGGAATATTTTCAGTATTGAGGAAGTCTTTCATCTCTTGGGCGCTTTTGATGAGTTTTTCGTAATCCCTTCCGGAAATTTCTATGTTGACGGGATAACCCACTGGTGGACCATTGGCATCTTTTTCAACAGAAATATACACACCTGGGTACTTGCCGCTGAGAAATTGTTGAATTTCACTGCGCAGGCTTTCACTTGAAAGACCATTTCTGAATTTAAATTCCCGCATAGTGAGAGATATTTTTGCTTTGTGAGGCATTTCGTTGGTTACTCCACCGTCGATTTCTGGGTTCCCAGCTCCTGCACCAACCTGTGCCATTGCATTTTCAACTAGATAATTATGATCATTGTTTTTGTATTTTGGGTTATCAATTATTGATAAAATATCTTCTTCAATTTTAATAGCTATTGCATTTGTTTTATTTATGTTGGTTCCCTCTGGATATTCGATATATGTAAAAATTTGCAGTGGCTGATTTTCAGGAAAAAACTCAACCTTTGGGGGAAAGAGGCCCATCAAAACAAATGATGAGAATAAAAGTATGAATGTAGCTATCAAAAAAGCGATTGGGCGATAACCGCTGAGGGCTATTGATAAAAAGGAGCGGTAACCCTTTTCCATTCTAGGTAAAAACTGATTTTGAAAAACAAAAGCTAGTCTTTTAAGGAAATATTTATAGGCCCAGACTAGTAATGTGATAGTGATCATGATTGTTCCTAACCCTCTCAAAATGCCTTCGTTAAAGATTAGAATCAAACCCAGCCCTCCCAAGATGATTGTAAGCTTTATCAATCCTTTAAGAGTGATTTGTCTTTCACTGATTTCCATAAAGCGGGATACGAGCATGGAGTTAAAAAATAATGCTACGATTAGAGATGATCCCAATACTACTGAAAGTGTAATAGGGAAGTAAATCATAAATTCACCCATCAATCCTGGCCAAGCCCCTAAGGGAACAAATGCGGCAATAGTAGTGGCAGTTGAAACTATTATAGGAGAGGCTATTTCTCCAATCCCTACTTTGGCTGCTTGAATTCGACTCAGGCCCTCTTTTTCCATCAATCGATAAACATTTTCTACTACAACAATTCCATTATCTACTAGCATTCCCAGACCCATTACCAATCCAAAAAGCACCATGGTATTCATGGTATACCCTAATATAGAAAGGATCATAAATGACATGAACATTGACATAGGGATTGCAAAGCCTACAAAAAGCGAATTTCTAAATCCCAAAAAGAACATGAGTACCGTAACCACTAGCAACACCCCAAAGATGATGTTGTTTACCAAATCACTAACTTGATTTAATGTCACAGGGGATTGATCATTAGAAATTGACAACTTCAAATTTTTAGGAAATTTATTTTCTTTTATTTCCATCACCAATTCTCTAATTTTTTGAGAGGCCTCTATAAGATTTTTTCCTCCTCTTTTTTTTACATGTAATAAGACAACTTTATCACCATATGATCTTGCGAAAGAGGAAATATCCTTTTCTTTAAATTTGATTTCAGCTATATCTCCTAAATAAGAAGCTCCTTTTTCACTTTTTACGACAAAATTTTTGAGTTCTTCAGGATCTGAAATCTCTCCAATAACTTTTAAACTCTTTCTTTGTCCTGCAGTTATAATATTTCCTGCAGAAATAGTAGTATTTTCTTTATTTATTGCATTAACAATGTCATTAAAACTAATTTTTGCTGCAGTCATTTTATAGATGTCAAGAGCTACTTCCACCTCAAATGATTGAATACCTCTTACATCAACGGACTTAACTTCAGGTATTTGTTCAATTTTTTCTTCGAGATACCCAGCAAAATCTTTCATCAGCTGAATAGGATAATCTCCTACCATACTGATACTCATAATGGGCATTAATTCAGAAAAATCTAATTCAGCAACAGTCGGCTCTACTTTTGCATTATTAAAAATTGGCCAATCAGCACCCGAGACCACACCATCTACTAAATCTTTTGTTTTTTGCTTGGCTAGGTCCAACGAAATATTTTCATCGAATTCCAATTGTATTACGGCAAAATCCTCCTCTGAGGTAGAGGTAATATCGACCAAGTTGGATACCCCTTTAAGTGCATCTTCTAATGGATCGACAATCAATCGTTCAATGTCTTCAGCTGTATTTCCGGGAAATACAGCAGAGACAAACATCCGCGTGTCATTGATTTCAGGGAAACTTTCGCGAGGCATGACCTTATAGGATCGAAGACCTAAAAAGAAAAAGATGGCCATGACTACATAGATCACGGTTTTGTGGTCTATGGCCCAACTGGATAAAGGAAATTCTTTGAGTAGTTTCTTCATTTATTTCGATCCAATTATGGAATGTTTTTGACCCTTTGATTATTTTCTACAATAGTTGCTCCCTCATTTACCAAAAGGTCGCCGGCTTGAATGCCCTCCAATACTTCTACTTTGTCCATGCTATTTTTACCCAATTGGACAAAAACCTGTTGGGTCCGATATACTTGTTCTTTTCCATCAGAGTTTAATTTGAAAATATATTTTTCGCCAATTGCGTTTTCTTTGATAATGCTGAGTGGAATCATCAATGCCTCAGGATTACTGTAATCGTTTATTTTTAATTTACAACTCAGGTTGGGTTTGATCATTTCATCGGTGTTGGGGAGTGGCGCTTCCACCCTAAAACTACGGTTGTTGGGATTGATAAAGTTCCCCGTCTGACGTATTGTGGAGGCATATTCTCGTTCTAACATGGGAATATTCACTATTGCCTTTGTTCCCTTTTTGACCTGTCTGAGGTAACGTTCGGGGACGCTTGCTTCTGTGTACATCTTCTGGAGATTGATTATTCTTAGCACAGGCGTTTGTCCAGGCAACAAGTTTGCTCCTGTATTAGCCACAATTTCGTCTATGGTTCCCGAAAAAGGGGCTAAAACCTGGGTACGTTGTAATTGTTTTTTTAACTGTTCGATTGATTTTAATTGGCTTTCGTAGCTAGCTTTGGCTTGAAGTAACTGCATTTCGGAGCCTATGTTTTGCCCCCATAGCCTTTGAGTACGCTCAAAAGTTGTTTTTGAAAGGGACGCTTGAATCTGCAATTGTTCCAGTTGGTTTTTAAGTCCTGCATCGTCAATCTGTGCGAGTAGTTTTCCTTTTTTGACCTTTTCTCCTTCCCCAACAAAAACTTTTTTAAGTGTACCACTGTATTCGGGATAAAGCAGCACATTTTGTCGGGTTTTGATGTTGGCTTGTATCTCTAGATAATGTTCAAAATTTTCCCGTTTTACCTCAAAGATAGAAATCAGAGCCAGTTTTTCGGTAGGATCCAAATTCGAAATAGCGGTATTGATTTGGTTCAATTCTATTTTTAAAGCATTTAGGGTTTTCAACTTACCTTCTTTTTGCGTTTTTAGTCCTTGAAGGTTTTTTGCTGCGATCAGATCTGAGGTAGAGACAGATTGATCCCCGCTGCAGCCTATAGTAAAGGCGATTATATATAGGCAGTGTATAACTTTTTTCATGGATTATTGAGTATTAGATTGATTGAGAAGGTTTTCAAGAGTATTTTTATTGGTGATTACTTTTTGAATAGCGTTTACAAAATTACTTTGAGCAGTATATAGTTGAAGCTGGGCTATACGAAGTTCAAAACTTTGGATCATTCCTTCAAAATATTTGGTTTGATTTTTTTTCTCTATTCTTTCGGCAAGTCTCAAATTTTCTTTCTCGGTAAAGTAATTGTCGATTGCCAATTGATATTCGTTTAGGGCGGCACTCACTTCAATTCTGATTTTCGACTGAATTTCCTCCAGTTGGGTTTTGGCTTGATCCAAACTAATTTTCGCTTTTTGCGTATTTGCATCTCTTCCCAAGGAGCTAAATATGGGAATTTTGACGTTCAAACCTAAAAGTGAAGAACCATACCACTTTTGTTCACTATCGGTGAAAGTAAATTCATTACTGTTTCCGGTATAGGTTCGGTTTATAAAGGCATTAACCTTAGGAAGTGCTTTTGATTTTTCAAGTTTTAATTTAAGGGCTTCAGATTTTACTGTGTTATCAGCAATTCTGATATCAATGTTGTTCTCGATATTATCTGAATTAGGTAGTGTTTCGAAGTAGAGATCTTCATTAAAAATATCATCTAGTTCATTTTTGAGTTTGAGTGGAGAATCTATGGGATAACCAATCACAAATTTTAGCATCTTCTCCTCAATCTTCAACAAGCTTTTGGCGTATTTTAATCTACTGTTCGTTTGGGCCAATGTCAATTGGATTTGCTCTACACTCTCTTCTTCTTCAAAACCATTTCGAAAAAGTTGATGTATTTCTTGGAAATTGTCTTCCAAAGAAGCTCTGTTTTTTTCTAAAAACTGGATATTGTATTTTGCCAAAAGGGCGTTAGAGTATAGGTTGGTGATCATTTTTTTTACCTCCAGATTTGTTTTTTCAAATAGGTTTTCTGAGATGGCAAGGTAAACTTTGGTAGCTTGAAGTCCTATCAGATAGGAACCGTCAAAAATGAGTTGTTCCATTTTAAATGACCCGATCATATTTTGTTCTGTCCCAAAGGTAAGCTCACTAAGTTCTCCGGGTTTTCCTCCGAAAAACTCAGCAGGAACTAGTGAAACTGGCATTTCAAGAAAGTTTTGATAATTGACTTCAGAACTGACTTGCGGGAGTCCCAAAGCAATAGTTTTCCATTTCTCTTTTTTTGCTTTTTGTATTTCCCTATTTGCATTGATGATCGAGCGATTGTGTTTCAACCCATAAGCGATGGCTTCTTCTAATGTAAGTGATTCAGGCAGTTTTTGGGCTTGTGTCTCGCAGAAGAGGAAGGATAGAAACAATAATAAATAAATCTTCATGGAGTTAAATTGTTTTGTTGTATTCTTCTAAATAATTTAAACCTTTGGGGGTAACAATAGCTCTGAGGTGATAATCAATGTATTTCCCAATTATGAGGTCAATATCTGTATCCTTGGGAGGAAAAAGCTCTATATCTCTTAATCCTCGAAAACCATTAAAGTAAATCCGTGTGATAAACTCAGTATCGATGGAAGTCCTGAAAAGTCCAGTTTCTATTCCTTTTCTTAAACTCATTTTAAAAGTATCTCCTAGGGCAGAGAGTTCCTTCTTTCTTATTTCTGCATAGATAGCAGGATAATATTTTTGCAATTGGTATTGGGGGGATTTGTCTTTTTTTCCCAAAACTTCTACCGCTATTTTTTTGATTTCATATAGGGCTTTAATCGGATTTTCAATAGAAGATTGAACAGCTATGATTTTGTCTTTTACTTGGTCAAAAACAAGAAAAACTGCAGATCTGACCAAAGAGGTCTTATCATCAAAATAGTGATAGATCGTTTTTTTGGAGATGCTCAAATGCTCAGCAATATCATCCATAGTAACAGCTTTATAGCCATATTGGAGAAACAGAGAAGAAGCCGATGCAATGATTTCTTTATCCATAGCAAATTTTTGCAAACATATAACAGAAACTTCAAAAACAAAAAAAGTTTCCAAAGTTTATTTTTTTTTTATGTTACTTTACCTTTAGGCGGTGTATTTTTAACAAAATTCAATTTCTATGAATCTTTTTAATGCATATCAAAAAACATTTGAGTCTGCACTCGAAGGTTTTAATCAAGACAAATCGCACCAAAATCTATACATACCCATGCATTATCTTTTGCATTTGGGGGGAAAGAGAATCCGTCCTTTTCTTACCTTAATGGCAGGGGAAGCTTTTGGCGTTTCTGTAAAAGATACCATAGGTGCGGCGATATCGGTAGAAGTATTTCACAATTTTACTCTTATGCACGATGATATCATGGACAAAGCTACTTTGCGAAGAGGGAAACCGACAGTTCACGAAAAATGGGATGTCAATTCCGCCATATTGTCTGGCGACGTTATGTTGATTAAAGCCTATCAATCTCTAGAGATTTACCCGATCAATATATTTCAAAAATTGACCCGTTTGTTAAGCAAAACTGCTATTGAAATTTGTGAGGGCCAGCAATATGATATGGATTTTGAAACCCGTCCAAACACATCTGAAGAAGAATACATAGAAATGATCCGTTTGAAGACAGCGGTTTTGGTTGGATGTGCTCTTCAAATGGGGGCTATCATTGGAAGGGCTAAAAAGGAAGATCAGCAGGCCATTTATGACTTTGGCATTCAATTGGGATTGGCCTTTCAATTAAAAGACGATTATCTTGATACCTTTGGGGATCAAGATACCTTTGGAAAGAAAATAGGAGGGGACATACTCAAGGGGAAAAAGACCATTCTATATCATTTGGCCCTTAAAGCTGGAGAGGAAGCTCAAAGGAAAGAATTACAATCCCTGTTAGGTGGAAATAAATTCATGGATGATCAGGAAAAAATAAAAAAAGTTAAGTCTTTATTTGAGGCGACATCAGCCAAATCTGCTACCCGATATTTGATTAAACATCACTCTGATTTGGCAGGTATCGAATTGCAAAAACTCAGTATCAATGAAGATAAAAAAAATCACTTTCGGGAGCTTAAAGATTGGTTGATGCACCGCGCGTATTAAAAAATTCTTTTCCAAAGTGCACTTACAAATTGTCTTACATTAAAGGACCTCATGATCTGAAATTCTTGCCACAATGAACTTTTTTCATCTAAGAACTTAAAGATTACTTCGGGCGAATTCTTTTTAAACATCCTTTTAAATAGATCGGCCCCATGAGGATTGTCATTGGCTAGTACGTCAATAAAGAGAAGGTCGTAAAACCAAAATCGATCTCTTTTACCAAATCGAGATAGGGGCTGTCCTTTTTTTAGGAAATCCACCAGTTCCTTTGTCTTTTCGTTTATGCGCTGGAATGTATATCCTGTGCTAGGTTTTGTCCAACCTCCTGCCGTACCAATAAGCAATAGGTTTGAGCTGTTTTTTAAATCAAAACGATAACAAGTCATGGGAATTTCGCCCTCCTCTTCTTCGATGACCTCATAACCTCCAGTTGGCAGCTCCTTAAGAAAAGCTGCTATGGCATTTAAATACTCATTTTTTTTCAAAATATTTTTAGAAAAAAGGGTGTACTCTAACAAAGCTTTTTTTGGGCTTAATGGTAATAAATACATAAACCGCGTATTTCCTTTTTGGGGGACATTAAAGTTCATAAAATCAATTTTATCTGGGTTAAAACAAGGGTTTTGGGTTTCGACCACTTGCCCCACAAAATGTTGTAACAAAACAGGGTATTTTTTTTGTTGGATTAAGCTTTTAGGATTGTAAATACTCGAAAAAATCAGACCACCTTGAAAAGATTCGACCTCAGTGGTAACAATGTTTTTATCTATACTGCTAACCTTTGCTTTGATTTGGATAAGTTGATCGAAATCTGCCAATTTGATTTTCATAGATTGGTAAAAATCAAGACTTCGAATCATCTTGTAGCTAAATGGTTCTAGGGAAAATTCCATTTCAAATCCATTGGCATTGAAATAAGCCTGACTCCATGTTTTATGTACAATCTCTTCCAAATCTCCTTTGCCTGACTCCCAAAAACACCAGGTACGGTCGTTAATGTTTTTGGTGTCTTTTTCGATCAAAAGTATTGATCGGTCATCAAAAAAGGGATCATTACACATCCTATATGCCAAAAGCAAACCCGATGCTCCTCCTCCACAAATAATATAGTCGTAATGATTTTTATTCATAGCACCTCAAAATTAGTCAATCCCTAGAAGAGTCTTTAGAATTACTTACTTTTTATATATATTTGTCAGCGATCTAAACGGCTCTTATGGACGTTATTATTGAATTCTTTTCTAATATAAGTCCTGTCAAAGGCGCATTTTATGCAACCTTATTTACTTGGCTCTTGACGGCATTTGGGGCTTCCTTTGTTTTTTTGTTCAAAACCATGAACCGTGGATTTTTTGACGGCATGCTCGGTTTTACTGGAGGGGTAATGGTTGCGGCCAGTTTTTGGAGTCTTTTGGCACCGGGTATTGAAATGTCTAAAGGCGAGGGTTTTGTTAAGGTCATCCCTGCAGCTTTAGGGTTTGGTTTAGGGGCCTTATTTATTTTTGGTTTGGACAAAATATTACCCCATATTCATATAAATTTTAAGGATTCTGAAGGAATCAAAACTCCATGGCACAAAACCACATTGTTGGTATTGGCCATTACCTTACACAACATCCCTGAGGGACTTGCAGTGGGGGTACTTTTTGGCGGAGTGGCCGCTGGAATCCCGGAAGCTTCTATTGGAGGAGCTATCGCTTTGGCTATAGGGATCGGCATTCAAAACTTTCCCGAAGGAATTGCAGTTTCCATGCCATTGAGAAGACAGGGGATAAGTAAATTCAAAAGCTTTTGGTATGGTCAGTTGTCTGCCATTGTTGAACCAATAGCTGCAGTTTTAGGGGCTGTAGCTGTAACATTTTTTACACCTATTTTACCCTATGCTTTGGCTTTTGCGGCGGGTGCAATGATCTTTGTAGTTGTGGAGGAGGTGATTCCTGAAACCCAGCTAGACAAATATACGGATATTGCCACAATGGGATTTATTGTTGGCTTTATCGTGATGATGACCTTGGATGTAGCCTTAGGCTGATTCTTCCTTATTGAAACTTTTCCAACCTTGTGCCTCCAGTGATATGGATTGCCCCAACCCTGTAATCATTTTACAAACTTCTTTTTGATCCGTAAAATGACCAATAGGGGTAAGCAATGGATGACCTTTTATTTTATCGTAATCCTCAGTTTTTATGGCAATCAACAATTCGTAGTCTTCTCCACCATTGAGTAAGGCAGTACTGCTGTTTATTTTAAATTCTTCTGCCGTACTTAAGGTCTGGGGATCGGCGGGGAGTTTTTCTTCATAAACAGTGCATCCTACTCCCGAGGCCTTGCTAAGGTGAAATATTTCTGACGAAAGCCCATCACTGATGTCGATCATGGCGTTGGGTAGGATATTCACTTCCTCCAAAAGTTCTATGATATCCTTTCTCGCTTCAGGCTTCAATTGCCTTTCTATACAATAGGAATAAAGGGCCAAATCCGGTTGGTTGTTTGGGTTTACTTTAAAAACCTCCTTTTCGCGTTCAAGTACTTGCAAGCCCATGTAGGCTCCACCTAAATCTCCACTCACCACCAATAGGTCGTTTGCTTTTGCTCTTGATCGATAAGTGATTTTTTCCTTTTGTGCTTGCCCCATTGCCGTAACCGATATGATCAGTCCTGTCTTGCTACTTGAGGTATCTCCTCCGACCAAATCGATCTTATAATTCTTACAGGCCAATTCTATACCCGCATACAATTCCTCCAAAGCTTCCAAAGGAAAACGATTTGAAACAGCTATGGATACGGTTATCTGAGTTGGATTTGCATTCATAGCATATACATCCGAAAGATTTACCATTATAGACTTATACCCCAAATGTTTTAAAGGCACGTAGGACAAATCAAAATGAATGCCTTCGATCAAAAGATCCGTAGTCACAACTGTTTGCCCTTTTGTAAAGTTCATCACTGCTGCATCGTCTCCAATTCCCTTTTGGGTGGTAGAATGAATCAAAGGAAATTTTTTTGTCAAATGTTCAATTAGGCCAAATTCTCCAATTTCGGAAAGGGGTGTATTGTTCTTGTTTTCAAACATTTGTCAAAATTACTAAGATTTCAAAAAAACTTTTAGGAGTTATTAAATTTTGATTTAAATGTCTGCAAACATACCTAAATTTACCCTATGAATATTAGAATGCTCTTTGTTTTCTTTTTTACATTTCTTTCTATGTCCTGTAAAAAGGATTCGAATGAAGATCAACTTGTGGACTCTTCAGTATCGGTTGACATGGTAAATACTAATACAACTGATAATCAAAAAATTGACACTCCATGCGAAAATGGATATGCGGGTAAATACCCTTGTAAAGGCTTTGATTTATTATCTCACATTGACCTTTCCTCTTTTGAAAGTACAGATGGAAACGATTCTTGGGGCTGGACAGATCCTTTGACCCAAAAAGAGTATGTGTTGATGGGATTGGAAAATGGAACTGCTTTTATCGATATCAGCGATCCAATAAAGCCAGTTTTTTTGGGCAAATTGCCTACTGCAACAGAGTCTAGTCCATGGAGGGATATCAAGGTATACCAAAATCACGCCTTTATAGTTAGTGAAGCAGCTGACCACGGCATTCAAGTTTTTGATCTCACTCGATTGAGGGAGGCAGAACCTAAACAAAACTTTACTGCTGATAAGGTACTTAAAACTGTTCCAACTGCTCACAATATGGTTATTAACCCGGAAAGTGGTTATGGATATGTAGTTGGCACCAATAGGAACGACGAATTTATGGGAGGGGTCCATTTCCTCGACCTCAATGATCCCCAGAAAATCAGATTTGTGGGAGGATTTGGTTCAGCAGGTTACAGTCACGATGCACAAGTGGTTAATTATAAAGGGCCCGATCAGGACTATATCGGAAGGGAAATTTTCTTGGGATCCAATGAAACTAAACTGGTCATTGTGGATGTGACCGAAAAAGAAAATCCATCAATTATTTCCGAGATAAGCTATCAAAACCCAACCTACACACACCAGGGATGGTTTGATGATGATCAAAGGTTTTTTATTTTAGGGGATGAATTGGATGAATCAAGAATCGGTGGAAAAACTAGAACATTGGTTTTCGACCTAAGTGATTTGGACAAGCCTTTGGTTCATTACACTTATTATGGTCCTAGTGAAGCTATCGACCACAACGGATACATCAAAGAGGATTTATTTTATTTGGCTAATTACACCGCAGGTGTCAGGGTAATTGCAATTGATGGTTTGGCGAATAAAATAATGAATGAAATCGGGTTTTTTGATACTTTTCCGGAACACAATTCTACTACTTTCAACGGTGCTTGGAATGTCTACCCCTTTTTCGATAGTGGAGTAATCGCTATAAGCGATATTAACAGAGGACTATTCCTTATCAAAAAATCAGAATAAAAGTGTTTAGAAAATTACTTTTCATCATTTCTATATCAATTTTTTGTGCCTGTTTACCAGATTATATTTCTAATACGACAGCACCCGTTTTCTTCTCGGGAAAATTGATAGATGTCAAGCTTTTGGGGGGAAGTGATGAAGAAGTGGCAAGGGAAGTGATCGAACTTCATGAGGGAGGTTATGCAATGGTAGGCAGCACGAAGAGTACGGATGGAGATTTTAGTAATCGCATTGGTAATGACTGGGATTTATTCTTAATCAAAATGGATGAGCAGGGGGAGGTAACTTGGAAAAAAACTTACGGAGGCAGTGGAGACGATTTTGGTTTTTCTTTGACAGAAACCCCAGTGGGAGGATTTGTATTAATGGGCTATAGTAATAGCCAAGATGGGGATGTCCCCCCAACCAAAGGCTACCATGACAATTGGATAATAAAGGTAGATGCTTCAGGAGCGTTAATTTGGAAAAAATCTTTTGGTTATTCGGGCCATGACCATGCTTATAATGTCATCCCTACTAAAGATGGAGGCTATTTTTTCAATGGTTTTTTGGATGTAACTGCTTCCAATGGAGAGGGAAATTCAGGGAAATCTTCCAAAGCCAACCGACATGGCGTAGGGGAATTTTGGTGTCATAAAATCGATTCCAATGGCAACATAGAATGGCAAAGATATTTTGGAGGCACCAACAACGATCGATCTTATGACGCTATTCAAACCAAAGAAGGTAATTTTTTAGTAGTTGGCACTTCAGAAAGTGAAGATGTAGATGTAAAAAAACCAAAGGGAAGTTATGATGTTTGGGTTGTTATGGTCTCCCCATCAGGAGAAATGCTTTGGGAAAACTCCTATGGAGGAAGTTTGGTTGATGAAGCTTCAAAAGTAATTGAAGATTCTTATGGAAATTTCAGAATCATTGGCAATACCCACAGTGAAGACATAGATGTAGTTAATCCCAGAGGATCTTCGGATATATGGCAAATTACACTTGATAAATCCGGAAGATTGATCGGCAGTTATAATTTTGGGGGGAGTGGGTTTGATTTGGGGACCTCTATAAGTGAGGGACAATGTGGGTCGCTATTCATTTCTGGCTATTCCCGGAGTCTTGATGGCAATCTGAACAGCAATAATGGAGAAAACGATTTGTTTTTGATCTATTTGCCCACTGATGGCAGTAATGTAAAAACCATTACTTTGGGGGGTGAGGAAAATGACTTTGCATATGACGTTTTGGTCCAAAGAAATGGCGGGGTAATTTTAGTCGGACAATCCTTTAGCAAAAATCCGCCCTTTGATCAAAACAATGGAGAAAGCGATATTATAGTGGCCCGTTGGCGTTAAGAATTGTCGATTGAGCAATAGTCAGAATTGATAGCAAAAGCCGGTTTTTCATAGGAAATACGCTATATTTGTAAGAATTTAAATCAAGATTTGTCTAACATGATCAAAGTATCGCCCAATGCACAACAAAAAGTGTCGCAGTTGATGCTTGAAGAGGGGTTTAACCCCGTCAAAGATTTCGTCCGTGTAGGAGTGAAAAGTGGTGGGTGCTCTGGTCTTTCTTACGATTTGAGTTTTGACAATTCAAAATCAGATCAAGATCGATTATTTGAAGACAATCAAGTCAAAATTTTAGTAGATAAAAAAAGCTTGCTTTACCTATTGGGAACAACATTAGAATATTCTGGAGGATTGAATGGCAAAGGATTTGTTTTTAACAATCCCAATGCTGAGCGGACTTGTGGATGTGGGGAAAGTTTTTCCCTTTAACAGAAAAGAGAAATGGGATATACTGAAGAAGAACTAAAAAAGGAATTGGAGACCAAAGAATACGAATACGGCTTTTATACCGAAATCGATTCCGAGACTTTTCCTGTGGGCTTGAATCAAGAGGTAGTCCGTCGCATCTCTAAAAAAAAGAAGGAGCCTGAGTGGATGATTCAATGGCGTTTGAAAGCATACGAAGCCTGGAAAAAAATGGAGGAACCTGAGTGGGCGAACGTCCGATACTCAAAACCCGACTATCAGTCCATATCCTATTATTCTGCACCCAAGAAAAAAGACCAATACAAAAGCTTGGACGAGGTAGACCCCGAGTTACTCAAGACTTTTGATAAACTTGGGATTTCAATTGATGAGCAAAAGAAATTGGCAGGTGTGGCCTTAGATATTGTCATGGACTCTGTCTCTGTGGCCACTACTTTTAAAGAAACCTTGGCCGAAAAAGGGATCATTTTTTGCTCCATATCAGAAGCCATTCAGAAGCATCCTGATTTGGTGAAAAAATATATTGGCACTGTGATTCCCATTCAGGACAACTATTTTGCTGCCTTGAATGCTGCTGTATTTTCTGACGGATCCTTCTGTTATATTCCCAAGGGAGTCCGCTGTCCTATGGAATTATCCACCTATTTCAGAATCAATCAAGCTGGAACAGGTCAGTTTGAAAGAACATTAGTTATTGCTGACAAATCGAGTTATGTGAGTTATTTGGAGGGCTGTACTGCTCCCTCCAGAGATGAAAATCAATTGCATGCCGCAGTGGTAGAACTTGTGGCATTGGATGATGCAGAAATTAAATACTCTACAGTTCAAAATTGGTTTCCTGGAGACAAAAACGGTAAAGGAGGTGTGTACAACTTTGTTACCAAAAGAGGCATCTGCCACAAAAACTCTAAAATATCATGGACTCAGGTGGAAACAGGTTCTGCCGTAACTTGGAAATACCCGTCTTGTATCCTTAAAGGTGATAACTCTATAGGGGAGTTTTACTCCATAGCATTGACTAACAATTATCAGCAGGCCGATACCGGAACCAAGATGGTTCATTTGGGTAAAAACACCAAAAGTACTATTATCTCCAAGGGAATATCTGCAGGAAAATCGCAAAATAGTTACCGTGGTTTAGTACAAGTGCATCCTAGGGCTATTAACGCCAGAAACTTTTCTCAATGTGATTCCCTTTTGATGGGAAATCAATGTGGGGCTCATACCTTCCCATATATTGAGGCCAAAAATAAAACTGCTCAAATAGAACATGAAGCTACCACGAGTAAGATTGGAGAAGACCAAATATTTTACTGTAACCAAAGGGGGATAGACCCCGAAAAGGCCATCGCATTGGTCGTCAACGGTTTTAGTAAAGAAGTGTTGAACAAGCTGCCCATGGAATTTGCTGTGGAAGCCCAAAAATTATTAGAAATCTCCCTAGAGGGATCTGTAGGATAAAAAAAAAATTATGCTAACCATAGAAAACCTTCATGCTCAAGTAGAAGGCAAACAAATCCTAAATGGTATAGACCTAGACGTCAAAGCCGGGGAAGTACATGCCATAATGGGCCCCAATGGATCGGGAAAAAGCACCCTTTCTTCAGTTATTGCAGGTCATCAGGATTACGAAGTCACTAAAGGAAATATGCTTTTTCAAGGAAAAGATTTGGCCGAATTATCTCCCGAAGAACGTGCCCACAAGGGAATCTTTCTCTCTTTTCAATACCCCGTTGAAATCCCGGGGGTCAGTGTTACCAATTTTATCAAAACCTCCATCAATGCCTCCCGAAAAGCAAAAGGCTTGGAGGATATGACCGCCAATGTAATGTTGAAAAAGATCAGAGAAAAATCTTCTCTTTTGGAAATCGATTCGCGTTTTCTCTCCCGTTCATTGAACGAAGGCTTTTCCGGTGGAGAAAAAAAACGCAACGAGATTTTTCAAATGGCCATGTTGGAACCCAAACTTTCCATCCTTGATGAGACCGATTCCGGCTTGGACATTGATGCACTGAAAATCGTGGCCAATGGAGTCAACAAATTGCGCTCTAATGACAACGCCATTATTGTCATTACCCATTATCAAAGACTATTGGAATACATTGTTCCCGATTTTGTTCATGTTATTTTCGATGGAAAAACCGTCAAATCAGGAACTAAGGATTTAGCCATAGAATTGGAAGAGAAAGGATACGACTGGATCAAAGAAATGGTATAGATTTTATGGAATTCAAAGAAAAATTATTGGATTCACATCTGGCGTTCGAAGAAAGAATAGATCTTTCTGATGCTATACATCAAACGCGTTTGGAATCCCTTAAGACTTTTGAGCAAAAAGGCTTCCCTTCTCGCAAAGACGAAGCTTGGAAATACACCTCTCTCAAAGCTATGGTGCGACAAGATTACGCCCTTTTTCCCAAAACGGAAACCACCATACAACTTAAAAAAGTAAAGAAGTATTTTCTTTACGAAATCGATACTTACAAAGTGGTATTTATTGATGGCGTATACAGTCCTTTTTTGTCTGACACTACACACGATGGTTTGGATGTTTGTCTGATGTCTGCCGCTTTGTCCAAGGCCAAATACAGAAATTTAATTGACACCTATTTCAACAAAATCACCAACAAAGAGGATAGCCTAACAGCACTCAACACCTCCTACGCCCAAGAGGGTGCCTATGTTTACATCCCCAAGAGTGTGGTCGCTGAAAAGCCTATTGAGATCATTCACTTTTCGACGGGCAAAGAAAAAGCTTTGTGGCTGCAACCTCGAAATTTGATTGTGGTCGATCAAAATGCTCAAGTACAAATCTTGGAGCGACACCAAAGTTTAAAAGAACACGATGTTGTGACCAATTCTGTTACAGAAATTTATGCCCATCAAGATGCTTTTGTGGATTATTATAAAATACAGAATGACCTCAGCACTGCTTCACTTATTGACAACACTTATATCTCCCAAGAGAAAAAAAGCAATGTTAGGGTACATACCTTTTCACTTGGTGGAAAACTGACCCGTAATAATTTAAATTTTTACCTCAATGGTCAACATTGTCATTCCACCCTCAAAGGCGTAACCCTATTGGAAGATCAGCAACATGTAGACCACTATACTTTGGTCGATCATGCTTCGCCTAACTGCGAAAGCCATCAAGATTACAAAGGAGTTTTTTCTGAAGCGTCCAAAGGGGTCTTCAATGGTAAAATTTATGTGGATCAATTGGCACAAAAAACCAATGCATTTCAGCAAAACAATAACATACTCCTTGACGATAAAGCTACAGTCAATACCAAACCCCAATTAGAAATTTTTGCCGATGATGTAAAATGCTCTCACGGGTGTACTGTAGGGCAAATGGATGAAGATGCACTCTTCTACATGAGGTCCAGAGGAATTCCCAAAAAAGAAGCAAAGGCTTTGATGACCTATGCTTTTGCAAATAACGTATTGGAAAGTGTAGAGTTGCCTATTTTGAAAAAGCGCATCAACAAATTGATTGCCAAAAAATTGGGAGTTAATCTTGGATTTGATTTATAGCCCATGGATGTTCAAAAAATCCGTAAAGATTTTCCCATCTTAGAGCGGGAGATAAATGGCAAACCCTTAGTTTATCTTGACAATGCCGCTACCTCACAAACCCCTGTTCAAGTCATAAATATCATTGCTGATTACTACAAAAATTACAATGCCAACATCCACCGTGGGGTACATTCCCTAAGCCAAGAAGCCACTGAAGCGTACGAGGGGGCAAGGCAGAAAATTCAAAAACATTTCAATGCGGCCTATCCCCATGAGATCATTTTTAGCTCCGGAACAACGCACAGCATAAATATTGTGAGTAATGGATATGCCCAATTGTTAAGCAAAGGAGATGAACTCATCGTCTCTGCATTGGAGCACCATTCCAATATAGTACCCTGGCAGATGCTGTGCGAAAAAACGGGTGCAGTTCTCAAAGTAATTCCCATGAATGAAGACGGGGTTTTGTTGATATCCGAATACGAAAAATTACTTTCTGACAAAACACGATTGGTATTTGTCAATCACGTTTCTAATGCTTTGGGAACCATCAATCCCATAGCGCAAATCATCAGGATGGCTCATGCCGTAGGTGCGGAAGTATTAATTGATGGTGCGCAGGCCTCTCCCCATATCAAAGTAGATGTTCAAGTTTTAGATGTGGATTACTATGTCACTTCTGCCCATAAATTATGTGGCCCCACAGGAATAGGAATGCTCTATGGTAAAACTTCGTCTCTTAAGCGTTTGCCACCCGACCAGGGCGGTGGGGAAATGATTGCTGAAGTAACTTTTGAAAAAACCACCTATGCCGATTTGCCCCATAAGTTTGAAGCCGGAACTCCTAATATTGCAGGAGGCATTGCCTTTGGCGCAGCATTAGATTACATCAATAGTATCGGGATGGAACAGATAACTGCTTATGAGGATAAGCTTTTGAATTATGCCACCACTGCACTTCAAAAAATACCCCAATTAAAAGTCTATGGTACTGCTCCTCAAAAAACAGCCGTAATTTCATTCAATGTTAAGGGTATACACCCCTATGATATCGGGAGTATTTTGGACAAACTTGGTATTGCTGTTAGGACAGGACACCACTGTGCTCAACCCATTATGGACTATTATCAAATCCCTGGAACAGTAAGGGCCTCTTTCTCCTTTTATAATACTTTTGAGGAGATTGACAGTATGGTTGAAGCCCTAAAAAAGGCCATCCAAATGTTACAATAAATCACTAATTTTGATTATGGAAACCATTCATAAGGCACAAAATGAAATTGTAGAGGAGTTTTCAATGTTTGATGACTGGGAGGAACGCTATGAGTACATGATCGAGTTGGGAAAATCCCTACCCTTGATTGAAACCCATTATAAAACAGACGATTACATTATCAAGGGATGCCAAAGTAAAGTATGGGTTCATGCCGATTTGGAAGATGATAAGCTGGTTTTTACAGCCGACAGCGATGCCATCATTACCAAAGGCATTATTGCCATTCTGATACGAGTATTTTCTCACCAACATCCTGACGCTATTCTTGAGGCAGGGACAGATTTTATCGACAAAATCGGGTTAAAGGAACATTTGTCACCTACCCGTGCCAATGGTTTAGTATCTATGATCAAACAACTGAAAATGTATGCCATTGCTTTTAAAACCCAATTGAATTAATCATGTCAGAAGAAATTGTTGAAACAGCTGAACTGGGAGACAAAATAGTTAGTATGCTTAAGACTATTTTTGACCCCGAAATTCCAGTAGATATTTACGAACTAGGATTGATCTATGACGTTTTTGTTAACGAAGATGCAGATGTCAAAATATTGATGACTCTAACTACTCCGAACTGCCCTGTGGCGGAAACTCTTCCTCGTGAGGTAGAAGAAAAAGTAAAATCCTTGGACGAAGTAAAAGACGCTGAGGTAGAGATTACTTTTGACCCTCCTTGGTCTCAAGACCTAATGAGTGAGGAAGCTAAATTGGAATTAGGAATGCTATAAATGGTAGATTCAATCGTCAATCGCGTGGCAAAAAGTGCCTTGATCACTTTCGATCTTGAAAATCTTTATCAAATTGGAACCCGAAAATCTATTGACTTATCCCAGTGGTTGGACCAAGGACTCCTACTTAAAGAAAAGGAATTTAGAGCGCAACTCAAGGCCCACGATTGGAGTGCTTACCAAAATCACTTTATAGCACTTTACTGTTCTACCGAGGCCATACTACCCGCTTGGGCTTCCCTATTGGTCACTACCTATCTACAGCCCTATGCCCGAAAAGTAGTCTTGGGGACTTTAAAAGATTTGGAAGTACAGTTGTTTTCAGAAGAAATTCAACTTTTGGATTTATCTAAATACAAAGACCAACCCCTGATTATCAAGGGATGTAGTGAAAAAAAAGTCCCTCAAGATGCCTATGTTCAATTGATTGCCAAATTACAGCCCGTTGTCAAAAGTCTTTTTTATGGTGAGGCCTGTTCTTCAGTCCCTCTCTTCAAAAAAAAGAAATAGTTACTTTTGGGTTAATCTGTAACTTTTGAAAGATTCCAACAAAGTATTGATTTTAACCTATTATTGGCCACCTTCCGGGGGTTCAGGAGTTCAGCGATGGATGTATTTTGCAAAACACCTAAAAGCCTTGGGTTGGGAACCCTTTGTGATAACAGTAAATGAAAAACAAGCTTCCTATCCTGTATGGGATCACAAGCTCGTGGAGCAAGTCAGAGACATAAAGGTCTTTAAGACCAAAACAAAAGAACCTTTAAAAGCCTATTCAAAATGGTTGACCGGCTCATCCAATAAAGGGATACCTCAAGGACAAGTTTCCAAAAAAGGATATTTTGCGAAATGGGCTGCTTTTTTTCGCGGCAATTTTTTTATTCCCGATGCCCGAAGAGGCTGGAATTCCTTTGCTAAAATCGAGGCGGAAAAATGTATTCAAAAAGAGGGTATCAGAAAAGTAATCACCACTGGCCCTCCCCATTCTACTCATTTGGTGGGCTTGCAGCTAAAAGCACAATTCGGGATCCAATGGTGGGCTGATTTTCGCGACCCTTGGACAGATATTTTCTACAACAAGGATCTTTATCGCTCCTCTTGGGCTCAAAAAAAAGACGCCTGGTGGGAACAAAAAGTTTTACAAAATGCCGACGGTATTTTGACCACTGTGGGGGGAAATTTGGTCCGAAAACTAAAAGCCAAAGCAACCGATCAAAGCTTCCATGTATTGCCCAATGGTTACGATGCGGTATTGATGTCTTCCATTCCCAAAACCACACTTAAATTTTTTCATGTAGTTTATACTGGACTTTTAAACGATAATCAGGATTATCTCTCGCCAATAGCGGTGCTAAATACACTAGCAGATCAATACCATATTCGCCTTTCTTTAGCGGGAAATATCTCTTCAAAAATCATTGAAAATATAATAAAAACTGCCACGAAAATTGAGATTGAATATAAAGGATATCTCTCCCACAAAGAAGCCATTGAACTTATGAAAAGTGGAGACTTATTACTCAATTTTATCTTTAGAGGAGCCGATCAAGATATGATCTCCGGTAAATTATTAGAATACCTTGCCACGGAGATTCCCATTCTTTCCATTGGTGATCCTCATTCAGAGGCAGGAAGGTTTTTAGCCCAAGCCTCCTTTGCTCAAATGATTGATGCTACCAATACTGACGCCCAAAAAATCTTTATTGATAAGGCAGTTCAACAAAAAGGAAAGGTCATAAATACAATTCCTGAGATTAAAAAATGGAGCAGGGAAAATATCACCGTGGCATTAAACGATATTTTGGAAACGGAAAATTCAAAGTGATTTTCAACTAATAAAATCATCCCTAATGGGACTAAAGGCATCAATGAGCTCTCCTTCTTCTAAACATATTGCACTGTGGAGGGTGTTAGGAGGGACGTAAAAAGAATCTCCTTTTTCCAATTTTTGACTAACGCCATCGATTGTGATTTCAAAAACACCTGATGCAACTAGGCTTGACTGGGAGTGGTGATGTTGGTGTTCAGCACCAATGCCTCCTTTTTCAAAATGGACCTGAACTAACATGAGTTGATCATCATAGCCCAAGATTTTTCTTTTGATTTTTGGTTCTACTTCCTCCCAATCTTTAGAGGAAGTATTTAAAAAAAATTTACTCGTTTTCATTTAAAAGGTTTTTTAATGATAGGGATTGAATTTTTGAAGATAATCATGAATTTTAGTGGGGATTAAATTCGTAAATGATTTTTTATTTTTAATGGCATTTCGAATTTCAGACGCTGAAACTTCCATTAATGATGCCTCAAAATAATTAATCTTTGGATGCTTTAAAAGCCTTGGGGCTATTTTGTTAGATTTTGAACGGGGATAAACAAAGAGCTGAAACTGATCCAGAATTCGGTTATGGTCTTTCCATTGGTTGAAGTGCGCCAAATTGTCTTGACCCATAAGGAGGGCGAATTGATTTTCAGGGTATTTATTCTTTAAATGGAGAAGCGTTTCTATTGTGTAATTGGGCGTGGGCAAATCGAATTCTTCTGCACAGGCTTTGAGTTTTGATTTACCCTCAATGGCTAATTCGACCATGGCCATTCGGTGGCGAATTTCCATCAATTCACTTTTTTCCTTAAACGGACTTTGTAGACTGACCACCAACCATACTTCCTCTATGTTTGTGTTTTGAGTAAAAAATTCGGCAACTGCTAGATGGCCCAAGTGTATTGGGTTAAAAGAACCAAAAAACAGCCCAACATTTTTCATTGCTTATTCTTACCCTATAAATCTTTTGACTAGCTGAATGAGCTCTATTTTGGTACTTTCCAAATCATCATTTACCAAGATGAAATCAAATTCGGAAGCAGATTCCATCTCTACTTTTGCCTTGGACAGGCGTTCTTGAATCAGTACCTCACTTTCGGTTCCTCTAGCGCGCAATCGTTGCTCCAAAACTGCCAAACTGCGTGTTTGGATAAAAACCGATAGAGTTTGCTCAGGGTATTGGGATTTGATGTTCAGTCCTCCAACCACATCCACATCAAAAATAATGTGTTGGCCAGCAGACAATTTGTTTTCAACCTCAGAACAAAGCGTTCCATAAAATTTATCCGGATAAACTTCCTCGTATTCGACAAAAGCCTTTTCCTGAATTTTTTTTTTAAAGTCTTGAGAAGTCAGGAAATGATAATCGATTCCGTCTTGCTCTTTCCCTCGTGGGAGGCGTGAGGTAGCCGAGATGGAAAAACCCAAGGGGAGGTTTTGTTCCAACAAATTATGTACCAAGGTGGATTTGCCACTACCCGATGGGGCTGATATCACAATGAGTTTCCCTTCCTTCAATTATAATACATTGAGTAATTGTTCCTTTATTTTTTCCAATTCATCTTTCATTTGGATGACTAGTATTTGAAGCTTGGCATGGTTGGCTTTTGACCCTATGGTATTTATTTCCCTGCCAATTTCTTGGGATATAAAACCAAGCTTTTTGCCATTTGAAGTAATATTTCCAAGTGTTTTTTTAAAATAATCAATGTGACTTTTGAGTCGGACTTTTTCTTCAGTGATGTCGAACTTTTCTATATAATAAATCAATTCCTGTTCGAATCTATTTTGATCAATTTCTGCCTCGAGCGCATCCAAAGCGGATTTTAATTTCTCTTTAATCCTGGCACTTCTTTCAGGATCGATGATTTCTACTTCTTTAGAAAGATTTTCCAAATTTTCTAATCTTTTGTTTAATTCGGTTTCGAGAATTTTTCCTTCATCGGACCGGAACCCAATAAGGGCATCAATGGACTTTTTCATTAGGTTTTCGATAACTTTAATTTCGGCCTTTTCAAAATCTTCGATTTCAGTTTTGAGGGTATCTGGGAGCTTAAGGGCAATCTTAAGCAGTTCCATGCGGTTTCCATCTTCGATGCCTTTCAACTGTTCGATGTATTGATTGATAGCAGCCACATTGATGGTTTTGGAATTGGTTCCACTGATGTTCTCAATGTTGAGATTCATTTCGATTTTACCTCTTTTGAGGAACTTCCCAATGCTTTTTTTGAGCTGGATTTCGATTCCCCTAACGTAGGTAGGCAGTCGGGCATTGATTTCTAATCCTTTACTGTTGAGCGAGCGCAGCTCTAGAATATAGTTTTTATTTTCGAATTGGATTTCGGCCTTACCATAGCCAGTCATCGATTGAATCATAGGATATTAAAGTTCCCGGATTTTGATGTTGCGATAGCTGACGCCATCACCGTGATCTTGAAGCCCAATTTTTCCTGTTTTGAATTTGGCAAAATCCTCCCAATCGTGAAATTTGGAGTTGGTAATTAGGGCATCCCAATCCGGTCCGCTAAGCGGGAAGGTTACGATTTCCACATCATTAAGTTTAACACTGCCCTTGTTAGAGTTGTAGTTGATAGAAATAAAAATGTGATTCCATTCTCCTGCTGGTTTACAGACCTTCTGTGTTGGTTGAACCATATCGTAAAGTGCTCCTGCCTGGTGAAAATCTGGATTGTTGAAGGAATCAGGGTGGCGCTCATTGTCTAAAACTTGGATTTCAGGCCCTGTCTCATATGGTTTTTTGTAATTTTCTCCTTCTTTTACTCCCCAAAAGATACCACTGTTTCCGACTTCCGAAATTTTCCATTCCATAGACAATTCGAAGTTTGTATATTCTCGATCAGTAACTATATCGTGACTAGTTCCCTCTTCTTTTTTTGAAGGGTCAAACACCATAGCGCTATCTTCGATAATCCATGCACTACTCATTTCGCTGCTGTTGAATTGATGCCAGCCGATAAATGAATCACCATTGAATAAATCCACCCATTCTTTTTGGATAGCTGGGGCTTCGTTGACAGTTGTTTTTTTCTTAGGAGTCTGTTTACATGCTAAACTAAGAGAGAAAAAGGTAATAAGTAATATTTTTTTCATTTGTTTTTGATTAAAGGTTGAGAATTTTTTTAAGGTGATTTTTATCTATTTTGGAGCCAGAAAAGTCATCGAAGGTTTTTTTAGTAGCTTCAATGATATGTGATTGAATAAAAGGTGCCCCTTCTCGGGCCCCTTGCTCGGGACTTTTTATGCAGCACTCCCATTCCATTACTGCCCAAACATCACAGCCGTATTCCGTAAGCTTGGTAAAAATGGTTTTAAAATCAATTTGTCCGTCACCGGGAGAGCGATAGCGCCCTGCACGATCAATCCAATCTCCATAGCCTCCAAAGGCTCCTTTTTTTCCAGTGGGATTGAACTCAGAATCTTTCACGTGGAAGGACTTGATGAATTCGTGGTAGTGATCGATATATTCTATATAATCAAGTTGTTGCAGTACAAAGTGACTTGGATCATAAAGTATATTCGCCCTTTTATGATTTCCGGTGGATTCCAAAAAGCGTTCAAATGTTACTCCATCGTGGAGGTCCTCACCAGGATGAATTTCATAGCATACGTCTACCCCGTTTTCATCAAAGGTATTGAGTATGGGAAGCCATCTGTTTGCCAGTTCTTTAAATCCCATCTCCACTAATCCATCGGGGCGTTGTGGCCAAGGATGCCAAGTGTGCCACAACAAAGCACCGGAGAAAGTAGCATGGGCGTTCAGCCCTAGTCGATTGCTTGCTTTGGCTGCTTTTTTTAGTGTTTCAATGGCCCACTGGGTCCTAGCCTTGGGATTGTTTTTGTAGGCATCAGGCGCGAAATTGTCAAACATCAAGTCATAGGCAGGGTGAACTGCTACCAGTTGACCCTGAAGGTGGGTAGAGAGTTCAGTGATTTCCAACCCATAGGAGTTGATTTTACCTTTGAGCTCATCACAATAGGTCTGACTTTCCGACGCTTTGTCCAAATCAATCAAAAAGCTTTCCCAAGTGGGAATTTGAATTCCTTTGTAACCCAGGTCCGCAGCCCATTGACACATACCATCCAGCGTGTTGAAAGGAGCTTGTTTGTCTACAAACTGCGCTAAAAAAACCGCAGGTCCTTTTATGGTTTTCATTGATTTTCCATGCTTACCCATACGTTCCCTTTTTGATTTGATTCAACAGTTTTTTCGATAAACAACATACCCCTAACCCCTTCATACAGGGTTGGAAACTCTCCATTATAAGATTTTTCTTTCCGCAGGGCTTTTGCTACTCCTTTGTAGATGTTTCCCATGGCATCAAAAATACCTTCGGGATGTCCCGCAGGTAATTTGGTGCCGTCTAAAGACACATCCGTATTATATGCAGCGTTCCCTGGTTTGATGAGCCTTCTGGGTTCATCGTCTTTGAGATGGTACAAATAATTTGGGTTTTCTTGTTCCCATTTCAGCGCACCTTTTCGTCCATAAATGGACACTGTAATGTTATTCTCATCACCAGTAGCAATTTGGCTGGCGCGCAATAAACCTTTTACCTTTTTGTCCATTCGGATTAAAATCGATCCATCGATGTCTAGAGGGTTATCTTCATAAAGGGTATTGAGATCCGATAGTAATTCTGATACTTCCATCCCGGTTACGTATTCTACCATGTTAAAAATATGGGTGCCAATGTCACCGATGCAAGAACTGATACCCGCTTTTTTGGGATCCAATCGCCAGATTTTACTTCTCTTTTCTTTGTCGTGGATCACCGGGTTAATCCACCCTTGGTAGTATTGTAAATCTACTTTGTGAATATCACCAATAACCCCATTGCAAATCATATCTTTCATTTCTCTAACCATGGGATATCCTGTATAGGTGTAGGTAACCGCAAAAATGGCTTGGTGCTTTTTTTGGAGTGCTTGCAGCTCTTTGGCCTCTTCCAGTGTGGTTGTTAGAGGCTTTTCACAAATGACGTGAAAACCATTTTCCAAGAGTTTTTTGGCCATTGGGTAATGAAGGAAGTTGGGGGTCAAAACAGAGACTACTTCCACCCTTTCGCTTTCAGGTTTGGCGGACTCTTTAGCTACAAAAGCATCAAAGTCCTTATAAACCCTATCGGTGTTTAAGCCAATTTGTTTGGAAAACTTGATATTTTCCTTATAGTCAGGGTTAAAAACGCCTCCCACGATTTCGTAGTGGTCATACATATATGAAGCTACTCGGTGAAGCACACCAATCAGTGAATCTCCTCCCCCTCCCAATACGCCAAGTCGAATTTTACTCATTTTGATCTATTTTTTACCGTTTGAGTAAAAATAGGATTAATTTTTCAAAACCAAAATGGAATCAAAGCACAATAAAAGCCTCCCAGATTAAAAATAACAGGCAGATATAAATCACTTTAATATTTCTTTCATTTTTAGCATTAAGATTAGATTTTATTGAAGTTTGTGTTTCGGAAGAATATTTTTACGATATTGACGATTGATTAAACTGAATTAAAACTTATGGTAGATAGTTACGATGCTATTGTAATTGGCACTGGAATTAGTGGCGGGTGGGCTGCTAAAGAGCTATGTGAAAAAGGATTGAAGACCCTAGTACTGGAACGGGGGAGAATGGTAAAACATATAGTTGATTATCATACAGCTCATATGGATCCATGGGACTTCAAAGGTGGAGATAAAACCACTCAAGAAATAATGAAAAAACAATACAAGCAAATTAGATCAACTAAATATGCCATTCATGAGTCAACTTCTCATTTTTTTGTTAATGATGATGAACATCCATACAATGAAGATAAGCCTTTTGATTGGGTTAGGGGTTATCATGTTGGTGGAAAATCTTTAATGTGGGCAAGGCAAGTTTACCGATTAAGCGAAATTGATTTTGAGGCTAATGCCAAAGAGGGTATTGGAATTGACTGGCCTATTAGATATAAAGACTTGGCTCCTTGGTATAGTTATGTAGAAAAATATATAGGTGTTTCTGGTGAAAAATTGGGGTTACCACAACTCCCTGACAGTGAGTTTTTAAAACCAATGGAATTAAACTGTGTTGAAGAAAAATTTAAAAATGACATAGCTAATAAATATAATGACCGTATAATAACAAACTCTAGGGTAGCTCATATTACAGAAGGAACAAAACCGGGACTTGGTCGTGTAACATGTCAATACAGGAATCGATGTAGAAGAGGCTGCCCATATGGTGCATATTTTAGCAGTAATTCATCTACTTTACCTGCGGCAGAAGAAACTGGAAATATGACCCTAAGACCTAACTCAATTGTACATCAGATTATTTATGATGAAAAAAATAATAGGGCAAGTGGGGTTAGAGTAATTGACTCTGAGACGAAAGAAGTTATCGAATACAGAGCTAAAATTATTTTTCTATGTGCTTCAACTATTGCATCTACTTCAATCTTGTTACAATCAGTATCTGATCGTTTTCCTAATGGTCTTGGTAATGACTCAGGAGAATTAGGCCACAATTTGATGGATCATCATTTGAGGTTAGGAGCTAGTGCTGAGATAGATGGTTTCAAAGACTCTTATTATACAGGAAGAAGGCCAGGAGGTATTTATATTCCAAAATTTGTAAACATTGGGGGATCCTCAAATGTGAAGGACTTTTTAAGGGGATATGGTTTTCAGGGAGGTGCAAAAAGAGGGCCAAATAATGGAAATGGTCTCGAGGAATCTTATGGACCTAAGCTTAAAGAAATAATTCAGACTCCCGGAGCTTGGAGAATTAATATAGGTGGTTTTGGCGAAATATTGCCCTATCATGATAATAAGATGTATTTAGATTATGATAAGAAAGACAAGTGGGGATTGCCTACAGTTACTTTCGATGCTGAAATTAAGGAAAATGAAATAATAATGAGAAAGCATTTGCTTCAACAAGCAGGAGAAATGCTTGAATCAGCTGGATTCAAAAATATTAAGACCTCTGATAGGGGATACTATTATGGTGCTGGAATACATGAAATGGGTACAGCTAGAATGGGACATGATAAACAAACTTCTGTACTAAATAAATATAATCAGATTCATTCTGCAAAGAATGTTTTTGTGACTGATGGATCATGTATGACTTCCTCGGGTAATGTAAATCCTTCATTGACATATATGGCAATAACAGCAAGAGCAGTAAATCATGCCGTAAAAGAGCTTAAAAAAATGAACTTATAATTGAATTTACTATGGATAGAAGAAAAGCATTAAAAACAATAGGAATTGGTACTGGAGCAATTACAGTAACTCCCGCTGTAGTTGGAATCTTTCAAAGTTGTCAAAAAAATAACGGACAATTTACTCCAATCCACTTTACTAATGATGAATTTTCAATTGTATCCAAACTGATGGATTTAATCCTTCCAAAAACAGATATACCTGGTGCTATTGAATTAAAATTACCTGAGTTTTTGGATGGATATATAGATGTAATTTTATCTGAATCTGCTAAGCAGCAAATCTCAATTGGATTAGAACAATTTTTAACAGTAGCACTTAATGAGTCTAGCAAAAATAAATCCAGTCAATTAGATTTAAAGGACTTAGATAATCAGCTTGCTAAATACTTAAAAGCAGGTGAGGGTAAACAAAAAGAATTGGATAAAACAGCCAAACAATTTTTTAATAAAAAAAAGACAAATAGAAAAGTTGAAATTCCCAATATAGCTTTGGCTTCCAGTTTTGCAATAAAGCTCCGCTCACTTACAATCACTGCCTTTAAAACTAATGAATATATTGGCGAGAATGTTTTAGCATATTCTCCAATCCCAGGAGAGCAAATAGGTTGTATAGATTTGAATGAAGCTACAGGGGGGAAAGCCTGGTCATTATAAAACTATTTTCACTCTTTTACAATAAACTCCCCCTTCATCAAGTTATAGTGGCCAGGGAATGAACAGATATAGACATATATTCCTGGTTCGGGTGCTTGAAAATTAATTGTAGTACTTTCACCACCACCAATCATTTTTGTGTAAGCAATGGTTTCATTTCCTTCTGGAATATAATCCATTTTTTTTGCTTTTACCGCTCTTTTTGCAAATTCATCAACATCAGTTCCTTTCTTCAAAAGAACAAAGTTATGTCCCATAAACTCTTTACCAATTTTCCCTTTATGATTTAATGTTAAAAGGATTTTTTTTCTAGATTTAACCTCGATTACTTTCTTGTCAAATACCATTGTATCAAAAGAATTTAGAACGATTTTGATCTGACCTTGATTATTTTCAGTGTTTTGATGGTTAGGTTCTACCTTAGTTCTTTTATACTCAAATTTATCCTTCTTTTTTTCATTTTTTGGTCCACAGGAGGATATTAATGTTAAAGTAGTAATTAGGAAAAAAATTTTTTTCATTTTTCAATTATGTTTAATAATTGGCACAAAAATAATAATATGTATTGTTAAAATCTGCTTGTGTGTAATAATTATTTTAGCTTACTTTTTAATAAGCTTTAATCTGTTTTTAGGGAAACTAAGTAAACTCCTAGCATGATTATCAAACATGCGATTGCTTTAACCACATTAAGGGTATCATTTCCAGTATAAACTGCATAGCTTATTGCAATTATCGGTTGTGCGTAAGCGAAAGCTCCAACTGTCGATGCTTGTAAATTTCTAAGGGCGAAAATGTTGAGAAAATAGGTAAAAAAGGTTGTCCCCAATACCACAAATAAAACTCTCAAAAGTATTTCAAATGGCATGGTCGGCCAATCCACCTTTGTATATTCTTCCAACGTAACCGGTAGGGTTAGTATGAAACCAATTAAAAACAACCACTTCATGATCGTGACAGTGTTGTATTTTTCTGCTAAGGGTTTCACCACAATGATAAAACCCGAAAAGAAAATGGAATTGATCATAAACAAAATATTCCCAGTCAAAACATTTGGAGCATTGCTGGTATTTTGTGAGCCGAAGAGCACCAGCACTAGGGCACCTGCAAATCCCATGGTAATGCCCAGAAACCGTCGCACTCCGATTTTTTCACCCAAAAACAGATAGGAGAGCAGCAGTATAATTATGGGGTTGGTTGTGGCAAAAATTCCACTGTTTACTGGAGTAGAGAGCTCCAGTCCTTTGAAAAAAGAAAGCATATTGATGCACATCCCCATCAAGGAGGCCAAGAATAATCTTAGATAATCCCCACGTTCAATTTTTTCTTTGGAAAAAAACAAACTGAGTAGCCAAAAGAGTAGGGCTGCCCCAGCGGTACGGAGAAAAATAAAACCAAAGGCTCCAACATATTCCGGCATCACCACCTTGGCTATCGTATGGTTGAGCCCATAGATTGAAGTAGCACCTGCAGCGGCTAAAAGAGCCCAACCTCTAATTTTCATTTATAAAATTTTTTGCAGCAGCTAACACCGCTTTACTGTTGCCAATAAAAATATTTTTATCATAAATTAGAACAGGGCGCTTTAGAAATGTATAATGTTGCAATAAAAGGGTTTTATAGTCTTCCTCTGAAAGTTGTCTTTCTTTCAGGTTAAGTTTTTTATAAAGCTGCGCACGTTTACTGAACAAGGCCTCATAACTCCCCGACAAGGTTTTCATTTTTTCCAACACTAAAGCAGTGAGTGGCTCTTCTTTAATATTGATAATAGTAACAGATTGAGGAAGATTTAATTCTAATTGGATACGCTTACAACTGTTACAACTGATTAAAGAATATAGGGCTCTCATTATGTAATGATTAGTGGGACAAAAGTAAATCAATAAATGAAAAATTTTGGCGAATTGAAAAAGATTTAGAAAATTTTAGTTTCAATTGTTACTAACACGATTGATCGCAACAAATCTATAAGCAATTATAGATATTTTAGGGTTACATTGAAAGTGTTATATACTCAAAGCTCATTTATTCGCGAAAAGTCGATTGCTTGAAGTTTAAGCTGAAGAAAAAAATATTCCTTTCCTCAAAATCCAATACCTTTACAGTGATTTAAAATTCTGTGATGGACAAAAAACTACGTTTTAACAGCGCCACCATTCATGGGGGGCAAGAACCTGATAAAGCTTATGGGTCGGTGATGCCTCCCATTTACCAGACTTCGACTTATGCCCAAACTACGCCTGGGGAGCATAATGGCTATGAATATAGTCGAACACATAATCCCACACGAACAGCTTTAGAACGTTCAATTGCCAGCATCGAAAACGCAAAACATGGCTTGGGCTTTGCTTCTGGAATGGCCGCTATGGATGCCGTTCTTAAACTCTTTCAGCCTGGGGACGAAATTATCTCAACCCACGATCTTTATGGAGGGTCTTATCGACTGCTTACCAAAATTTATCAGAAGTACGGATTGAAAACCCATTTTGTCAATATGGAAAAGCCCGATACTGTAGCCCAATACCTCAATGATAAAACCCGACTCATATGGATTGAAACTCCCACTAATCCAATGATGAATATTGTGGACATTCCAACAATTGCTGAATTGGGAAAAGACTACGGTGCCCTAGTAGCTGTTGACAATACTTTTGCCTCCCCCTATTTGCAACAACCCCTAGACCTGGGGGCAGATATCGTTATGCACTCCGCTACCAAATACCTGGCTGGACATAGCGACACCGTTTTGGGACTAATTGTCGTCAATGATAATGATCTAAAAGAAAAACTCGCTTTTATCCAAAATTCAAGTGGAGCTGTCCCTGGACCCATGGATTGCTTTCTTACGCTAAGGGGCATCAAGACCCTACATTTGAGAATGCAAAGACATTGCGAAAATGGTGCTGCTGTTGCCATTTTCCTCCAACAACATCCCAAAATTCAAAAGGTTTATTGGCCTGGTTTAGTCGACCATCCAAATCACGAGCTAGCTAAAAATCAAATGAAAGCCTTCGGAGGAATGCTCTCTTTTGTTCCCAAAAGAGGGGATTTGAAAACATCCATAGCTATAGTTGAAAAGCTAAAGGTCTTTACCTTGGCAGAGTCCCTGGGTGGGGTTGAAAGCTTGGCAGGCCATCCGGCTTCCATGACCCATGCCTCAATTCCAAAAGCGGTTCGGGAAAAAAGTGGTGTGGTAGATCAATTGATTCGTCTAAGTGTAGGGGTAGAGGACATTCTTGATCTTATTGAAGATTTGGATCAGGCCATAGCTTAGTCTAAATTTATCATTTATGGAACTCCAAAAAAATAAAAAAATCTATTTTGCCGCGGATAATCACCTAGGCTTGCCCAATCCAGCAGAAAGTCGAGTTAGGGAAAAACATTTTGTTGCTTGGTTGGAAGAAGTTCGAAAAGATGCTGCAGCCATTTATTTACTGGGTGATCTTTTTGATTTTTGGTTTGAATATAAAACCGTGGTTCCAAAGGGCTTTGTCCGGGTTCTTGGAAAATTGGCCGAGCTTTCAGATGAAGGGATTCCTATCACCTTTTTTGTTGGCAACCACGATCTTTGGATGAGGGATTATTTCCAAAAAGAACTGGGTATTATCGTTTATCATCAACCTATAACTCTCACTGTGGGGGAGACTCATTTTTTTATGGGTCATGGCGATGGTTTGGGCCCTAAAGACAAGGGCTATAAACGGATGAAAAAGGTCTTTAAAAACCCATTTGCAAAGTGGCTTTTTCGCTGGCTACACCCCGATTTGGGGATGCAATTGGGACACTACATGTCTCTTAAAAATAAATTGATTTCTAGCCCCAAGGATGTTAAATTTCTTGGAGATGACGAAGAATGGTTGGTGGCTTATTCTAAAATGAAACTCAAAGAGCAGCATTTCGACTATTTTGTTTTTGGCCACCGGCATCTACCCTTGGAGATAAAATTAAGTGAAAAATCCCAATACATAAATTTGGGTGACTGGATTACCCATAATACCTATGCCGAATTTGATGGCAAAAATATGGAGCTAAAAGTTTGGAAATAGTAGCCCTATGATCGAAGCTAAGTCGCTTATTCTTGAGAAAACCGTTATTGTAGGGATTATTAATGGCAACCAGGATGCTTACCAGTCCGAAGAGTATTTGGACGAATTAGCCTTTTTGGCCCATACTGCGGGAGGTGCAGTACTCAAACGCTTTGTTCAAAAAATGCAAATTCCTAATCCAAAAACCTTAATTGGATCTGGAAAAATGGATGAAGTCGAAAACTATGTGAGTACGAATCAGGTCACCACCGTGGTATTTGATGACGAGCTAACCCCAGCCCAGCAGGGGAATATCGAAAAAATATTGCGTTGCAAAGTTATAGATCGTACTGGCTTAATTTTAGATATTTTCGCCCAGCGTGCCAAAACGAGTTATGCCCGTACTCAGGTAGAATTGGCGCAATATGAATATTTATTACCCCGACTGAAGGGTCTTTGGACTCATTTGGAGCGTCAACGTGGAGGGATCGGAATGCGTGGACCTGGAGAAACCGAAATCGAAACCGATCGTAGAATCGTACGAGATAAAATTTCGATTTTAAAGAAAAAATTGAGTATGATTGATAAACAAATGATTACCCAAAGGGGAAATCGTGGTGCATTGGTAAGGGTGGCTTTGGTGGGTTATACCAATGTGGGTAAATCTACCTTGATGAATGTAATTGCAAAAAGTGAAGTTTTTGCCGAAAACAAACTTTTCGCCACTCTCGACACTACAGTTCGCAAAGTGGTCATTGGCAATTTACCTTTTTTGCTCAGCGATACGGTTGGTTTTATCCGAAAACTACCTACTCAATTGGTAGAGTCTTTTAAAAGTACTTTGGACGAAGTTAAGGAAGCCGATTTGTTGTTACATGTGGTTGACATCTCACATCCAAATTTTGAAGAACATATCCAATCCGTCAATCAAATTCTAGCCGAAATTAAAAGTCTGGACAAACCTACCCTTATGGTGTTCAATAAAATAGATGCTTACCAAGCCGAACCATGGGATAAAACAGATTTGGTAGCAGAGCGCACATCAAAGCATTATAGCCTCGAAGAATGGCAAAATACTTGGATGCATAGAGTCAACGACAGGGCGCTTTTTATATCTGCTTTAAACAAGGAGAACCTCAAGAATTTTCGCGAAAGTGTCTATACCCAAACTCGAAAAATTCACATAACTCGTTTTCCTTACAACCGCTTTTTGTACTCTCATGAGGGGCTCTAGTAATTCGACTTATAGCTAATTTCACTAAGAAACTTTTAACACCAAAGAATGAATTTTGGACAATCGAGCTTTTTTAGTCAGGACTTTCTGTGGGTCACGTAGGTATTGGCTTGTGCCTTAGGCAACAAAAGTACATCTGCTATATTCACGTGTTCAGGTGCTTGGGCCATGAAGAGGATAACATCAGCGACATCTTTGGCCTGGAGTGGTTTAAGTCCCTTATAAACTTGGGTGGCTTTGTATTTGTCTCCTTTAAAGCGGACTTTTGAAAATTCGGTATCGACCAGCCCTGGGTGTATGGCACTTACCTTTATGCCCAAAGGATTTAAATCTAAACGAAGTCCTTGGGTAAAAGCATCTACTGCAAATTTACTGCTGCAGTATACACTTCCATTCGGATAGACTTCCTTGCCTGCAATGGAGCCCAAATTAATGATGTGACCAGTTTTTTTGGATACCATAGAGGGCAAAACAGCTTTGGTTACATACATCAACCCTTTGACATTGCTATCGATCATAGCATCCCAATCATTTAAATCGGCTTTGTGAATGGGGTTGAGGCCGTGGGCATTTCCTGCATTATTGATCAAAATATCAATTGATGAAAAGGCATCTGGCAAAGAATTTATCTTTTCAAAAACTGTTTTTCTATCACCTACATCGAAAACCAAAAGATGAGAGGGTGTATCGAGTTGTGCCTGTAGTTCTTTTAAACGATTTTCTCTTCTGCCACACAATATCAAGTGGCCCCCCTCAGCAGCCAATGCCTCAGCTACTGACCTGCCAATACCACTGCTGGCTCCGGTAATCATGATGTTTTTTCCTTTCATAGTTACTCAATCTTATTGATTGTCTAAAAAATAGAGAAAAGGAGTTATTTTTTGGTCTACAAAATAGCCAATCGAAATCCTTAAGCAGTTTCTCAATTGTTTTCCCCTAAGACCTCTCTCCAAAGGATTAAATATTATCCTTTTCTCTTTTGTACTTTTTTAAAATCTCTTAAATTAGAATTTTAAAAGTAGGTACTATTCTGGATCGAACCCCCCGTCACCACTTATTTTTAACCAATTATTAACAATCTAACAAAAAAATATTTTTCAATTTTGCACCCCAACAAAATATTATTTTTAGACACTTTACTATGGAAGAAACAATGAATAAGGCCGTTGACATTAGAGCGATCAATGAAAAGATTGAAAAAGAAAGCGCATTTGTTGATTTACTGACTTTAGAAATCAACAAGGTGATCATAGGACAAAAAGAGATGGTTGAGCGTTTACTAATCGGTTTATTGGGTCGTGGCCATATGTTGTTGGAAGGTGTTCCAGGCCTGGCGAAGACCCTTGCCATAAACACGCTCAGTCAATCTGTAAAAGGGCAATTCAGTAGAATTCAGTTTACCCCTGATTTACTTCCCGCCGATGTTATTGGAACGATGATATACAACGTAAAAGAGAATGATTTTACTATAAAAAAAGGACCTGTGTTTGCCAATTTTGTTTTGGCAGATGAGATCAACCGTGCTCCGGCCAAAGTCCAGTCTGCTCTCCTTGAAGCTATGCAGGAAAAGCAGGTAACCATAGGTGATACAACCTTTAAACTCCCCACACCCTTTTTGGTAATGGCTACCCAAAACCCAGTAGAACAAGAGGGGACCTATCCCTTGCCGGAAGCTCAAGTGGATCGTTTTATGCTCAAAACCATTATCGATTATCCCAAGTTGGAGGAGGAACAAATTATTGTTCGATCCAACTTAAACAATGTTAAAGATAAAATCAAATCCGTTGTAACCACCAAACAGATTGAGGTTGCACAAGCCACTGTGAGGGAAATCTACATGGATGAAA
>MDTG01109710.1_pt1 | contig 38098 bp, 39 predicted proteins | sample 811421 | NCBI WGS metagenome assembly MDTG01 (sample SAMN05326645, study PRJNA326480) | marine metagenome | isolation source: seawater | place: Pacific Ocean: South East | collected 2011
CAGTCAGCCAAGTAATTTATAATTCATCTAATTTTATATCTGAGGCTGGCTATCATCATATTGGTGGGACAATAATGGGTGAAAATAAAAAAAATTCAGTTGTAGATAAAAATCTCAAAGTTCATGATATAGAAAATTTATATGTTTGTGGAAGTTCAGTATTTCCTACTGGTGGGCATGCAAATCCCACCTTAAGTATAATTCAACTTTCCTTAAGATTGGGAAATCATCTAATTAAAAGAATTCAAACGATTTAATTTTTTTTTAATTTTCCAAATTTTTAAAAGTCCAATTAAAGAGTGCATAATTTCTTTTAAATTCACATTACTACTTCCTCTAACTCTATTCACAAATAGAGTTTCAATCTCACCAACGATAAACTTATTGTAATATAATTGCACAAGTATTTCAGATAACACAATATAACCATCACCTATTTTACCACAATTATTTACTACATAATTTGCTGCTTTTAAGGAATATATTCTATAACCATTCGTATAATCTGTTATGGGAACTTTTAAGATCCAATTTGATAATTTATTGGATAAATAAGATAAAATTTTTCTACTAAATGGCCAATTAATAATTTTACTATTTTTTTTGTAACGATTTGAAATTAATAAATCTAATTTATTTTCTTTAAAAAAGTTTATATTTTTTTTTAATTCATTAGGATTATGAGACATGTCTGCATCCATTTCTATAAACATTTCTTTTTTTTTATTTAATTTTAGAATATAAGAGAAACCAAATAAAACTGCTGAGCCGCGTCCTAATTTTTTTCCTCTGTGAATGTAATGAATTTTTTTACTATTAAACTTAATTTGATTTTTATAACTCTCTCTTGTGTCGTCTACTATCACAACATCAACATTCTTTAAATCTATCTTAAAAATTTCTGTTAATAATGTATTTAAATTTTCTTTCTCATTATAAGAAGGAATAACGATACATATTGACATTATAATTTCTTATATAATTAAAGGTTCTGCAACTTTCTTAAATTCACCACAAATAAAATCTAAATCTTTACTTTTTTGATTAGCATGATTTGGAAGATATATTCCATAATCATTTATAACATCTGCATTTGGTAAATCACTTTTTCTTTTATGTTTTTTTTTCCAAAATGGTTGGGATGCAATATTTCCAGAGATTATGGGTCTACACTCAACACCTTTATTATTCAAATGTTTAAAAAGTTCTTCTCTATTTTTCACAAGTGTTGCATAACCAAAATTTGATAAATTTTGTGTTTTACAATTTACACTAAAAAAATTCGCCAACTTTTTTTTATATAGATAAAAATTTCTCTTTCTTATTTTTACGATATTTCTAATCTTTTTTAACTGTGATAATCCCAAGAATGCATTGATTTCGGTTGATCGGATATTAAAACCAGAATGGAAAAAGCTAAAGTTTGATTGAAAATTAGAGATATTATTTTTAAGGTACATTTTATTTGTAAATTTTTTATCTATATCTCTGAGCCACCCATGAGATCTTACACTTGTCATTACTCTAGATAGTTTTTTATCATTTGTGCAAGCCATGCCCCCTTCAATTGTTGAAATATGGTGACCATAATAAAAAGAAAATGAAGAAGCTAAACCAAAAGTTCCAAGTTTTCTGTTTTTATATTCTGATCCTATTGCTTCACATGAGTCTTCAATTAATACAATATTATATTTTTTACAAATATTAAGTATTTCTGCCATGTCATTAGAATGGCCAAGCACATGAACTAGGATTATTGCTGAAGGTTTATGTTTTTTACATAAATAATTAAGATGATCTAGGTCCAAACCTAAATTTCTAAAATTTGTATCACACAATTCAACTTTAAAACCCAACTGTAAATATGGAGTGATTGTGGTTACCCATGACAAAGCTGGAGCAATAATTACTTTATTTCTTAAATAATTGGCTTCTAAAAGAGATTGTGCAATTAATAAATTCGCGGATGAACCGCTGTTGACGAAAATTGAATCTTCTATCTTCAAAAAATTAGAAAATTTTTTTTGAAACAATTTTGTTTTATTTCCCATTGTAAGTTTTTCGTCTTTCAACAACCACTTAGATAATTTAAAAATTTCAGATTTCTCGATCGTATTATGTGCTAGCTTATGTTTAAATTTATTCTTCATTTTAATTTTTTTATTAATTTATTATTATTACTTACTAATGAGTTTATATTTTTATTCAAAATTGTAATATTCTTTAAATTGAACTGTTTTTCAATAAAACTTTTTACGGTGATCCCCTTGCCTGAACCGATGTTATAAATACCACTTAATTTTTTGTTATAAATTTTATAAATTATTTCCGCTACATCCTCGGCATTCATAAAATCTCTTACTGAAAGCCCATTCTTTAAAATAATTTTATCTTTTTTGCTAATTTTCATTTTTTCGCTTATTGACGGATATAGAAATGGTTTTTTTTGTTTCAAATGGTATATACTAAAAATCCTACCTATAAAAAATGCAAATTTTTTAGATCTTTTTTTCATTATAATTTTTTCAGCTCTAAGTTTTGTTTTTCCGTAAAAAGATGCTGGTTTTAATGAATGATTTTCATTAATTCTTTTTTTGGAATATTTATAAACATGTGAAGTACTTGGGAAAAAAAACCAAACTTTTTTTCCTCTTTTTTCTAAAACCTCTAAAAGATTTTTTGTTCCGTAAACATTTACTTTTAAAGCTTCGTTCTTATTTCTATCAACTACTTGAGGGGATGATAAAGCGGCAAAATGAAATAGATATTCAATTTTAGAATTAATTTTAATCCATTTGGTAATCTCTTTCTTTTTTTTTATATCTCCTTTAAAAATTGAATAACTAATTTTTTTTTTATTTAGCTTTTTTTTTAGAAGAGATCCGATTAAACCGTTAGCTCCTGTGATTCCAATTTTTGTCAATTTATTTATTTTAATTTATAATTATTTGATTATAAATAACACATGAAAAAAAAAATTGCTCTTATATTCGGGGTTACTGGGCAAGATGGTTTTTACTTGAGCGAATTACTATTGAAAAAAAAATACAAAGTTCATGGTGTAAAAAGAAGATCTTCCTCTGTTCCAACAAAAAGAATTGAAAAATATTTGAATGATAAAAACTTTTTTATACATTATGGCGACATTACAGATGCATCATCAATTCAAAATTTGATTAATAAAATTAATCCTACTGAAATTTATAATCTAGCAGCTCAATCACATGTGGGTGTATCATTTTTAACACCTTTATACACTGCTAGTGTAAATGCTGTAGGTGTATTATCAATTTTAGAAGCCATAAAAAATAGTAATAATAAAATTAAATTTTACCAAGCAGGAACGTCGGAGATGTTTGGTAAAACATTAAAAAAATCTCAAAATGAAAATACCGTTTTTAATCCTCAAAGTCCCTATGGAGCTTCAAAAGTTTTTGCTCACCAAATAACTAAAAATTATCGAGAGGCATACAATATATTTGCTTCCAATGGAATTTTATTTAATCACGAGAGTCCAATGAGAGGTGAAAATTTTGTGACAAAAAAAATAATTTCATCTCTAGTAAAAATAAATTTAGGATTTCAAAAAAAACTTATTCTTGGAAATTTATATGCTAAGAGAGATTGGGGACATGCTAGAGATTATGTGGAAGCAATTCATAAGATACTACAACAAAAAAATCCTGATGATTATGTTATAGCATCAGGAAAACAATATAGTATTAAACAATTTGTCAACCTCACTGCATTAAGATTAGGGATAAAATTGAAATGGATTGGTAAGGGACTTAAAGAAAAAGCAATTATTCCTTCTAAGCAAATTATTATTGAAGTAGATAAAAAATATTTTAGACCACTAGAGGTTGATCACTTAAGAGGAAAATGTACAAAAGCAAAGAGAGTTTTGAAATGGAGACCAAAAACCAATATTTACCAGTTAATAGATGAAATGATTGATGAGGAAAAAAAACTAATCAAAAATTCAACAAGATAAAAATTAATTTTTAAATAATTTTTTCAATTTTATTTTTTCTAAACCAATTCAGTGTATTATCTAAACCGGTCTCAAATTTAGTAAAACTTATTTTTCCTATATATTTTTTTAGTTTAGAATTATCCCCATGAGTTTTGATTATATCTGCTTTTTGTAAAGGTCTCATGACAATTTTTGGTTTATCAATAGTCTTTGAGTAATGTTTAATTGTTTTGGTTATATTAATTGGTTTCCCTGAACATATATTAAAAATATCATGCTTTTTTTTTAATTTAATTTTTTGTAATTTTATCAAAATTTTGATCAAATCTTTAATATAAGTAAAATCTCTTACATGATTTCCACGGTTATTGAGATAAAAAAAATTTTTTTTAAATGAACTAATTAAAAACTTTGTTACAAACATGTCTGGTCTTCCCCATTCACCAAAAATAGTAAAAAATCTCAAACCTATCATATTCACATTATATAATTTGGAATAATTCTCTGCTAACTCTTCATTAAACTTTTTGGTCATACCATAGATATTTTTTGGTTTTATTGGCTGCTTTTCAGATAACGGAAAATTTTTACTCTCACCATAAACAGAGCTAGAGGAAGCATAAACAAATTTTTTTAGTTTAGTATTTTTTACTGATTCAATTAAATTACAAAAACCACTTAAATTAGATCTAATATATTTTTGCGGGTTAATTAAAGAATATCTAACACCTGCCTGAGCAGCAAAATGAAAAATAATATCAATCTTTTTTTTTTTTAAATTTTTTTTTAATAAATACTCATTAGCAATATCAATTTTCAAGAATTTAAATTTTTTAAATTTTTTAAGTAATGATATTCTTTTTTTTTTTAACTTTGTAGAATAATAATTATCGTAATTGTCGATACCAATCACAAGATTTTTTTTTTCTAATAGTTCATGTGCTAAGTTAAATCCAATAAATCCAGCACATCCGGTTATTAAAATTTTCATAATTTACTCTATGTTTAAAATCATTTTATCTACTCGCTTTTCCCATGTATTATTAATTGCAGTCTTCTGAGCATTCAAACAAATTTTTTTTGACAAAGCTTTATTTTTAAGAATATTTTTAATAGCATTGTTCCACTGATTTACATTATTACTTTCAACAATCAAAGAATTAATCTTGTCTTTAAGTATTTCAGTAATTCCCGGTAAGTTTGAAGAAATAATTATTTTACCTGATGCTAGATAATCAAACATTTTTAGTGGAGAGCAATACGATGCCGTATTTAAGCTCTTAGAATTTATTTGTACATTTTTTTGATATGGCATTAATAAAATATCTAAATTAAACAATAAATTTGGAACTTTTGAATATGGCACGTGATCTAAAACCTTTATGTTAGAGGTCAGTTTTTTATCAAATATAAAATTTTTATCTTTTCCAATAAGATAGAAATTTAAATTTAGATTTTTCTTTGCTAGTTCAATTATTAATTCAATCCCTCTTCCTTTATAAAAGCTTCCTAAGTAACCAACATTTTTTAAATTTTTTTTAAATTTAGGTTTCTTGAAATTAGTAATATCAACCGCATCATGTAAAATTATTTTTTTTTTAACTTTAAACTTTGTGGAGAGCTTTGATGAAATAAATATAACCTTTTCAACATATTGAGAATTTATAAAATTGAGATTTATTAATAAAAATTTTGTTAATCCTCTAATTTCATTATGAATCTCAGTTCTATGAGAAATTTTAAATAAACTTAAAAAAAAACTTGAAATTAAACTTCTTGTTATTATAAAACTTCTTTTTTTATCTTTTAGATACGATGCTACTCTATAACCAAAAATTATTCTTTTTAAAAAATTAATTTTATTGTGATTTTGAAATATATTCTTAATTAAAAAAGATTTTTTACCTCTTAAAATATAATTTTTTTTTAATGTTCTAAAAAATATATTTTTTTTAATATTAAACAACAATAATTCAGTCGACGAAAATTTAAGAGATAATTCATTGCACATTTTTATAACATGTGTGGAATATGCACTTTTATTTGGTAAGAATATTTCAGCGATATAATAACAGTTTTTCATCGTTTAAAAAATTTTAATAAAAATAGTTTTGTTATTTTTTTTAAGATAATTCTGTATTTGTTTGTAACCCACATCATGATTTACTAATTGTATTATTGCGTCATATTTATCTTGATAATTTAAAAAATTAGTTCGATATCTTTTATAAAAATATTTGTTATCAATCGTAGGATCAAAAACTTTAATTCTATTATTTCTTTTTAACAATTTAAGTATAATTTTTTGGGCTATAGAATTTCTTTGATCACCAACATTTGGCTTATAAGACTCGCCAGCAATTAAGATTTTATCTTTTAAGTTCAATTTGTATTTTTTTAATTCACTTAAAATTTTTTTAAAAGCATAATTTTCCATTTGGTTGTTTACATTTCTACCAGCTAAAAGGATTTCCATTTTAAGTTTATGTTTTTTGGAAATATAGGACAGATAATAAGGATCGACTGGCAAACAATGGCCACCTACTAGCCCAGGTTTAAACTTTATGAAATTCCATTTTGTAGAAGCTAAATTTATTACCTCTTTAAAATTTATTTTTGCTTTATCACAGAATTTATAAATCTCATTAAATAAACCAATATTTAAATCTCTTTGTATATTTTCGATAACTTTAGCTGTTTCCGCAGACTCTATATCATTAGTGTATGTTATTTTTTTTGATATTTTTTTAAAAATATCCTTAACTATTTTTATTCTTTTTGAACTATTGTCATTAAATGCAACTATTTTATTTATTGTGTTTAGTTTTTTTGTTTTATCACCGGGATTAATTCTTTCTGGACTGTAGCCCAAAAAAAAATCTTTTGAGGATTTGAGACCACTAATTTTTTCGAGAGTTTTCTTACAAATTTTGTTAGTGACTCCTGGAAACACAGTTGACTCAAAAAAAACAATATCATTTTTTTTTAAAATTTTACCAATTAGTTCACAAGAATTAATTAGCATCCTTAAATCAGGGTTTTTATTTTTAAAAATTGGTGTGGGAACAGTAACTATAAAAAAATTACATTTTTTTATGTCTGCTATATTTGATGTGAGAATACTTTTTTTTTTTTTGAATAATTTAATTTCATTTTTTTTAAATTCTTTATAAATATCAACAAATTTATTGAGCTTTATTATTCTTTTCTTATTTATATCAAAACCAGTTACGCTTAATGTTTTTGATAAATTTAAGAATATTGGCAAACCAACATAACCTATACCTATGACACAAACTTTGGTTCTCATTTTTTATTCACAATTACTAACATTAATTTTAAAATCATCTTTATGAATTTTAAAAAATTTTTAAGATTTAAATAATACTTAAAATATTTTTTAAAAAATAGAATTTTTTGTAATAAAATTAATTTAAGTTTTTTTGACCATTGTTCAGGATGATTTTGTAAATAAACATACCTTTTGTTGGATATAAAATAATTTTTTTTTGATAAAACTCCTTTTATAAATAAATCTTTGTCAGCACCTCCCGACAATTTTAAATCATATCCTTCTAGATCTAAAAAAGTTTTTTTTTTAATTATTACATTTGAACATACAACACCAGGGTTATAATGAAGATAATCGTCAATTTTAAAAACTAGGGGTATCTTTTTATTTTTTTTTATTTCTTTTTTGTTAAAAAAATCAAAAGTATTATAAATGATAATATCCTTTTTCTTTTTTTTTATAATCACATGGGCGTCAAATAAATAATTTTTATGCCAAAAATCATCATCATCTAAAAAAGCAACGAAATTTCCTTTTGCTTTAATTACACCAATATTTCTCGAAATTAAAGCATTATTTTTTTTTTCATTTTTTAAGTACTTAATAGAAACATACTTATACTTATTATCAAATTTTTTTACTATTGTTTTTGTCTCTAAATTATCGCAATCATCTATGATCAATATTTCAAAAGGCATTTTTTTTTGAGACAAGGATGATTTTATTGCACGTCTCAGAAAATTATTTCTATTATGTGTTGGAATTATAACACTAAAACTTATCATAACTATTATCTTCTAAAAAAAGAATTAAGTTTAGAACTAATGTAATCGATATCTTTTTTTTTTATTTTTAAATGAAATGGAAGGGATAAAGTCTGTTGTCCCCATTTTTCACTAACTCCACATTTAAATTTATATTTTTTTTTGTAATAAGTTAATTCAGTAATTGATCTGTAGTTAACAGTAACCTGAATATGATTTTTATTTAAAAAGGAAATCAATTTATCTCTTTTTTTTTTATCTACACCAATCGGAAATAAATGATAATCTCTTAAAACATTTGAATTTGAAATTGGTAAAGTTATTGGTTTTATTTTCGATATTTTTTTATACAGATTATTGTAAATTTTTTTTCTTTTTATCATTTTTTTGTCATACATTTTTATCTGTTTTTCTAAAAGAGATGCGTTTATATCACTTAAATTTGCTTTAAATCCTTTTGATATGACATCCCAATGTGAATATCTGTTGTTTTCAAATCTTTTCATTGCTGGTTTTGTCATACCATTGTTTGAAATAGATTTTATTTTGTCATATAGATGCTTGTTATTTAAAATGATTGCGCCACCTTCTCCACAAGTAATATTTTTTGTTGCATAAAATGAGAATACCGCGAAATCTGAACTGCTACCAATAATTTTGTTATTATAATATCCTGAAAAACAATGTGCACAATCTTCAAGGATATGAATTTTTTTTCTTATTTTTTTCTTTAATTCAAGGACATTAAATATATTACCATACATATGAACTGGCATAATTAGTTTTGTTCTTTTTGTAATTTTTTTTAAAGTATCTGAAATGCTTAGTAATTTTGTATCTTTTTCTATATCTGCCAATATTAACTTGCAGCCCACCATTTCAACAACATTTGCACATGCCACAAATGTATTTGCAGGTATGATTATTTCGTCATTTTTTTTTAAGTTTAACGACAAAAGCAACGCAATTACACCATTAGTCCAAGAATTCGTTAGATAACAATATTTTTTTTTAAACCTATTTGAAATAATATTCTCTACTTTTCTTGAAATAGGTCCTGAGGTTAAAAAAAGGCTTGAGACAGATCTTTTTACATCTTTATAATTTTTTTCTATTTCATGCTCATAAAAATTAATTTTTTTCATTTTTTTAAAAACCTTAAATAAACATTAAGCGTAATTTTATTAATATCATCAGGATTTTTATCTTTCTTAATTTTTTTTACAGTGCTTAAAATTGCATCATTTATATATTTATTTTTTAAATATCTTCTATCAATAATTTTCATTGTTTTTGTTGAAACTTTGTATGATCTATTATCTATATTAGATTTCTCATGTATAAAACTTACTTTATTATTAAAGTATGAGTAAATTTTTTTTGCTAAATCGATTATTTTTATATTAAAATTTCCTATATTAAAAATTTTTTTATTAAATTTATTTTTCTTATATGTAACAATTTTTTCAATTATATCTACCGCAGTTTCGTTGAAACAAAAATATCTAAATTGTTCACCTCCCAAAACCTCAATTGATTTATTAAAATGTGCATCTTTAATTAATTTATTAATAGCAATATCGTATCTCATTCTCTCAGACCAACCAAATAAAGTTCCAAATCTAAGTATAGTAAATGGAGCTTTATTCTTAATTAAATATTTCTCAAAATTTAAGCAAGATTTTGAATATATTGAAATTGGTGATAATTTGGAATTTTCATTAACCAAATCTTTATTTTTACCATAAACAGAACAAGAGGATGCATAAATATATTTTTTGACATTTTGCAGTTTTTTATAAAACTTTTTTTTTTCTATAAAATTATTCTTAATTGTAAATTTCGGATCTAATTCTGAGGCTGGGTCATTTGAAACATTTGCCAAATCTATAATATATTTAAAATTTTTTAAAAACGTTTTGCTTAGATCTTTATAATTTTTTTTTAACAACTTAAAGTTTTTATATTTGTTGTTGAATTTTCCAAATATACAAGTGTCTACTCCAGTTATATTTTCAAAACTTTTAGATTTAATTAACCTTTTAACTAATACTGTACCCAAAAAACCTTCTGAACCTATTATTAGTAAATTTTTATTTTTTTTATCATTCATATAAATAAAAACTAAAGTTACTCAATTTTTGATGGTTATTGAATATCATTCCTTTATTAGCTTGAGTTTTATGATCAATAACCCTGAAATTATTTTTATTCAAGGTTTTCCATCCAAATTTTTTATAAAATGTTTCAAGCTTTTTTGTAGTTATTAAAAAAGAGATTTTTTTATTATTTTTTATTATTTTATTATTAAAAATCATCAAAGTTTTTGAAAAAGATAATTTTCTAAACTTTTTATTAATTATTAAGGTATCAAAATATAAATACTTTTTGTATTTCTTTGAATGTATTCTTCTAACTCTTAAACATGTATACCCGATAATTTTATTTTTGAATAATAGTATATTATGTATATCACTTTTTTTAATATATTTTTTAAACCATTTTATTTGGCTTTTCTCTCCATAATTCCAATGTGTATTTTTTAATTTAGTTATACTTTCAATTTCTTTTTTTTTAAGTTCATGTGTTTTTTTCGTGTTAATTATTATCATCAAGTTAATTTAATATAATTGTTATATATTAATTTTAATATATTAATATAAAAGCATTTTACTAAATCATCTAACTTAGTTATAAACTATTTCATATTTCTATGAGAAGATTAATAATAATAGGTGGCGGATATTTGACGATAGAAACCGCAAAACTTTTTAAAAAAAAATTTGATGTTTTGGTTATTACATCTTTAAGACATTCAAATGAGATGATAAATAACAAAAAATTTAAAGATTATTTTAAAAATTTAGGTATTAAATTTTACATAAAATCTAAGTTAAGTTCCAAATTTTTAATAAACCACTTTAGGAAAAATGCAATATTAATGTCTATTGGCTCTCACTGGATTATTAAAAAAGATGTAATAAAATATTTTAAAGGAAAAACTTATAATATTCATGGCACCCGACTGCCTCAAGATAGAGGTGGGGGTGGTTTTAGCTGGCAGATAATGCAAGAAAAAAACATCGGATACGCTGTTATACATGAAATTAATGATAAGATTGATGATGGTGATATTATTTTTTATAAAGAGTTTAATTATCCTGAAAATTCAATACCCTTAGAGAGAAATAATATCTACATTTCAAAAACTTTACAACTCATAAAAGAAAACATGAACTTTTTTTTAAAAGATTTACAAGTAAAAAAGTTAAATCAAACACCTTTTTTTTCTATTTATTGGCCAAGGTTAAATTCTTTTAAACAAGGTTGGATAGATTGGAAATGGGGAGGAAGATACATTAATAGTTTTATAAAAGCATTCGATGATCCTTATCCTGGTGCCAAAACAATGTTAAATAATAATATAATCTGTTTAAAAAAAAGTTTTTTTGAAAATATCGATGGGTCATTCCATCCTTTTCAGAGTGGAATTATTTATAGAAAAACCAATAAAAATTTGTTTGTGAGTGTTACAGGCGGAACATTAAAAATTTCTGCAATTTTTAATGAAAAAGGAAAAGAATTAGATATTAAAAATATAAAATTAGGTGATAGGTTTTTTACTCCACAAAAGAAATTAGAAAAAGCTATGTCGGTAAGGGCAAAATATTCTTCTAGATAATTTGTAAAATTAAAGGGTGTTAACTATTTATGATAATTTCAAGTTTAAAAAAACTCTCAATAATTATAAATAAAAATTTAAGATTTCTAATTTTGTCAGTTTTTGTTTGTTCTATATTTTCAGTTTTTTTTGAAACATTAAGTATAGGGATGGTTATTCCCATGATATCTGCCTTAACTGAACCAGATTATGTAAACAACATTCCAATCTTAGGAAATTTATCTAAATATTTAATTAATCAAAATAACAACGGGTCTGCAATTTTTTCTATATTAATTATATTATCTATTATTTTTTCACTAAAAATAATATTTGTATTTTTGTCAACATATCTAAAATTGCAACTAATTCATCGTTTTAACTCTGATATTCAGCAAAAACTTTATAAAAAATATATTAATTTAAGCTGGGTAGAATACTTAGAAAAGAAGTCATCAAAAATGATAAGGAATATTCAAAATGAAACAAGTATTGTGAAAAATAAAATAGTCGATGCATTAATAATCATTTTTGTCGAAACGCTTTTATTTATATCAATATTTACTTTATTATTATTTACCATACCAAAGTTTACACTTTTAATAGTCTTTACTATTATTCTTATAGGTGGAATTTTTTATAAAAATAGTAGAGATAAAATAAGATATCACGCTTCAATAAGGCTATCAGCTGGTGCAAAAATATTTAATTATATAATTGAGTCTCTCACCTCATTTAAAGATATTTTAATATATAATAAACAGGATTTTTTTAGAAATAAGTTTAATATACAGAATTTAATTTATCATAATTCGCAAAAAAAATTGGGTTTGCTGAATAGTTATCCAAGAATTTTTCTAGAAGCCTTAGGATATATTTCTGTAATATGTATAATTTATTTTTCAATTATTTCTGAGATAACAACTTCTCAATTATTAACGACCCTAGGTTTATTTATTATTGCAGTTTCAAGATTAATTCCATCTATAAGCAGACTTATTACTGCAATACAAAACTTAAATGAAGGACAGATTGCATTAGAAGTGATTTACGAAGAAATATCTGAAAATAATATCAAAGAAGATAAAAGTTTAACTGAAAGATCGAATGTAAAATTTGATAACAATATTTGTCTTAAAAATATTTCTTTTAAATATCCGAATAGTAAAAATTTTGTTTTAGAAAATGTAAACCTTAAGATTAAGAAATTCTCAACTAATGCAATTTATGGCGTAAGTGGCTCAGGTAAATCAACTTTAGTAGATATTATATCTGGTTTGTTACATCAATATAATGGTGAAATCACTATTGATGAAAAAAAAGTTCATAATATAAAAAAATTCTGGAAGAACTCAATTAGTTATGTTGGTCAAAAAAACTATTTATTTAGTGAAACAATTGCCAAAAATATCGCATTAGAGAGCGAAGATAATATGATAAATAAAAAAAAAATTACAGATATATTAAAGATTTGCAGATTAGAAAAATTTAATCTGGAAAGCAAAGTAGAGGAAATGGGTAAAAATCTCTCTGGTGGAGAAAGCCAAAGAATTTCAATTGCTAGGGCTATGTATAATGAACCATCATTTTTAATATTCGATGAAGCAACAAATTCGTTAGATAAAAAAGTTGAGAAGGAAATTTTAGATTTGTTAATTTCTTTAAAAAATAAAGTAACTATTATTCTGATTTCTCATGACACAAAAGTTGTAGATTACTGCGAAAATATTTATGAGATAAAAAATAAAACTTTAAATAAATTAAACTAACTTACTTTATACACAAATATCCTTTGAAACATAAATAATGAAAAATAGTCTGTATATCCTTAAAACCTGCTCTTTTTAAATATCCTATATTACCTTTATCACTAAATGGTTCCAAAACACCTCTTAAAGATTTAGACTTATTTAAAATTTCTTTAGGAAAAAATTTATTTTTCTCTTTGAAATCAACATAAAGTGAATTTAATATGTTATCAAATCTAGCATCATTGCCTCTTATTTTTTCAAATATTATGAAAGCACCTCCCCAATTAAGCGAATTATATATTTTATCAAATATTTTTTGCCTAAAAGATGGGTGAATAAATTGCATAGTATAGTAAGAAATAATTAGATTATTTTTTTTTAAATTAATTAATTTTATATCAGAGTTTTTAACACTAATATTGGATACATTGTTTTTTTTAATATTTTTCTTACAGAATTTAAGCATGTCATTATTTATCTCAAGACCTACAAATTTTAAATTTTTTTTATTAGAATATTTTGATATTTTTATTAACAAGTTACCAGTTGAGCAGCCGATGTCGTAACATAAAGATTTGTCAAATAAAAAAAAATCAGATAATTCTTTTATAATTAGGTGACCTTCATTATAAAATGGCACAGAATTTTCGATGTGTTTTTCGAATTTTTTTGGAACAGAACCGCCAAAGCTCCATGCACCTCTTTTTTTCCTAATTCTCATTGTTTTTTAAATTAACTTTGTATAAATAGTTATTATATTTGTATTTAAAATTAATCATTATATAAATATTCTAAAGTGTTTAACAATTTACAAAAAAATAATCCAATACTTATAGCTGAATTATGTCAAAATCATTGCGGGTCTGTTACTTTGATGAGAGAAATGGTACATGCAGCCTCAGAAGCAGGAGTAAAATATATAAAAATACAAGATATTCATTCCAACGAACTTATAAAAAGAGCCAGATTCGATAATAAAAAAAACAGCAGTTTGTTTAGACCTTTTTTAGATGAATACAAACGACTTAAGAAGTTAGATTTACCTAAAAACTTTGTAAGTATATTCGTAAATGAATGTTATAAAAGAAAATGCAAACCAATTATAACACCATTTACACATAAAAGTTATGACAGAATTAAAAATAAAAAATTGTCAGCAATTAAAATTGCAAGCTACGACTCTACATCTATTTCCTTGCTGAATAGATTAAAGGAACTTAATTTGCCCTTCATTATTTCAACAGGTGCAACAACAAATTCTCAAATAGAAAAAACTGCCAAAATAATGAGAGGTTTTCAATATGCATTTTTACATTGTGTTACAGTTTATCCAACACCATTACACTTATGCAACTTATTAAAAATAAAATTTTTAAAAAAATTTACTCCTAATGTTGGTTGGAGCGATCACACCAAATTTGAGGAGAATTCGCACGTGGCCTCCTTAGCAGCAGTTTTATCTGGAGCAAAAATAATCGAACGACATTTTACAATTTTAGATAGATCTAAAACCAAGGATGGGGTCGTATCTATAAATGAAAAAGATGCCAAAGAATTTCTTAAAATTTCTAAATTAAAGAATAGTGAAATAAAAAATTATCTTAAAGACCTTAATAAAAATTGGAAAGCAACATATAATTTTAAGTCAAATAGACTCTCAAAAATTGAAAGATTAAATTTAGATTATTATAGAGGAAGATTCGCAACAAAATATAAAAACAAAATTGTATACAATTGGAAGAATTTTAACAATTGATAGTCTGCTTTGTAATTTGCCCAAATGGTTTTGGACATTTATATAGATCTATAGATGTAATAAACTCATTAAATAAAGAGAGAAAAATCGAAAAAATTTACATAATTTGCTCGAAAGAACACAAGAAAAAATTAAAAAATTTTAACGAGTTTAAAAATAAAATTTTTATAAAATCGACGCTTCCAAACCTAGATCTTAAAATTAATCCTTATGTTAAATTGTTAAAATTTTATAATTTTAATTTAGATAGTTCCATATTAAAAAAAAGCGATTTAATATTTTCAGATAATCTGATTAATATTAATCTACCACATTATAAAACTGTCTTTATTAGTAATTTTTTTTGGGGGGATGTTTATAAAAACGCAAATAAACAAGGTGAATATTCTAAACTGGAGAAAAATTTTTTTAATGAAAGAGTCAAATTTATTTTAGCTAACCGATATTTTTTTATAAAAAATAAATTTATAAAATCTAAGATTATAAAGATCGGGTTCACAAAATTTAAAAAAAATAAATTTTATAAAAGAAATAAATCAAATAAATTTTTAATATATTTTGGCAAAAATGATATTATTCCAAATAAACAAATAAATTCACTTAAAAAAAGTAAATATAAAATTTATACTTTCAATAAAGCATTAAGTAAAAAACATTCTTTTGTTACGCCACTTGTAAGAAAAACAATAGATTATGATAGATTTAAATTTACATTAACAAAACCTGGTCTGGGCTCTATCAGAGATCTATTAATTAATAAATCCATACCAATTTTCTATTTTAGGTCTAATAATTATGAATATAAGATGAATTATTTAAATATTAAAAAAAAACTAAAATTTGCCATAAATATTAATAACAAGTCAGATATTTATAAATTAATAAACAATGAAAAATTTAAGAATGAAATTTATCTTTATAATTACAATCATTTTAAATTTGACGGTAATGAATGTATTTTAAAATTTATTAAAAATTATGAAAAATAAATATAAAGTTTGTGTGATTGGATTAGGTTATGTTGGATTAACACTTAGTTTACACTTAACCAAAAAAAATATTTTTGTGCGTGGATATGATTCAAATAAGGGTTTAATTAAAGAATTAGTATCAGGAAAAACACACATATTTGAAAATAATTTAGAAAAATTATTGAATAAATCATTGAAAAATAAAAAGTTCCATATATCAAGTGATATACCAGATGATTGCAACGTTTACATAGTTACTGTAGGAACTCCCCTTAGCTATAACAAAATCCAAAAAAAATTTGTATCAAATTTAAAGAGTGTAAAAGCTATTACGGAAAAACTATCAATTATAATACCAAAAAAATCTTTAATTATATTTAGATCAACTCTTCCAGTTGGAACTTGTAGAAATATAGTTGTGGAGATATTCAAAAAAAAGAAATTAAAAGTAGAAAAAGATTATTTTTTATCATTTGCGCCTGAGAGAACTGTCGAAGGAAATGCAATAAAGGAATTGCAAGAATTACCTCAAATTGTATCTGGATATAGCAATCGATCTTTAAAAATGTCTTCAATTTTTTTTAAAAAAATTTCAAACGAAATTGTCAAAGTCAAAAGTTTAGAGGCTGCAGAAATGGTAAAGTTATTAAATAATTCTTTTAGAGATTTATCATTTGCTTTTTCGAATCAAATTTCAATGATATGCAATGAATATAATCTAAACACAAATGAGATTATAAAAAGTGCGAACAAAAATTATCCTAGAAATCAAATTCCATTTGCTAGTCCTGGCGTTGGTGGTCCATGCTTAACCAAAGATCCTTATATATTGGACGAGTCTATCTCAGAAAATAAAAACTCAAAAAGTTTATTTACAGTTAGTAGAGATATTAATAATAAAATTGTATTTAATCTTATTGGTAGAATAAAAAAACTTTTGGGAGTAAATAAGAAAAGAAAAATACTACTGTGCGGACTGTCATTTAAAGGCTATCCAGAAACAAAAGATTATAGAGGATCTATTACACTTGTGTTTTTTGAATATTTGAAAAAAAATCCAAATTTTAAGATATTTATACATGATCCTCTGTTTAATAAAAAAGAAATTGAAAGACTATTAGAGATAGATGGTGAAGATTTTATGGAGTACCAAAACAGATACGACTGTATAATAATTATGAATAACAGCAAATTTTATAGAAACACTAAACCAGAGAATTATGCGAAAATTCTTAAAAATGATGGTATTATTTTTGATTATTGGTCTCTAATAACTGGTAAATTTAAAAAAATTAAAAGAATAAATAAAAAAGCCAGATATTTTGAATTATAATTCATGTATATATTAGCAATAATACCCGCAAGGTCAAAATCAAAAGGGGTTAAAAATAAAAATATTAAAAAAATCAACAATAAAGAACTTCTCTATTTTACTATTAGAAGAGCTAAACAATCAAAATTAATAACTAATATAATTGGTAGTACAGACTCTAAAATTTATGAAAAAGTATTTAAAAAATATTCAATTTGGACACCTAAATTAAGACCAAAAAAATTATCTGGTGATAAATCAAATATTATAAAAACACTTATTTATAAATTAAAAATTGCAGAGGAATTGAAAAAAAAAACATATGATTATGTAGTTCTGCTACAGCCAACTTCTCCTTTCAGAAAAAAAAATGAAATAGATGTTGCAATTAAAAAGTTAATAAAATCTAAGTGTGATAGTTTAATAAGTTTATGCGAACTTCAAGGTGTTCATCCTATTAAGATGAAGAGAATTGATAAAAAACTAGTAAAAAATTTTATACCAAAATCACCTGAAAATCCTCCAAGGCAATCATTACAAAAATTATATGTACCAAGCGGAAATCTTTATATTGTTAAAAGAAATATTTTGTTAAAAAATAGATCTTTAATAGGAAAAAAACAAACTTTTGCGATTATTAATAAAGATAGGTACATCAATATTGATAATAAAAAAGACTTTGAGTACGCGAAAATAAAACTTAGAAACTTTAAATAATGTATTATTTATTTCAATTAAGAAGAAGAGTTTATTTAATATTAATTAAAATAGGTTGTAAATTTAATTTACCTTTTTTGACATCTATAATATTAATTTTGTCTTTTATAAACCCAAAAAATATATTTATATCAAGAAAATTTAAGAGGACTTATATTGTATTTTTTAAAAGTGGTGGCATATCAGATCTTGAGGCGACTTTTGAGGGTAAAGTTAGTAAAAATAGATTTTATTATTTTCACAGAGAATATTTTAAAACAATAAATTCACAATTTTTAAATAGAAATTATTCAATTAAGGAATTTAATAATCATTTTATTTCATATAAAAACTTAAATTATTTTTTTTTTTTAAAGAAGGTTTTGAAATGGTTAAATTTTTTTTTGGGCGAAATCACGTTTTTATCGTTTAATTTTGCATATTCAGAGGAGTTTTATTTAAGAGAGGTTTGCAAAGAAGTAAAAATTGATTACTTGATTATGTACAAAGAAAGTATCAGAACCGAAGGTAATGTTAATTATACATTTAAAAAATTTTATAAAAATACAGTAAATGTAAATAATAATATTAAAAAGATTTCAGTTTATAATGATGACATGAAAAAATATCTATATGAAAATAAAATTTTTAAAAAAAACCAGATTGTTATTACTGGTATGCCTAGATCGATTTACCTGCAAAAAAATCCAAATAAAAATAATAATATAATTACTTTTTTTTTAATAAGTAGAAAAGCTGGATTTCCTTTGTTTCAAAAAACAAAAAATAAATATCTAGATAATTTAAATTGGAATAAATTAAATAAAGTAATTGTTGAAAGCTTAGTTAAGGTCGCAAATCTAAACAAGAGTATTGTCATAATGATAAAAGGTAAAGCAGGAAGCAAATTTGAACCTAATACTATATCCATGATAAAAAGGTTAATAAAAAGAAGAGTAAAATATAATAATATTAAAATTATATTAGGAGGATCGGGACATAAATTTATAAGTAAATCTTTTATAGTAATTGGCTTTAATAGCACAACAATTTTTGAGGCTTTAATAAACCAAGTTAACGTTATAGTTCCTTATTTTAAGATTTATAAAAAGCCAAAATTAAAAAAATTTATTCTTAAGTATCCTAACAGTATATGTGTTGATAATAATAAAAAATTGCAATCAAAAATACTTAGTTGTATTAACGATAATAAAAAGTTTGAATCGAATAAGCATAATTTTTTTGTAAAAAAATATTTAGGTGATGTGAAAAATGCACCAAGAAATATGAGAAAATTTTTAGGTAATTAAAGTTTTTTTAATGTTAAATTTTAAATCAAAAAAAATTAAAGAGAAAAAGTATAAGATAGGAAATATTAATTTTAAGACAAGTTACAAAAATTGTGAAATTTGTGACTCTAATAAGAATGAATTATTTCAAAATTATGGTAAAATAGGGAATTCCCCAGGTAAATATGGTTATTTACCTGTAAGAATATGCAAATTTTGTGGTCTTAAATTTTTATCTCCACGTCCATCAGATAAATATTATAAGATGTTTTTTAAATTAGACTATGGAGCATCTTATTTTGGGTCAAAAGATATACCTAGTATTAATCATTTAAGATTTCAAAAGATAAGAGGTGAATTAATTTATAATTATTTCAGCAAACAATATAATAAGAATGTAAACATCTTAGATCATGGCTGCTCGACCGGTTTAACTATGAGACCTTGGTTTAAAAATAATTATAATATTGTAGGTTTTGACCCTCATAGACCAAGCGTAAATTTCGGTATTACAAAATATAAACTTCCAATAGATTTTGGTTTTGGAGAGAAGCTTCCTTATAAAAAAAACACCTTTGAACTTGTAATATCATTGGGTTCTTTAGAACACTGTTTTAATCTAAAAAAATGCCTTAATGAAATAAATAGAGTGCTTAAACCAAATGGAGAAATGATAATTAGATGGCGCTCAAATAAACTTATAGGTTCACCTTTGGAGTATTTTGGACATAACACCCTAAAATTTTTAAATAGGCATACTTGGGAGTATGTTTTAAAAAAAAATGGCTTTGGTAAGATAAAATTTATAAATGATAAGGTCGAGGGGTACGATTCCTTTGAATATATAAAGGTTAGAAAATATAAATTACGAAATTTTAAACCCAAAAAAAATATTTACAAAATTGAAAAAAATTATCTGAGGAAACATCTTAAATATTATAAGAACCTTTGTTTTAAAATTCAAAATAAAAAAATTAAAGGTTTTAAAAATAAAATAAATTTTATAAAAAAAAATCGTATTGGTCTTATGAATATAGGTAAAGTTAAATCTGTAAATAGATTTTTTGATGAAACAAAATACTTTATTAATTTTGTAAAAAACTTTAAGTGATAAATCTAAAAATTTTGAATTTTCTCTATTCTTTCCTCTCTTCCGTAAGTTCTCCAATCAAAATTTAATAAATTTGTTTTTTTTGTTTTTTTTAAGAATTGACTAATTATTCGATCGTCATTTAATGAAACTAAAAAAAATCTTTTAATTTTTTTTGTATAAATTTTTGAAACTGGTTTGAATTTAAATTCAAATTTTTTTAAAATTTTTATTGTGCTTTTAATCACATCTTCATTATTTTCATTGTCAAAAGTTTCTATAGTAAATTTCGTTATGTTGTTAATTTTATATATATATATTCTAGTAATTTTAGTTTTTTTTGAAAATACCTGAATGTAAAAACAATCAGATATTTTAACAGATAAATTCCCACAATAAATTTTCGTTTTTATGTTCGTGGACTCAAGTTTAGGAAAACCGTAATTTTTAATTAAAGCAACAGGATTACCTGTCCACATTATCTTATCAAATTTTAATTTCTGGCCTTTCGAAAATAAGTATAATTTTTGTTTCTCCCAGACAGGTTTGACAGGCGTATTATTATAAATTTTGACTTTTTTTTTTAATAATTTATTTTTGAATATTTTAAAAAGAAAATCATATCCGTTTTTTGGTATATAACACCTTTGTTTTGACCTAGTATTGATAAAATCTTTTATGCCGTACAAATCATCATAATTTTTATAATTTTGCTTTAAGTTCTTTATTTGATCGATATTTTTTTTTAGTGCTACTTTCGACATTCCTAAACCCACAGAGTTTTCACTAATTAATTTTTTTATATCCAAATTAGATTGATGTTTTAGCCAATTTTTAAGAAATCGGGATATAATTTTTGGATAAAAATTAATTCTATCATTAAGATTGTTAAATTTTATATCTTTTTTTTTGTTTATATGAATTTTGAAATTAATAGATGGTAAAGCATAATCCCAATCAAAATTTTTCATATTATTTTCAATTTCAGTGAAATTTCCGTAATTGATTTTATTTTGCTCTAAATTTAAACAATTTTTTTTGTTTATTTGTTTTAACCATTTTGAGGCAACTAACTGATGACATCCACTAAAATATATCTCATCCTCAATTAAAAAATCACTAGTTATTCCTCCTAATTCTCTAGAGATCTCAAAGAGTGAGATTTCATATTTTTTCGAAAGTAAATAGGATGCAACCAATCCTGACATTCCTCCACCTATGACCGCTAATGTTTTTTTATTTTTCAACTACAATTGTCCATGTTGCTAATTTTTTTTTATTAATTTTATATTCAATTAACTTGTGCTCCAAATTTTTTACTTTAAAATTTTTAAAATAATTTTTTATTAATTTTTCGTTGCAAAAATGAAAGCTTCCAGCACCTTTGAAAATCGAATTTTTCATGTTTTTTTTTGTATATTTATCCTTATCAAATTCACCTTTTTTAAAATCTGTTGTAAGTGTCGAGTACCAATCTATTCCGATAAACATCCCCTTTTTATTTAATTTATTATAAATAAAATTAATAGTATTTTTTATGGATACTTGATTATTGCAAGTTATTGAAGCCCTATCAATAATTAAATCAAATTTTAAATTAAAAGGTATTTGCTTTGTAAAATCAGCACAGACTAAATTTCTTTTAATCTTAGGATATTTTTTTTTTAATTTTTTGATTATATAATTGCTTCCATCCAGACCGTAGTAATCAAATTTTTTATTCAGAAAAAAAGGAATATTAGCGCCTGCACCACACCCTAATTCTAAAATTCTAATTTTTTTTTTATTTTTTTTGTTAAAATAATTAAAATACAAAGAAATCAAATCGGACCAGGGCCAAATAGAGATATTTGTATTATTTGAATATAAATAATTCCATTGATTAGAAAAACTCATTTAGTTGGCCTTTCTAAAGTGCCTTTCGCTAATTTTACCCTTGTAATAATTTTTAAATTTTTTTCCATTGTCTATTTCACTTATTATTTTGAATATTTTTTCCAATATTTTCAGATATTTTTTTATTATTTTGTCAGTATGACATATGCTTAAGTAAATGGAATTTGAGGCTAAAAACCCATTTTTTAAAAATTCGTTACTTAATAAAGTTTTATATTTCATATGATTATTTTTAAAATAAAAACTTGGTATTGCATTAATTCCGCTTATCTTTAATTCTAAATTATATCTTGATGATAACTCTTCCCATTTTTTTTTAATAAAAATCCCTTTTTTTGAAATTAGTTGCCAAGATTTAATTCTTTTCATCTCTTTAAGAGTGGCTAAAGCTGCTACTGATCCCAATCTTTCAGTCCAAAATGTGCTGCTAATAAAAGTATTTTCGGCATTTTTCATTATTTTATTTTTTCCTAATATTGCATTTACAGGATAGCCGTTACCTAAAGCTTTCCCTAATATTAATATATCTGGAGAAATTTTATATTTTTTATAAACACCACCAAATGTTTCTCTAAAACCAGAAGTACATTCATCAAATATTAAAATTATTTTTTTTTTATTTGTATATTTTCTAATTTTTTTTAAAATATTTAAATCTGGTGGTTTATCTCTATAGATTTCAATTTTTACAATACCTATTTTATTTTTATCACAAACTTTTTTAAAATTTTGAAAAGAGGATAGATCAAAGTAAAACGAGGAATTTTTAAGATTCTTTGGTACACCTTTTATTTTAAGGTTTTTAATTAAAGCTTTATCTAAATTTTTGCTATTAGTTAAATTTGTAGACAAGTACCAGTCATGCCATCCATGGTATCCATTAAAAGCTACATTATCTTTTTTGCTTGCAGCTCTAGCAATTCTTATAGCTATTGCATTTGCCTCTCCACCTGTTCTTGCAAATCTCACTTTACTAAATTCTGAATGAATTTTTGTAAGTTCTTCAGCAAGATAGACTTCTTCAGGACAATTTAAAGAGGATATATTCCCCCTTTCTAATGCTTTTTTAACTTTACGGTTTATTTTATCGTTAGCATATCCTAATATATTTGTTCCTACAGACATTGTAGACATGTCTGTAAGTTTATTATTATCTAAGTCCCATAAGTAACATCCTTTAGCCTTTTTATAATAAGTTGGCCATCTTCCAGGTATATATAACTCTGGCCTTTTAGAGAAAAGCATTGTACCGCCAGGTATAAAAATTTTAGCTTTTTTCCATAATCTTTGTCCAGTCTTTGAAAAATTTTTCATATTTATTTTAGCATTATTTTATAAATTTCTTCCCAATTGAGATAAATATTATATTTAATTTTTTTAAACAATTTTTTAATAAAATCATAATCTTTTTTATAATCAATGGTCCATCTTATCTTAGATAAATTTTTTTTTAATTTATAGTTAATTTTTTTTATTTTCTTTGATCTTCTAAAATATGGAGTTACATGCTCTAAATCGCTTGAACTACTTATTTTTGTTATATTTTTTTTTAAAACTGAGAATTTTAAAATTTCAATATCAAGACCATCCGGAAAAGTACGTGGATTTACATTTGAAGTGTAATCAGATTTCTTTTTAAAATGATAATCTATTAAATTATCAACTAATTTGGGGTCTGTTAGGGGACAGTCTGCTGTGATCCTTACAATTGTGTTTATTTTAAATTTTTTTGCACAGTCATAATACCTTTTTAGAACATTATTTTCACTTCCTGAAAATGAATTTAATTTGTATTTTTTTGCAACTTTGTGAACTTTATTATCCGACTTCAAATTTGTTGTAGCTATTATAATTTTGTTAATTTTTTTTGACTGTAATAATCGTAAAATTAAAATTTCTAACAAATTTTTTTCTTTTATTTTTAGAAAAATTTTATTTTTTAACCTTCTTGAACCACTTCTCGCCTGAATAATACAACCTATCGTCACTAATTTATCTTTTCAATTTGTAAACAATTGTTATAAATTTTTTTGATTTTAAAGTCTTTTTTTCCCCTTATGTCTAATAAAAAGTTTAAAGTCTCAACTAAGTCGATGCCCCCAATTATTTTTTTTTTTATTTTTTTTTTATTTTCAAGTTTAGATTTAAAATCTATTAGTGTTTCTTTTAATTTTTGAGATAATGTTAATATATTTGGATTATATTTCCTATCTGTCAAAGCGTCCAGGTCTTGTGCAATTTTCTCAGACGCATCTAAATTTTTATCTAAGCTTATATAATTATCAAGTCCTTGTTCATTATTATTTATTGAGGGATTATTCATAAATTTATAAAGATCATCTTGGTTATCTATTTTATCAGAAATTTTGTAAGTTAAGCTTTCTCTAATATAATGTTTATCAGAAATTAAATAAGCTGTAGGTATATTTGCTATTTTAGATTGGACTGCAGTAGTACATCCCCTATGTAAAAGTGCATTCGAGGCGTATAACCATTCTGAAATATCTCCATCATAAATAACTTTGATATTTTTAAATTCTTTTTTTAGTTGTTTCCAAAAGGAATGGTCATCAGCTGGATGGGGTCGTATTATCAAATTATTTCTAAATTTACCTTTATCTAAGTCTTTGATTATTTTTAAAAATTTCTTAAATTCAGAAAGAGTTTTATGTGCGTTGTCTTTAACAAATTTATAAGTCTCATCATTTTCTTTAGCCCCAAATTTTTTTAATTCATCTAAGTGAGATGCAATAATTTTTTCATTAAAAAATACGTAGTCAGAAGAAAATAAAATGAAATTACCATGCAAATTTTTAATTGTATCAACTTTTTTTTTATATAAATATCTATATTTATTCCATAAATCGATACGTGGCCATCCAGTTATTTTAATAACAGATTCTATTTGCGGGTACTCTTGCTTTGCAATTTTATCTGCAAATTTTCCAAGCACGTAGTAGCTATCAATATACTCCTTAAATATCTGATCATTCATAGACCTTAGCCCCATTTCAATTTCCTGGCCTGACAGTGCAGGTCCTAATTCTTGATCTAAAATTGTAATGTGATCACATTTTTTTTTAATTTTTTGATATTCCTCTTCCACAAACGAACATTTCGAAAAATAAATACCATTTATCTCGTTTGAATACATCACGAGTCTATTGATTGATGATTTTGAGCCTAAATAACACCTAAAATTTTTATCTATTGCCTTATCTATTAAAAGTAAATTTGAAACATACTCTCTAGGCTTTATCTCAACGGGTATATATAAATGTTTTTTTAACATTAAATTATTTATTAATGCTTTTTACTAATTTGTGTTTTTTTAAAGTCTTGTAAACATTTAATGTTTTTTTAAAAGAAAGATTAATGTACTGGGAAATTTTGAGTAAATCGTTTGTTCCATCTGCATATTGCAAAAAATTACATAATTCTTGGTTTTCAGAATATTTAGACTGTAGATTACTTAATGAATTATAGAGGTTTCTTTTACTTAATTGTGGTTCGCACTTAATAATAGCCTTAGGAATAATATTTTTCATTAAAATATCTAAACAATTCTTTACAACTTTAAAGCTTTGATGCAAACCTTTTTTAGTAACTAGTTTAAAATTGTCATCAGAGGTATGATATTCTGGATAAGTTCCAAATTTACTTCTCATTATGCATGCTACAGGCAAATCTACTCCCGGTGAGTTGTACTGTCTTTCATCTGACCCTCTCTCTAAAAAAGAATATTTTTTAAATTTTAATTTCATATCTTTAAATGATCTGACAATAACTCTATCTGATAGGGCATTTCCATATTTAGATGGGAGATAAGAGTACTTCCTTTCATCACCAATACATGTAAGATTAAAACCACAATAAAAATTTTTTTTCATCTTAGTTAAATTTTTACTCAAATAGGCTATTGAACCTATAGTTTCGGGAACAAAAATTGCTCTTATAGATAAATTATTTTTTCTTTTTTTAAAATAATCACACACTAAAAGAGACATCATAGGTCCAGATAACTCATTATTAGCCATTGAGGGGTGACAAATATAAGTCGATAAAAAAATTTCTTTTTTAGATTTACCAGGGATTAAAATTTCTCCATAAGTTAAAGATCCTTTTTTTTTGAACTTAGAGTCAATTAATATTTTAAATTTATCTTTAGGTTTGTATTTTTTTATAATCTTTTTTTTTTCATTTTCTGAAATACAAAAACCCCAAGTTTTTTTATAATATGATGTAACATAAGGTATTGAATTAGTTCTTAATTTATTTGTAAAAATTTTTTTTAAAAGATCTTTTTTGTTAAGTATCTTATTTACTGGCTTAGAGTAATTCACTAAATGTAAGTTACTTTTTTTAAAATCTATAATTTTGTTATTATATTTATCTAATACATATGCATCTTTAACATTCCATTCTTGAGGTATGTTCCAATCATAAACTTTAGACCCAGATTTTATTTCTTTGATTTTTAATTTATTACAAAATTTCTTAAAAATTCTAAGTGTTTTTCTGTTACCCTCTCCAGTTATGCTTCTACAAATTGGAAATACCTTAATCCCTAATTCATAAATCCTATCTATTTTTTTCAAATTTTGACTCAATTTTTTAATTATATAAAATTTCTATAAGACCAAAATCCTTTATAAAATAAAATCCAGTAAATCTTTTTTTGAATAATTTATCCGGCTTAGGTTCACTTACACAAACATAATTAAAGTTATTTAGGAAATTATTTATATCAAAATTTTTTTTTTTTGCCTCATAACATACGTGATAAATTGATGATTCACTATTATTAAGCATTCTTGTTATTGGACTTTTTTTATTAATTGGTTTTACTAGCTCAACACTAGGAAAGTTTTTTGCATTACATAAAATCAACTCAACATGTTGTCTTTTATCTATAATTTTTGTTTGAAATTTATAACCTAATCTTTTATAAAATTTCAAATAGTTCTTAAAAGATTTAACTGCTATTCCATAGTGATGAAATTTAAGCTCTTTATTAAAAATTTTATTTATTTTTGTCTTCATTTTGAAAAATAATATATATTTTTTTTTAATTTTAACAATTTTTTTTATCTCTTTTTAATTTTTTTTACATTACTAATACTTTTTTTTGTTAAAAAGTAATAAGGATTTTTTTTGATTTTATTAGAGGAAAAAATATGAAATTTATTAACATCTAAAATTTTATATTTAAATTTTAAAGGTGAGGATCTTAATTTTAGAATTTTATTATTTAGTAAATCTTTTTCAATTTTTTTTAAATCATATTGAATTTTTAATTTTTTTGGAACTACATGCATATTTACAGTTACTTGTTTAGTTTTTTTTTTTAATTTTATTTTTCCTGTAAATTTTTTATAAAATCTATAAATTATCCGATCAAAATTTTTAGTTTCAATATAATGAATGTAGGTTGGTGAAAATTCACTTCCAAAAAAAGCTATTTTACCTTTTTCTTTGTATAGATTATCAAATGTTGAGTGATCTCCAAGTGGTGTATTTATTTTTAAATGATTTAATTTCGACCTGCTGTATGTTGAGCAATCAGAATAAAAAGGAACTGTAGATCTATTATTTAAATATTTTTTTCTAAAATACTCAGAAAAACTGCCTATTTGGCTCTTATCTTTTATAACGTCAAATTTTTGTGTTTTACCAAAATCGTAGTTGTAAGTAGGTATAATTAATTTATTTTTAGAAATATTTTTTAACTCCTTCAACATCACATTTAAAATATCCTTTTGATTTAATTTTGAAAATTTTTTAAATTTAGATAAATGTAAAAAGAAACTGAAAAAATCGGTGTGTATATAATATGGTTTTAATTTCACTTAAATTAAATAAGACTTTTTAAGTCAACCTTCCCATTTTCCAAATATTTATAATTTTTTAAAAATTTCATTTTTTTCGGTTTTTCATACCATTCAAAATAATTACTGATATAATTTGATATCAATTTTTTTTTAGAGATATTTTCTGAAAATAAAATTAATTCATTATTTATAATTTTTATAAAAATATCAATTTTCAAATTGTTAGATATTTTTTGAGAAAGATCATGTAAATTAACTCTAAAACCAGATACCTTAATATAATCCTTTAACCTGCTGCCAAAATAAAATTTTTTATCTTTAAATATAAACTCATCCCCAGTCATATAGTATTTTTTTTTATTAATTAATTTAAATGGTTTCTCTTTTGAATTTATGTAACCGCTCATAATTTGATTTCCAGATAAAGCTAATTCACCTAAAATTAAATCTTTTTTTTTTCTTTTGTTAATTAAATAAAAATTTGTACCAGGTAAACATTTTCCAATAGTTGCATTTCCATTTAAAAAATCTTTTGGACTATTAATCTCACCACAGTGTGAATTAATAGTAAATTCTGTAGGTCCATAAAAGTTATATATTTTTGCTTTTGGCGCAAATTTTCTTAACTTTTTAAATAGACCATAAGTTAATAATTCTCCACCTGAGTTTATTTGTTTAATGAATTTAAATTTATTTTTTTTAAATAAATTTCCCGTTAATAATATTTGTTTCCAAGCTGATGGAACCGCGTACACAGACTCTATTTTTCTGTTTTCTAATAAATAGAAAAATGAAAAAATATTTTGTGAATCATTGGTAATACAAATTTCGCATTTATAAATTAATGCAAATGCAAAATCTGCATTAGAAATATCAAAAGTTAGCTCACCATTTATTAATAAAGATTTCGATTTAAATCTATTTTTAAAATAATTTTTTACAGACTGTATATAAGAATAAAAAGCTTTGTTGCTTATACACACACCCTTTTTAGGACCAGTGCTGCCCGATGTAAAAATAACATACGCTAGTTGTTTTTTTTTAATTTGAATATTATTCTTATTTTTAATTTTTCTAAAAACTATATTTTTTTCTTTTTTTTTACCGTAGCATATAAGCAATTTTATCTGTGAAGTTTTAATTTGATAGTCGATTAATTTTGAACTGGATTTAGTAGATAATGGAACATAGTAATTTTTACTTAACATAGAAGCAAAAATTATTGCTAAGTAATCAACATTTCTATCTATTAATATACCCAACCCTTCATTACTTTTTATATTTTTATTTAATATATTTTTGAAAAAAAAAACTTTTTTTTTAAATTCAAGTGTTGTATAACTTCCATTATTGTCTGTTATGACCACTTTATCATCTTTTTGATTCAAATATTCAATAATTAGCTTAGAGACACACATTTTATAAAAAAGTTGTAGCTAATCAATTTATATTATAATTTCAAGAAATTATTAAAAATAATCTATATCAAAAAATTGTCACTTTTTACTAATGAAATTAGATATTAACAAAAAAAAAGAAAAAATTATATTAGATGTGATATCTAAGATTTTAGGTGTAAAAAGAAATATGATTAAATTAAATCTTAAAGTTGGAGATATTCCAGCCTGGGACTCGTTAAATCATATTAAGATTTATTTTGAATTAAAAAAAAGACTAAAAAAAGAAATAAGTTTTAAAAATCTTACTCAAGTACGAAGTGTAAGAGACTGGGTTAAATTATTTGCATGATTAGATTTATATCAGGAAAATTAAATAGTAAAATAATTAAGACTACCATTAAAAGCTACGACAACCTAAGTAAAGACAATTATTTAGATGCAAAAAATTGCTATAGATTTAGGGCGTTTTCAGAAGTTTTTTTTAAAAATGGAAATATTATAATTAGAAAAAAAAGAGAGTTTTTTCAAAAAAAAGACATAAATCATTTTGCAGGTAATATTTCTAGAAAATTCCAATCTATTGAAAAAATACCATTAAATAATTTTATAATTATAACCAAAGAACTAATTAAATTCTTGCCAGGAAAATATTTGAATTACTCTGAAATAGGACTCCATCAAATTAGAATAAAATGTACTAATGACTTTGTGGGTTATCCTGTACCAGAGGGATGGCATAAAGATAGGTGTGACTATGTTGCTGTAATTACTATTAATTATGATAATATAGTTGGGGGAGTTTCAAGAATAAGACAGAATTTAAATGATCAAAATGATGTCTATAATTCTTTTTTGAAAAAAAAAAATTATCTTTTGTTGAATGAAAAGTCATTTTATCATTACACTGACCCAATTAATGTTAAAAACAAAAAAAAGAAAGGATTTAGGGATATACTTGTAATTACTGTAAATGGTTAATATTTTTAACAATAAAGTTGTATTTATTTCTGGAGGAACAGGTTCCTTTGGAAAAGCTTTTACACAATATCTTTTGAAAAATTATAAACCAAAAAAGATAATTGTGTATAGTAGAGATGAACAAAAACAATTCAAACTACAAAATGATACTCTTTATAAAAAAAATGAAAATATAATAAGATTTTTTCTTGGTGATATAAGAGATTATTCTAGATTAAAACTTGCATTGGATAATGAAGTTGATTACGTAATACATGCGGCGGCCCTTAAACATGTGCCATTATCAGAGTACAATCCATTTGAAACAATTAAAACTAACATTTTAGGTTCTGAAAATTTAATTAGGGCATGTCTTAGACTAAAAGTCCCAAATATTATTGCGCTTAGCACTGATAAGGCTTCATCTCCTATAAATTTATACGGAGCATCAAAATTGGCTGCTGATAAACTATTTATTGCAGCGAATTTGTATTCAAAAAAAAATAGCTCTAAATTCTCAGTTGTCAGATACGGCAATGTGATGGGGAGCAGAGGATCAGTAATTCCTTATTTGCTAAGTAATAAGGATGCAAATTATATAAATGTGACTGACGAAAGAATGACGAGGTTTAATATTACTCTAGATAAAAGTGTAAAATTTGTGTCAAATTGTTTCAAAATAATGGTAGGAGGTGAAATGTTTGTTCCTAAATTACCATCATATAATATTTTAGATTTAGTAAAAGCAGTAAGCCCAAAATCAAAAATAAAAATAATTGGCATTAGACCAGGTGAAAAAATACACGAACAAATGATTTCAAGCTCTGACTCTTTAAATACTGTAGAATTTAAGGATAAATACGTAATTCTTCCGAATTCAAACTATCATAATAAATCGATATCTTATTACAAAAAATTAATATCAGAAAAGAAATGTAAAAAAGTTAAATTTGGTTTTAGTTATAAAAGCGATAAGAACGAAAATTTTCTAAAATTACAAGAAATTAGAACACTTATTAAAAATAATATAAATTAATTTATAATGATAATTAATTATGGTAAGCAATATATAGATAACTTAGATATAACTGAAGTTAAAAAAAGTTTAAAAAGTAATTACCTTACTCAAGGACCGTACGTCCAAAAATTTGAGAAAAAATTAGGTACAAAATTTAATTCAAAAAATGTTCTTGCGGTTTCTAGTGGGTCTGCAGCTTTACATTTGGCTGGACTAGCCAGCGGGTGGAGCAAAAAAGACACGATTATTTGCTCACCTTATACTTTTGTTGCATCAAGTAATGCGATAATGCATTGTAAATCCAATTTAGAGTTGGTGGATGTAAGCGAAACAGATTTTAATTTAGATCCAAACTTGTGCGAAAAAGTTTTAAGAAAAAAAAAAATAAAAGCAATAATAGTTACAGATTTTGCTGGTCACCCGGCAGATTGGGTGAGATTTAGATATTTAGCAAATAGATATAAATTTCAACTTATAAACGATAACTGTCATGCAATTGGAGCAAAATATTTTAATGAGTATAAATATGCAACAAAATACGCTGATATTGTCTGCATGAGTTTTCACCCAGTAAAAAACTTTACAACTGGTGAGGGAGGTGCAATTTTTATAAAACAAAAAAATATTTTTAATAAAGCAAAACTTTTAAGAACTCATTCAATTTACAGAAGTAAGAAAAATGAAAAAATTATAGGAAAGTGGCATTACGAAATAGAAAATGTAGGTTTCAATTATAGACTAACAGACATTCAGTCTGCTTTAGGTATTAGCCAACTTAGGAAACTGGAAAAATTTGTAAATAAAAGAAATAAGATAGCAAATTTATATGATAATTTGCTAAAGAACATACAACATTTTAAAATACCATTAAGAAATAAAAATATCAAACATGCATACCATTTATATCCTTTAAAAATTAATTTCAAAAAATTAAAAAAAAATAAAAAAATATTTTTTCAATATATGAGTTCTAAGGGTATAAATTTGCAAGTTCATTATATTCCACTACATTTACTTAAATTTTATAAAAAAAAATACAAATTTAAGATGGGAGATTTTCCAAATGCAGAAAAGCTTTTTGAACAGGAAGTTTCCCTTCCGATATTTTATAAACTAAAATCTAAAGAAGTTATTAAAGTTGTCAAAAATATAAAAAAATTTTTTAATGTATAAAAAATTTAATAATAAAATAATAATTGGAACAGCAAACTTTGGTAAAAAGTATGGAATAGAAAAACATAAAATTTCAAACAAAGAATTAAAAAAAATTTTTTTTTTTTTAAATAAAAAAAATTTAAGAATGATAGATACCTCTGAAAAATATGGAAATGCTGAAAATATTATAAGTGAAAATATAGCCGGCAATAAAAGTAAATGGAAAATCATAACCAAAGTTTCGGATGATGGAAGCAAACTAAGTGAAAAATATTCTAAAATAGTTAATAAATTTGGTATCAAACCCACCGTATTAATGGCTCATAATGCAAAAGATTTTAAAAATTTAAGGTTTAGAAAGAAACTTTTAGAAATAAAAAAAAAAAATAAAGTTAAAATTGGTGTTTCTGTTTATACAAAATCAGAGATTCTTAATATTATTAAATTTAATAATTTAGACGTAATTCAATTGCCACTAAGCATAATAGATCAAAGATTAACAAAAAATAATTTATTAAAAAAAATTAAAAAAAAAGGTATAGAAATACACGCAAGATCTATTTTTTTTAAAGGTGTGATTTTTAAAAAAAAAGAATTTTTTAAAAAAAATAAAATATATTACAAACTAGCAGAGAGTTTTGAAAAAAATTATAAATATACACCATCACAAATATGCTTAAATTGGATAAATAGACAAAAATATATAGATAAAATTATTTTAGGAGTTGATAGCGTTGATCAATTAAAAAAAAATTTATTTGATTTAAAATATATAAAAAAGAGAACTGATTTTAAAATTTTAAAGATTCCTGATAAATATTTAGATTTAAGAAAAATATGAAAAGATTTTATTTTGAAGATATTTAAATTTAATTTGTATAAAGTCTACATTTTTCAGATATAATATTATAATTGTTTATATGAAATATTGTACCAATTGTGTAATTCCAGAAACTGCAGAAACACACTCTTTTAACAATAAAGGAGTTTGTTCTGTTTGTGATCAAATTGAATTTAAAAAAAACAAAATTGATTGGAACAAAAGAGCTTTGATGTTTGATAAACTTTTAGACAATTATAAAGGAAAGTATTCATATGACTGTATTTTACCTTTTTCTGGAGGCAAAGATTCAGTATTTGCATTGTGGTACGTAGTAAAAAAGAAAAAGCTAAAACCATTAGTTGTAAGATTTGATCATAATTTTTTGAGGGAAAAGGTCCTTGAAAATACAGAAAAAGTTATAAAAAAACTTGATGTCGATTTTATAAATGTAAAACCTAACTTAAAAGTTATTAAAAAATTAATGTTGGAAAGTTTGATAAGAAGAGGCGACTTTTGCTGGCATTGCCATGTTGGCATATCTGCTACTCCTATTAATGTAGCAATAGAAAAAAAAATACCATTATTAATTTACGGGGAGCCAAACTCAGAATATGCATCATTTTATTCATCTGATGAGTTTGAAGAATTAAATGTTGATAAATTTAACAGAATGATAAATCTTGGAATAAATGCAGAGGATATGATTGGAATGATCAATCAAAGATTTCCTAATGACAAAATTTCATTAAAAGATTTAAAATATTATGTTTTTCCATCTAGACAAAAAATGAATAATAATAAAATTAAAGCATGTTATCTTGGTAATTATCTGGCTTGGGATGTAAAAAAACAGGTTAAAATAATAAAAGATGAATTAGATTGGCAAGGGGATCTAGTCGAGGGTATACCTGAACAATATGACTACGAAAAAATTGAGTGTGCTATGCAAGGAATTAGGGATTATATTAAGTTTGTAAAAAGAGGTTTTGGACGTACCTCACATTTAGTTTCTATCGATATCAGAAATAATAGAATGTCAAGAGAAGAAGGTGAAAAGTTAGTAAAAGAAAATGATGGAAGAAGACCAAAATCTTTAGATGGTTTTTTAGATATGTTAAATTTAACAGATGAAGAATTTTATAAAATTGTTTTTAAGCATGTTGTGGCTCCTCACGAACCTGAAAGTATACCAAAATTAATGAGTAAAAAAAATAATTTTATACCTGATGATATAAATAGATGGTTTAATAAATTTAAATAATGAAAGTAGGAATTATAAACACTAAGTATGGTAGTTTATATGCATTATATAAATCAATTATTAACTTAGGTCATAAGGCCGAAATATTTGACAAACCCAATGAGTTCAAAAAATTTGATAAATTAATTATACCTGGAACAGGAAATTCTATTTCGATAATGAATTATTTAAAATCAAATTATTTATCAGATGAAATTACAAACTTTAAAAATTCAGGAAAGTATATTTTAGGAATTTGTATTGGAATGCAAATATTAGCTTGTAAATCAGAGGAGGGTGGTGGAGTCAATTGTCTTAATTATTTAGATTCTAATGTTTTATCATTAAATAAATCTTTTAATATCAAAACTAACATAGGCTGGTCAAAAATAAAATTTAATAAAGAGGAAAATGAATTTGAGAGCTCAATAAAGAATAACTCATACTTCTTTTTTTGTCATTCGTATTATTTAAAATTAAATTTAGAAGAGAAAAAATTTCTTATATCGTCTTATAATTCTAATTCTGAGATACCCGCAATAATCAGGAAAGATAATTTAATTGGAGTTCAATTTCATCCAGAAAAAAGTCAGATAAATGGCAGGAAATTTTTGGAATGTTTTCTTAAGCTATGAGTTCAATAAGAATTATACCAAGTTTATTGTATAGAAGCGGAAGACTTGTTAAGGGTAAAAAATTTGATAAACATATTGACTGTGGTGATCCAGTAAAAACATGTCTTGCTTTTGAGGGCCAGACAGCTGATGAAATTTCAATAATAGATTTAGGTGCCTATGAAAGAAAAACAAAACCAAATTTTGAAATACTAAAAAAAATTAATGATGAATGTAATACTCCAATTTCTTTTGGTGGTAATATTCAAAAAATTGAGGACGTTGAGAATGCAATTTGGAATGGAGCCGATAAAGTTATAATAAATTCTAATATAAATAATTCGAAGTTGATTTCTGAAATTATAAATAAATTTGGATCACAGGCTTTAATTGGCTCCGTTGATATTACGAAAATAGATGAAAAATATAAAATTTTTCAAAATAAAAATATTTTAGAGGGGGACGTTTTTGATTACATTAAAAAAATAAATGCTTCCGGTGTTGGGGAAATTAAAATTACATATGTACATAAAGAAGGTACAGGAGAAAAATTTGAATTAGATATATCCAATAAAATTTTAAAATTTGTAAATGTACCAGTAATATTTGAAGGTGGATTTGCAGATCTTAATGACATTAAACAAGCAGCAGAAAATAATATTAAAGCTATTGCTTTAGGAAGAATGCTTATCTATGCTGATAATAATATTTTTAAAATTAAACAATATTTACAAAATCATAATTTTGAAGTCAGACTAAGAAATTAAATTTATTAATTTTTTTTGAAAAATTTGTGGATTTTTATGTATTTGGGTGTAATGAAGACTTTAAAACAATATTTCTAAAAACTGTTAAGGCGAACAATACTAATTTTATAAATTTCAATTATTTTTTTATTAATTTATTTACAAGATTACTTACTCTTTTATCTTCTTTAAAAATTCCCTTTAATATTATTTTAGCCTGATTCGGGTTGTGTTTAAATCCAAGTCTTAAAAGGTCCATCCAGTTTTTGTTATTTTTTTTTCTTGTATTTTCTATTTTTTTTATAATTTGATTATAATATTTATAATTTTTATTCATAAGATATTTATATAATTAAATTTTTTTAAATTCAAAAATTTTGTTTTGAGAAAATCCACTTATAAAATTTTGGTCAATTGCCATTGCAGCCTCATTAAGTTTAGTATTAAATTTTTTCTTTTTAGTTTTTTCAGTTATGTAAGCATTGAGAACTCTGCTAATAAAATAAAAAGACGATGAAAATTCATGTATTTTAATAAATTTCATTTTATTTGATTTAACTTTTTTTATTTTTTTGTCATTTAAGTAACAGTTGTGCCATGGTGAATATATTTTTTTAAGTCCAATCGATTTTCTTGCATGATTAATAGAGTCTAATGCATCCTGAGAACATTCACAGCAATATAATCTTCCATTTTTTTTAAGTAGTTTTGATAAATTTTTTATTGCTTCAATTTGTTTTTTTGAATTACTTAGATTGATTAATGATCTTTTTGTAATAATATAATCAAACTTAATTCCAAATTTTTTAATATTTTTTAAATTGGTTATGTCATCTACAATAAATTTTGTATTTGGTAATTTTCTCTCTAAAGCATTTTGAATCATTCCCTCGCTATAATCGATACCAACTGCATATCTATATGTAATTTTTTTTCTTAATCTTGAAAAAAATATCCCATTTCCACAACCAGCATCTAAAATTGTTGTGTTTTTTTTTATTATTTTGGTCAAATAATTTGTTTCCAAAATATCTCCTAGCAAAGTGTTAGAGCCTGCAAAATTTTTTTTATGAGACCTGTTATTCCAAAATTTTTTAATTTTTTTTGTCATTATTAATGTATATCATTACTATATGAAATTAAATTTAGGTAAATTTAAAATTTCAGACAATTCTAGACCTTTGCTAATTGCTGAAATATCTTGTAATCACTGTGGTTCTTTTAAAAAGGCAAAAAAAATAATTTTAGAGGCTAAAAGACAAGGTGCAGATTTCGTCAAATTTCAAACTTACGAGGCAAACTCAATGACGCTTAAATCTGATAAAAAAATCTTTAAAATCCAAAAAGGTATTTGGAAAGGAAGAAAATTGTGGGATTTGTATAATGAAGCAAAAACACCTTTTTCATGGCAGGAAAAATTATTCAATTATGCTAAGAAAATCGGAATAACTGCATTTAGCACTCCTTATGATATTAATGCAGTAAACTTATTAGAAAAATTAAATTGTCCTATATATAAAGTAGCATCATTTGAACTAACAGATTTACCCTTGATCAAAAGAATATCACAAACTAATAAGCCAATTATCGTATCAACTGGTATGGCTAATTTAAGTGAAATCAACGATGCAATAAAAATAATTAGAAGAACAAATAATAACAAATTTATTATACTTTACTGTGTTAGCAACTATCCTTCAGAGCTTCAGGATTTTCATTTGAATAATATTAAAATTTTAAAAAAAAAATTTAAATGTTATGTTGGATTATCTGATCACTCTAAAGATTTATCGGTAGCCTCTATGGCTGTAGCTATGGGAGCGAAAATATTTGAGAAACACATTGCACTTAAAAATCAAC
>MDTG01041016.1_pt1 | contig 38089 bp, 40 predicted proteins | sample 811421 | NCBI WGS metagenome assembly MDTG01 (sample SAMN05326645, study PRJNA326480) | marine metagenome | isolation source: seawater | place: Pacific Ocean: South East | collected 2011
CATATGATTTTACAGTTTCATTTATTGCAGTTGGTACTTGAAAAAACCCTTTTCCCATTTTATGTATTTTTAAGTTGTAGTCTACTAATTTTTAAGAGGCAAAGTTACAACTTATTTGTTAGTTTTGAGACTGATTACTTTTACAATAATCTTTTGTTTAACCCAATACAAGTATGTGTACAGTTACTTATTTACCTTTAGAAAATGAAGGGTTTATTTTAACATCTAATCGAGATGAAAGCCCTATAAGAAAAACAATTCCACCAAAAAAATATGTAGAGAATGGGGTTGAGCTTGCTTATCCAAAAGACCAATTAGCTGGAGGAACTTGGATTGGTACAAGTACTAGAAATAGACTGGTTTGCTTACTAAACGGAGCATTTAAAAAACATGTACGAAATTCATATTATAAAATGAGTAGAGGTCTTGTAGTGAAAAATTTATTAACCGTTACAGATGCAGTTGTTTACATTAAAGAGTTCGATTTTAATGATATAGAGCCTTTTACAATTATATTGGTAGATTGGAATGATGGCCTGCACACCTATGAGTTAGTTTGGGATGGGTTTGTTGAGCATTTTAAAAAATTACAGCAAGAACCAAAAATTTGGTCTTCATCTCCTTTGTATGATGCTCAAATGAAAAAGGAAAGAAGGGTATGGTTTGATGAATGGTTAGCGCAAAATAATAAATACAATCAAAATAAAATTTTGGAATTTCACCAAAATACAGATAAAGGTGAGAGGGAGACTGCAATTAAAATGAAAAGACTTTTTGTAGAAACAGTCAGTATTACTTCTGTAAAAAAAGAGAAAAATTTTTTAGAAATTCAATATTTTGATATTTTAGATGAACACCAAGAAAGACTTATGTTCTAATAGAGTGTGTAGGCAATAATAGATAGAATCATAAATCCAACTATACCTAGGATTGTAAAGATGAAGTTTAGAAGACAAAACTTTATGAATGTTTTAAAATAACCTTGATTATAAAATCTTTTTAAAGCTGATAGTAAGTAAACTAGAAATAGCACCACAAAAATCCAGGAAATATTGTCTTTATTGGTGGCTAGGTTTAGGGTATAAAATATAATTAGTAATATAAAAAAAACTGTTTGGGTGTGAAAGACAAATATTAAGTGCTCTACATAGGTAAATTTTCTTCTTATATAAATAAGTTTTAAAAAAAGTGTAAAAATTGGTAGGAAAATAAAAATAGAAATGGAGGCATATGAGATTAATTCACTAAAAAATTTCTTTTTTTCTCCTGAGATGTCCGAAAATAAGGAAATGATTTTTTGTGCCATTAAATATTTAAATCTATTCCAAAAACTTTTATCAATTTTTAAACTATCCAGTGAGTCGTCAATGCTCCTATTTTTATGATTTTCATGATAAGACATCATTCTTCCTAACAATCCAGGTTCGTTTTGAATTTGGGATTTGAGGGAAGAAGTTAACTCATCAAAATTATTTGACTTGTTTACGAGAGCTAAAGCTTTTGATGTTTCTATTGAATCTAAATTTTTAAAAGCATCATTAAAATAAATACTATTAAAAATTGAATCTTTTTTTACATCCGTATTGTTTTGTAATTCAATGGAGTTAAAGGTATTATCTATTTCTTTTTTACCAAAACCTTGAAATTCATTGTATTTTTTTGTTAATCCGAGAATAATAAAAAAAAGTATAGAGAAAGAAAGATAAAATTGAAACGGATTAGAATAACGTGATCTTTTTCCATTAATATAGTCTTTAGAGATCTTGCCAGGTTTTGTCAAAAGAGGGATGAGTGTTTTCCAAAATTTAGCATCCCAGGATATAAACCCATTAAAAACTTCAACTAAAAAACTTTTAAATGTTATTTTTTTGCTTTTGTTTTTTTGTCCACAATTTGGGCAGTATTTTTCATTTCCAAAAAAAGGATGTCCACAATTTAGACAGTTAAGTTCTTTAATTTGTGAAGATTTTTTATTTCTCTGTGTTAGTTTAATGACGCAATTGTTGAAAGGTTAAATGTAGGGATTGTAACTTTAAAACTAGTTTTATTGTGGATGTTTTCCATGGTAAAAAAACCACTCATTGCTCCAATGTTTGATTGTAAAAAAGTTCCTGACTTATACGTGTAAGATTCTTGTGGAGATAAGATTGGAGTTTCACCAACAACACCCTTGCCATCTACAAATTCTTTATAATTTAATGCGTCGAATATTTCCCAGTGTCTTTCAATTAATTGAACAGTATCTAAAGAGTTATTTTCGATAGTAATCTCATAACTAAAGGTGTAGTAATCTAGTTCGTTCTCCTGAAGAAACCCCTCTTCTTTAGTTTTTACCGAAATTTTAATTCCTTTTGTAATTTGTTGCACTGTCATATAGCTAATATAGTATTTTTGTGTTAAAATTCCAACATATAATAACCATCTCAACTATTTATAAGTAACTCTCTTTTTTCAGAATTAACGTTCTCCTTTAAATTGAATACTGCCCACTCCAATTACTCGGTCAAATAATGCTCCAAACCCTTTGTGATATACAATAACTGTATACATGTTTTCAGTTTCAGAAAAATTTCCTCTAATTTCAGATTCAGAAATTATAGTATCCCAAGATTTTGTCACAAAGGTGTAATTATAAAATCCTTGTTTTAATAAAAAATTAGCATGGTAGTAGTTTGTAGAAGGATCAAAAATCATTTTATTTTCCTCTGTTAGACTAAAATTATTAAAAGCACCATAGACGTACACTTCTTTGTCTACAATCTCTTGTCCAACTTTTAGCGAGAAATACATCATTGCATAATCTGCTTCTGTTTTTGGGTTTGTTGCCTCAATATTTCTAATAATAAATTGACCATTAATGTCTGGATTGTAAGTGTAAGATTTTAATCCTCTATTAACATAAGGATACAAATAGTTGTGATAGATTTCTTTGCGTTCTGATTTTGCAATATTTACGCTGGCATTTCTTATATTTTTATTGTCAAAAAACAAATATTCATTACCTCCCCAAAAATTAGTCTTTTTAGGGTATTTGTAAACTAGTTGATTGGGTTTGTAAAATTGGGGCTGAATTTTAGTAATGGCTGTTTTCCAATTTTCATTTTTTAAAATGGCAACGTGAATTTCTTGACTTGGGTTGTTAATTTGAAGCTGAGAATAATTCACCAAGAATTGAACAGTTTGTTCTTCACCCATATTTTTTGTATTTCTACTTCTGCTTGCAGAAACACCAACAGTAGCAATATTTTCATACAAGGTAAATTTTCTTGTAAAAACAAGCTCTCCAACGTCATCCAATATAGAAAGAAGATAATTTCCACTTTTTGTGATTTTAGTATTTTGGTTAGGAAATTGAACTGAATAATGTGTGTAGTTTTGAAATGTATTAAAAGAATTCTCTACATTAAAAATGACATTAGACTCAAAACCATTAATGTATTGATTAGAAATTAGGCTACTCTTTTTCCAGTCATGAGTCATTAGCTCAATTTTGTAATAATATTCTTTTTGATCTCCATCTATATCATCAAAGTTTAACTCTAGTGTATTTCCTAGCGGAATAATGTGATTAAAAGTGGTTTCATTTAGGGATTGAAGTTGAATAGATTTGATATTAGAGGGCGCTGTTTTTTGAGCATTAAGTATGCCGAAGATTGGAAGGAAGAAAAAAGAGATAAAGATATTTTTCATAAAAAATCTGTCGTTTTATTGCAAGAATTACAAGGTGTATTTTTTGCAAATTTAATCAATATAAAACAAGATGAATAATACGTCTATTTAGAATAGTTATAAATAAGTTTAAATAGCTAATTTAAACCTTCATTTGTTCTAACATCCTTTGCAAAATCTTTAAATTTGCATGATTTTTTTAGATAACTAAATTTCGAAAGTAACATGTCAAAAGACATTCGTATAAAAAAAGGTTTAGACATTAAACTAGTTGGTGAAGCAGTCCAAACAACTAGTATTATAGCTGTAAAAGGCGTGTTTGCCCTAAAACCAGAAGACTTTCACGGAATCATCCCAAAACTTATAGCAAAAGAAGGAACTGAAGTACAAGCAGGAGAATCGCTTTTTTATTCAAAAAGTGATGATCGTATCTTGTTTTCAAGCCCAGTAAGCGGAACAGTAACGGAGATTATTCGTGGAGCAAAACGCAAGATTGTTAGCATTAAGATTACTGCTGATGCAAAACAAACCTACAAAGATTTTGGAAAACAAGATGTAGAGAAGATGTCTGCAGAAGAAGTTAAAAATCATTTATTCAATTCAGGTTGTTGGCCGTTTGTAAAGCAGCGTCCATTTGATGTGATTGCAAATCCAAATCAAGCACCAAAATCAATTTTTATTTCAGCATATGCAAGTTCGCCACTAGCTGCAAATTATGATTATACCTTGGCCGGAAAAGAAAAAGAATTGCAAGCAGCAGTTACAGCAATTTCTAAATTAACAACTGGTGATGTTCATGTTTCTGTTGGGAAAGATTCAAATTCTCCATTTACTGGTTTAAAAAACATAGAACTTCACAAGGTTTCTGGTCCACATCCAGTAGGAAATGTAAGTACTCAAATTTCCCAAATAGATCCTTTAAACAAAGGAGAAGTAGTGTGGGTTATTAACCCGCAAGATCTTCTAGTCATTGGCGAATTATTGTTAACAGGAAATTTTAACATCACTAGAACTTTAGCATTAACAGGTTCTCAATTTGAGAAACCAGCCTATGTTTCTGTAGTTGCAGGAGCGTCTATTTCAGCTATTGTAGCAAAAAACATTAATATAGATAACACAAGAATTATTAGTGGAAATGTATTGTCTGGAACACAAGTTTCTGAAGATGGTTTTTTAGGCTATTATGACAATCAAATTACAGCAATTCCAGAAGGAGATGATTATGAGTTTTTTGGATGGAATAAACCTGTCTTTAATAAAATTTCTCCATCTAGAGCCTTAACTTTCTCTTGGTTAACTCCAAAGAAAAAATATGATTTAAATACCAATACAAACGGAGAACACAGAGCGTTTGTAGTTACTGGTTCTTATGAGAATGTATTTCCTTTAGATATGTTTCCATTGCAATTCTTAAAAGCCTGTATGTATCAAGATTTAGACGAGATGGAAAACTTAGGAGGTTATGAAGTAGCTCCTGAAGATTTTGCATTAACAGAATTTATTTGTGTGTCTAAACAACCACACCAGAAGATCGTGAGAGAAGGGTTAGATTTAATGAAAGAAGAATTAGGCTAAAAATAGATATCAAATGAGCTTAAAAAGTAATTTACATAATTTAAAAGAGAAGTATAAAGGAACAAAAATGGCTCCTGCGTTTAACGCAATTCATACATTTTTATACTTGCCAAATGAGGTAACTCATAATGGTACACACATTAAAGCAGCAGATGATTTAAAGCGTACCATGAACATTGTAATCATGGCTTTAATTCCATGTTTGTTGTTTGGTATGTTTAATGCAGGATACCAACATTATGCTGCAATTGATGCAGCAAAAGGAATTACAACAGAATTTTCTTTACTAGGAAGTTTTATTACTTGGGATAATTTTTGGATTGGAATAATTAAAGTACTTCCATTAGTTATTGTTTCCTATGGTGTAGGTTTGTTGGTTGAATTTATTTTCGCTGTTATTAAAGGACACGAAGTAGAAGAAGGATACTTAGTAACCGGTATGTTAGTTCCATTAATTGTACCCATAGACACCCCATTATGGATGCTTTCTGTAGCAGTAGTCTTTGGAGTTGTTATTGGAAAAGAAGTATTTGGAGGAACAGGAATGAATATTTTAAACCCAGCATTAACCATTAGGGCGTTCTTGTTTTTTGCCTATCCAACCTGGATGAGTGGAGATAAAGTATGGGTCTATGATGCTGTGAATAGAGTAGGAACAGCCGATGCAATTTCTGGAGAAACAATTTTAGGAAGTTATGCTCAAAATCAAGAAATAGTATATTCTAATTGGGATATGTTTATGGGATTTATACCAGGATCTGTAGGTGAAACATCTACCTTTTTAATTTTATTAGGTGCTGCTTTCTTAATCTTTACCAAAATTGGAAGTTGGAGAATTATTGTTTCAACATTTGTTGGAGCAGCCGTCATGGGATTCATTTTTAACCAAGTAGTTGCAGCAGATATTATTACAGACTCTAGTAAGTTTTATGGATTAATGAATACAGCTTGGTGGCAACACTTAATTATTGGAGGCTTGGCATTTGGAGCCGTGTTTATGGCAACAGATCCAGTAACAGCTTCGCAAACAAATAAAGGAAAATGGATTTACGGGTTTTTAATCGGATTTATTTCTATTATGATTCGTGTCTTTAACCCAGCATATCCAGAAGGAGTATTCTTAGCCATTCTATTAATGAATGTCTTTGCGCCAACTATAGACCATTATGTGGTGCAAGGAAATGTAAAGAAAAGACTACAACGTTTAAAAGCTAAAACTGCCTAATTATGTCTAAAAAAACAGATAGTAATTCGTATACAATGATTTTTGCCATAGGAATGGTATTAGTCGTTGGCTCTTTGTTAGCTTTTTTAGCATCTTACTTTAAGCCAACTATTGATGAAAACAAACGAATAGAAAAACAACAGAACATTTTGTATGCCATGGGTGTCAATGAAAATGATGTGTCTAGTGCTTCATTTGTTTCTTCATCAGTTGCTGGATCAGAATTTAAAAAATATATCAAACAACAATTAGTAATAGAAGAAGGTAAAATTTCAGAAGATGATAAGGCATATTTGATTGATGTTAAAAAAGAAAAATCAAAAGCAAAAGATGGAGGGGTAAGAAGACTTCCTTTATTTGTTGGAGAGAAAGATGGGAAAACCTTTTATGTAGTGCCAATATCAGGAAAAGGTCTTTGGGATACAATTTGGGCCTACATTGCTGTAGATGAAAATATGATTGTACAAGGAGCGTATTTTGATCATAAAGGAGAAACAGCTGGCTTGGGCGCTAATATCAAACAACGATATTTTATGGATGATTTCATTGGTGAACATTTATTAGATGCTTCAGGAACTTTTAAAGGAATTACTGTAGCTAAAGGAAACAATGATCCTAAAAACAATGATAAAACAGATTATGAAGTAGACGCGATTGCTGGAGCAACCATTACAGGCGACGGTGTTTCTGCGATGATAAAATCTGATTTGAAATTATATGTAGATTATTTCAAAACTTTAAAACAATAATTTTATGGGACTTTTATCAAAGAAAGACGCAAAATTAATCACAGATCCACTAACAGATAATAATCCTATTACAATTCAAGTTCTAGGAATCTGTTCTGCGTTGGCAATTACAGCTGAGTTAAATGCTTCAATTGTAATGTCCGTTTCTGTATTATTTGTAATGGGTGTTGGAAACGTAGTCATCTCATTAATGAGAAATATCATTCCCTCAAAAATTAGAATTATTGTTCAACTTATAGTAGTTGCAACTTTAGTAATTATTGTAGATTTGGTTTTAAAGGTTTTTGCTTATGAATTAAGTAAAACTTTAGGAGCATTTATTGGTCTAATTATCACTAATTGTATTATTATGGGACGATTTGAAGCTTTTGCTCTAGGAAATGATCCTTGGAAATCTTTCTTAGATGGAATTGGCAATGCTCTGGGATATGCAGTTATACTCATTATTGTTGGATTTTTTAGAGAATTGTTAGGTTCAGGAACTCTGTTAGGAATTCCTGTATTGGGAGACCCAATTGATAAAACAGGCTTGTATGCATTTGGATATGAAAATAATGGTTTCATGATTATGCCTCCAATGGCTTTAATTGTAGTTGGTCTAATCATTTGGGTTCAACGCAGTAGAAATCAAGCATTAATCGAAGAAAATTAGATGCTAAGCATTATCCTAAAGTTCTCACTGAGTTTGTTAAAGAGGTTTAGGATTTCATAAAAATATAGAAAATGGAACATTTAGAATTATTTTTCAAATCAATATTTATAGACAACATGGTCTTTGCAACCTTCTTAGGAATGTGTTCTTACCTTGCCGTTTCTAAAAAAGTTACTACAGCCGTTGGTCTAGGAGCTGCTGTCATCTTTGTATTGGCAGTAACCGTTCCTTTAAACTGGTTGTTAGATCAGTATTTATTACAAGAAGGTGCTTTGGCGTGGTTAGGATCAGAATATGCTGAATATGACTTAAGTTTCTTGTCATTTATCATGTTTATTGCAACGATTGCAACCATGGTTCAACTGGTAGAAATTATTGTTGAGAAATTCTCACCTTCATTGTACAATTCATTAGGGATTTTTTTACCTTTAATTGCAGTAAACTGTGCTATTTTAGGAGGCTCTTTGTTTATGCAATCTCGTGAGATTCCAAGTTTAGGATTGGCACTAACCTACGGAGTTGGATCTGGTATTGGATGGTTTTTAGCTATTTTAGCTATTGCAGCCATTCGTGAAAAAATTCGCTATTCTAGCGTACCTCCAGCCTTAAGAGGTTTGGGGATTACATTTATTATTACAGGTCTTATGGCTATTGGATTTATGAGTTTTGGAGGAATGTTAACTGGAGGAGATGAAGAGAAAAAGAAAAAAACTACCGAAGTTATTGTGTCTAGCAAACTAGAAAAAGATACCGAGGTAAAAAAGATCGATATCAATGAAAAAAGTGATACTAAAGAAGTAGCAGAAAATATTAAAGAAATAGAAAAATAGTATGATTATATTAGCAGCAAGCACCACAGGAACTATTTTTGCAACCGTAGCAGCTTTTTTACTGATTACGTTGTTGTTGGTCGCATTATTATTATTTGTAAAACAAAAATTATCTCCATCGGGTCCTGTAACTATTACCATTAATGGAGAGAAAAAAATTGAAGTAGCTTCTGGAAGTACACTATTAACAACCTTAGGAAGTGAAAAAATATTCTTACCATCTGCATGTGGTGGTGGTGGATCTTGCGTTCAATGCGAATGTCATGTAAATTCAGGTGGAGGTGAGGCCTTGCCTACAGAAACACCACACTTTTCTAGAAAAGAATTAAAACACGGAATACGTTTAGCTTGTCAGGTGAAAGTAAAACAAGACATGGATATTTCAATTCCAGAAGAAGTTTTTGGAATTAAGAAATGGGATGCAACTGTTGTTCGTAATTATAATGTAGCTTCTTTTATTAAGGAATTTGTAGTTGAGATTCCAAAAGATATGGGTTATAAAGCCGGAGGATATATCCAAATTGAAATTCCTGATTGTGAAGTTAAATTTTCAGACATAGATATTACAGCACATCCAGAAGAGCATGAAACACCAGATAAGTTTCAAGCAGAATGGGATAAGTTTGGTTTATGGCCATTGGTTATGAAAAATAAAGAGACTGTAGAACGTGCATATTCTATGGCTTCTTATCCTGCAGAAGGAAGAGAAATTATGTTAAATGTTCGTATTGCAACTCCGCCGTGGGATCGTGCTAAAAATGGTTGGATGGATGTAAACCCAGGAGTAGCTTCTTCCTACATTTTTGCTCAAAAACCAGGAGACAAAGTAGTCATTTCTGGACCTTATGGTGAGTTTTTTATTAATGAATCTGAATCTGAAATGTTATATGTTGGAGGTGGAGCAGGAATGGCGCCAATGCGTTCTCATTTGTATCACCTATTCAAAACCTTAAAGACAGGTCGTAAAGTTACGTATTGGTACGGTGGTAGATCTAAAAGAGAATTGTTTTATATAGATCACTTTAAATCATTAGAAAGAGATTTTCCAAACTTTAAGTTCTACATGGCTTTGTCTGAACCAATGGAAGAAGACAATTGGAAAGTAAAAGATGGAATAGATGGAGATGGAGATGGTTTTACAGGATTTATTCACAACTGTGTGATAGAAAATTATTTAGACCTTCACGAATCACCAGAAGATATAGAATTGTATTTCTGTGGTCCACCATTAATGAACAAAGCAGTTCAGAAAATGGGAGAAGATTTTGGAATACCGGACGAAAACATCAGATTTGATGATTTTGGAGGTTAATCTTAAGGAATTATAAACATAAAAAAAACCAGCATATTGTGCTGGTTTTTTTATGCTGTAATACTTTCTAGCTGATATATGGGTTGATTATTTTCGTATTTAAAAATTTTAGAATAATCCATCACATTAGGCACAGCATCTAATTTGCATAGAAAACTAATAACAGCGCTCAACGCATGGAATAGAGTTTCCTTGTTTCTGGGGTTTTGAGGTTTTTGATTGTAGTGGCAAAGAGGGGTTTTAAACCCACAGGCTTCAAGAAATACTTTTTCAACCTCAAGAATTTCTTGCGGAGAATACCCATTAAACCTTCTGCCTAGCTGCTGATGAACTGTTCCAATATAATTTAATTGTAAAGAGCCATGTTCATTGGAAAGATGCTTCCAGCTGTCATGATTGTCTAAAATATTTCCAACTGCACAAGCAGCGCAATCCTCAGGATCTAGCATATTGTTATGAAATGCTTTGTATAATTTTATGATTGCTTGTTCTAATCGTATTGGAGTTTGCATTTTTATGTTATTTTCAATTATTCTAAGATACAAAAGAATTTATTTATGATTGTACTCATATAAATAATTTGTTTAATGATGACGCACTTTTATTTTCATTATCTATTTATTTTAACATTGTAAAACCTGTAAATTAGTTTCCTGTAGTACAGGATATTTTGTTGAATATGTAGCATATGATGTAGCATTAAATTATGATGGTTTACAAGTGTCTCAAAATTGTCTGGCATTTTTAAAAGTTATTAAATGATCCAAAAACTTTCGTTTTTGATGGTTTTCATACATAGAAAAGTGCACACAGAACATCAAAATTTTCTATTGAAAAACAGCAATAATTAGTAAAAATGTTGCTCAGTATTTAACCAAACCTAATAATTAATTAAACCAAATCTAAAGTAATCAATAAAAAACAGTAGTTTCGTTTTAATAAATAAATTCTATGTCTTGGACCTCCTACTTACTAATTCTGATAATTATTATTACTGTTGTTAGCATTATTCTTTATTTCTTTCAAGAGCGATTTTTATTTCACCCAGAAAAGCTACCTGCAGATTTTCAGTTTCAATATGAAAATCAAGAAGTAGATGAATACAACCTAGATTTACCAGATGGAACCATTATTAATGGACTTCATTTTAAAGTTAAGAAACCAAAAGGATTGGTGTATTACTTAAAAGGAAACTCTAAAAGTATTAAAGGTTGGGGAAAGTTTGCAGTAGATTTCACCATTCATAATTATGATGTAATTATGATAGATTACCGAGGTTTTGGAAAAAGTACAGGTAAATTAAGTCAAGAAAGTATGAAGTATGATGCTTTATATATTTATGATAGATTAAAGGAAAAGGTAAAAGAAGAACACATTATTGTCTATGGTAGATCTTTAGGAACTGGCTTGGCTACTAAAGTTGCTTCTATGAACAAACCTAAAGCTTTGGTACTTGCTTGCCCGTATTTTAGCATATCTAAAAATGTAAAACGTTATTTACCTTTAATTCCGTTAGGTTTAGTAATGCGTTATCAAATGCCAACCTATAAATGGATTAAATATGTAGATTGTCCAATTAATATTTTGCATGGTACTAACGATAAAGTAATTCGTTTTGCATCTAGTTTACGATTGTCTAAATTAAAACCAGATACTACAAAATTATTTCCAATTATTGGTGGTGGACATAAAGATTTGCACAATTTTGAAAGTTATCATAGAGCTTTGGGAGAAATTTTAAATTCTAAAAAGTTAGTAGCTCTAGACAGAGAGAAAACCAGTATTGATTTTATAAGAACAAAAAAGAAAAGGAAATGATTAAGAAAATTATCTATTTGATTTTTATTTTTTTAGGTGTAGGGTTGTTTCTGTTTTATTTTTTTCAGGAGCGTTTCATCTTTTTAAATGGAAAAAAAATACCTAAAAATGTAGCTTATAAATTCCCTCAATCTTTTACTGAAGTAAATTTAACAACTAAAGATAACGAAACAATTAATGCATTATATTTTACTTTAGAGAAACCAAAAGGGGTTATTCTATTTTTTCATGGAAACAAGGGCAATTTGCAACGTTGGGGAAAAACAGTTTCTTATTTATTAGAGTATGAATATGAAGTTTTTGTAATAGACTATCGTAATTATGGTAAAAGTACAGGAAGTTTTAATGAGACTAAAATGTACGAAGATGCATTAGTAGCATATAGTCATTTAACAATAAAATTTCCCGAAAATAAAATTGTTGTTTACGGTCGTTCTTTAGGCGCTACTTTTGCTGCTAAAGTTGCTTCAGAAAATAATCCTATGCATTTGATCCTAGAAGCTCCTTTTTACAACCTAAAAAAAGCAACTCAATTTTATTTTGTATTGTCTCCAACGTTTTTAATTAAATATCCGTTTAGAACAGATTTATTAATTGACAAAGTAGCATCACCTGTCACTTTTTTTCATGGAGATCAAGACAAAACTACTTCTTTTGATCATTCTAAAGAGCTTTTTAAGCTAGTGAATTCTCAACAAAAAGAGTTTGTTTCAATTCCAACTGCAACTCATCATAATATAAAGGATTATAAAATTTATACATCAAAAATGAAATCAATTTTAGAGTAGCACAAATAAACAAGCTACCTTTGTTAAAATTTTTTTCACATGACTACTTTTGAAGATTTAGACTTATCTAATCAACTTTATAACAGCATAGAAGACTTGGGTTTTACACATCCAACTCCTATACAAGAAGCTGCCTATTCTGTAGTTAGATCTGGAAAAGATGTTGTAGGAATTGCACAAACTGGTACTGGAAAAACATTTGCTTATATGATGCCTATTCTTAGAGATTTAAGGTTCTCTAAGCAAGTAACGCCAAGAGTCTTAGTGGTTGTTCCAACTCGTGAATTGGTGTTGCAGGTGGTAGATGAGATTGAAAAACTAGCAAAATATATTAATAGTAGAGTTTTAGGCGTTTATGGTGGAACTAATATAAATACACAAAAACAAGCAGTAGCAAAAGGAGCAGATATTATTGTAGCCACGCCAGGAAGATTATATGATTTAGCATTAAGCAATGTGTTAAAATTAAAATCTATTCAAAAACTAGTGATTGACGAAGTAGATATTATGCTAGATTTAGGATTTCGTTTTCAGTTACTTAATATTTTTGATTTGTTGCCAAAAGGAAGACAAAATATTATGTTTTCTGCAACAATGACTAATGATGTAGATGAACTAATTACAGATTTTTTTAAATCACCAAAAAAGATCTCTGTAGCTATGAGTGGTACTCCGCTAGATAATATTCAGCAAACCTCGTATATGGTTACTAATTTTTATACCAAAGCAAATTTGTTAAATCACTTACTAGCTGATAAAGATATTTTCACAAAAGTATTGGTTTTTGTTTCTAACAAACGAAGAGCAGATTTATTGTTTGCTGCGGTTGAAGAAGTTTTTGGATCAGAAAGTTGTGTAATTCACTCTAATAAAACACAAAATTATAGGATTCGCTCTATCCGTCAGTTTGATCAGGGAAGTAATCGTGTTCTAGTTGCTACAGATGTCATGGCTCGAGGATTAGACTTAGATGGAATCTCGCATGTTATTAATTTTGACACGCCTTATTTTCCAGAAAACTATATGCATAGAATTGGTAGAACAGGAAGAGCAGAGCGTGAAGGGAAAACAATTTTATTTTCAACAGAAAAAGAGCAAGAATCAAAAGAAAGAATTGAAGCCTTAATGAAGTATGAAATCCCTGTACTTGATTTTCCAGAAGAAGTAGAAATAACGAAACAACTCACAGAAGAAGAACGCCCAAAAGAAGATCAAGAAATATCAAAAAATAGAGTTTCTGAAGAATATATTCCTGGCCCTGCTTTTCACGAAAAGAGTGAAAAAAACAGTAAAACCAATCAAGGAGGTTCTTATAGGAGGGAGATTGCCAAAAAGTATAAAAAACCCAAAACTCGCGGTGACAAGAATTACAATATGAGAAATAAAAAGAAATAAAAATCAGTTGCTTTATACAATTAATTTAAGAATAATGCAATAATTTATCAACTTCGCTCCATTATTCTAGATATTTAGTTCATTTTATTGTTATTCTTTATTATTTGTGTAATTTTATTATAATATTTTAATTTAACCCCAATTAAGTTTACTAATTCCCAGTATTATGTTCTACAAAAATTTTTCAATTGTTTTAATAACTCTCATGTTTATGCAAACAATCTTCTCTCAAGAAGTAAAAAATGAGCCTCAAAAACCCTATCTAATAGGAAAGCCTTCAAAGATAGAATATGTTGCATCAATTGCCTCAAGAATGAATGATTTAGTAAGACCAGATCTTCAACAACAAAAAGAAATGTTAGATGGAAGATCTTCTAAATATGACGTTGTTATTGGTAAGGGTTCAGAAGGAGATGATCCACTAGCAAAATATTCTGATAACTTAAGAAATAGTATTCCTTCTAGAACACCCGAATTAGTTTTTGAGACAGGAGCTTCAAATTCTCAACCCACCGATCCTTCAGGAGCCGTAGGACCCAATCATTATATTTCTGTAATTAATACCGCGTTTCAAATTTTTGATAAAAGTGGAAATTCTTTAACCGGTGGATTGGTTTCTCCTAATCCAACCATATTTCCATCAGGTGGCTGTTGTGATTTAACAGCAAGTTATGATAATGTTGCTGATAGATGGATTCTTAGTTTTCTAGGGAGTGGTGTTCAAGTAGCTGTCTCTGATGGGCCAGATCCTGTAAATGATAGTTGGACAGTTTATAGCTATTCTGCTGTTAGTGATTATCAAAAACTTTCTGTATGGAGAGATGGATATTATATGACTGAAAATACAGGTAATGCCAATAAATTACATGTATTTCAAAGAGACGCTATGATAGATGCTGCATCTGAAGGTACAGAACCTCAAATATTATCATTTTCATTACCAGGGTTGGTTACCAGTGGTTTTCACAGTCCTCAAGTGTTAAACATAAGTAACGATAATTGGCCAACAACAGGAGGTGCCACCGTAATGTATATGCAAGATGATGCTTGGTCTGGAGTAGATACAGATCATGTAAAATTATGGAATGTAGACATAGATTGGGAAACTCCAGGAGATTCTGAAGTTTCTGCAGCTGTAGAGTTAAGCACTACTGAGTTTGTTAGCGTATTTGATGGGGGTAGTTTTTCCAATTTGCCACAACCAAATGGTGGGGTTACTGTAGATGCATTACAAGCAACCATTATGAATCAGGCACAATATAGAAAGTTTGCAACCTATAATTCTGCCTTGTTTAATTTTGTGATAGATGTAGATGGTTCTAGTACAAAACAAGCAGGAGTAAGATGGTATGAATTGCGTCAAACTGCAGATGGAGAACCCTGGGAAATTTACCAAGAAGGAACCTACACAGCACCAGACAACAGGCATGCTTGGAATGCAAGTTTAATTATGGATGTGCAAGGAAATATAGGAATGGGCTATACAGGAATGTCTAGTGCAAACAGTACAGATGATAGTGTGCTACTTGGGTCTTATTATACAGGTCGTTATTCAGGAGATCCTATCAATGTAATGACGATAGACGAAGGAACAATCATGGCAGGAGATGCCAATATTGCTAGTACTCGTTATGGAGATTATAGTAAAATAGATGTAGACCCTGCCAACGACAAAAAATTCTGGTTTGTTAATGAAGTAATGTCTAATGGAAGAAAAAATATAGCAGGAGTATTTCAAATTGCAGCAAATGCGGCAAATGATGTAGCAGTAATTAGTTTAGATACTCCCGTGTCGGGAATATTAACAAGTACTGAGACGATTACTGTTACCATTCGAAATTTAGGAGAAAACTCTGCAACAGATTTTGATGTTAGCTATCAAGTAAATTCAGGAACTGTAATTACAGAGACATTTACAGGAACTATAGCTTCTAATGAATCAGCACAATTTACCTTTACCACACCAGCAGATTTGTCTACAGAAGGTCAGGTCTATAGTATCTTATCTTCTGTTACGTTAACTGATGATGAAGACTCAAGCAATGATTCAATTACAACAGAAATTACTCACGTATATTCAAATGATATAGGAGTTACTGCAATTACTGGTCCAGATGATGGAGAAGCATTAACTAATGAGTCTGTTGTAGTTACAATCGAAAATTTCGGAACAGCAACTCAATCAAATTTTCAAGCTTCTTATTCTATTAATGGAGCTCCTTCAGTTTCAGAGAATGTTGCAGGCCCTTTAGATGCTGGAACTACAATATCTTATACCTTTTCTACTTTAGGAAACTTCTCTATGAATGGAAACTATACTGTAGTAGCAGAAACATTATTAGCTTCTGACTCAGATAATACTAATAATTCGTTTCAAAGAGAGGTTTTAAACTCTGCATGTTATACAAGAATTAACGATACAGAAAATACGATAGGGCCAGATATTGGGGTAACAACATCTATAATTAATATGGATCAAAATGCTGTAATTACTGACGTAAACTTAACTTTGAATATTGAACATACTTGGGATGCTGATTTAGAAGTAAAATTAATTGCTCCAGACGGTGTTACCGAGATAATTCTATTTGAGGATATTGGGAGTGATGAAGATAATTTTACAAATACGGTTTTAGATGACGATGCTAGCACTGTTATAAGTGATGGAGAAGCACCATTTACAGGTTCTTATCGTCCTACAGGTAGTTTAAGTGATTTTAACGGGTTACTATCTGGTGGAGATTGGACTCTTTATATTAATGATGATGCAGATGGAGACGGAGGGACTTTACTTGATTGGTCTATTCAAATTTGTACAGAAGCTTCTCTTTCGGTATCTGATAATAAGTTAGATGGAGAATTTAAGATTTTAAATAAAGGGAACAATCAATTTGAAGTAACTCTCGCTAATACTTCTTCTTTTAATGATTTAGATTTAAATGTTTATAACATGGTAGGTCAAAAACTGCTATGGAAAACCATTAAAAATACCTCAGGATTTTATTCTTATATAATAGATATGTCCCGTGCTTCAACAGGAGTTTATCTTGTTAGATTAGGTAATAATAGCAACGCAACTATCAAAAGAATAGTGGTTGAGTAGCAGTAAAAAAATGTATGATTTAAAAAGAGAGAGCATTCTTATAAATGCTCTCTTTTTAATTAGTAGCTAAAACAACTTCTATAAGTGCTATTGGAGATGTGTTTTCACAACGATTTTTCATTTTTAATGGAAGAAACTTAAAATAGATGGTCTCTTTTTTTAAAGAAAAAGAACAAAAATTTTCGTCTTCAATATTTATAGGATCATAGGTGTTATTTTTTGAATCAGTGATGACCCATCCACAATTTCCAGTATCTTTGGGCACTATTGTACCTAGTAAATATCCCTTTTTTTGATATGTTACTGCTATTTTATTAGGAGTTAATTTTGTGCTCTCACAAGAGTTCGTTAGAAGTACTATAAAAAAAGTTAAAGCTATTAGTTTTAAATTTGGGTGTAGCATAGGTTTAAATTTTAAAAAGTAAAAGATACTAAAATAATGCAAGTATTAACGCAACAAGAACTACATAATCTTGCTATGAATATAGTAGGTAAGAAGTTAGAGAAAATGGGCTATGAGTTTCAAGCCATCAACAGTCAGTTAAAAAGACATCCACAATTTGTGTTGTTTAAAAAAGGAGAATCTCCTGTTTTTGTTTTGGTAAAAGCTTCAAATAATATTCAGAACCCAGAAGAATATGATGTGCTGTGGATGGAGACTTTTAAAGAACATGCTAAAAAACAGGACGCTAAAGTATGGTTTGCTGGTGTTGGAATAGCCAATGCAGAAAGTGTAGAAAATCCTGTTTTTAAAGACCAGCCTTATTATGTGGCTTTTGAAGATTTCATTAAGATTTTAGAATAAAAAAAGCATCACAATTTGTGATGCTTTTTCTTTATTTTAAATGGGTTAATTATTCAGCTTTGGTCTCCAACATTTCAAAGAATTGACCAATTTTTGGTAGAATAATAATTTTAGTTCTTCTGTTTTTAGATTTATTAGCAGGAGTGTCATTTGGTGCTAGCGGTACATAACTACTTCTACCTGCAGCAATTAATCTACTTGGTGCTACAGCAAATTTAGATTGTAATATTCTAGTAATGGATGTAGCTCTTTTGGTAGATAAATCCCAATTGTCTTGAATAATGTCATTTTTTATTGGAGTAGCATCTGTATGGCCTTCAATCATTACATCCATTTCTGGCTGACTATTAATAACAGTGGCAACTTTTTCTAAAACTGAATATGCTTTTTCTGTGATGGTATAGCTTCCACTTTTAAATAATAATTTGTCTGAGATAGAGATAAAAACAACTGTTTTTTCAACATTTATTTCAATATCTTCATCATCTATACCTTCTTTTAATTCTTTTTTTAAGTTAAAAGCAACTACAAGATTTAAAGAATCTTTTTTGGTAGCAGCAGCTCTTATTCTATTAATATATTTATCTTTTTTACTCAATTGAGCTAAGGTTTCTTTAATATTATCAGTAGCACCTTGCGTTAGAACTGTTAAGTTATCAACATATTCTAAAGTTTTCTTTTTGTCATTTTTTAAATCAGCAATGATATTATTTAAGTTTGCTACATCAGCATCACATTTTTCATTATCTATAACACATTTGGTTAAACTATTTTTAACGGCAAGTAGTTCGTCTTTAGCTTTGTCGTGTTTTGCCTGCAGTGCTGCGTGTTCTTTTTGAGATATACAAGAACTAATGAAAACTGAGGCAACTAGTAGTACAATTATTTTCTTCATTTTTACAATATTGATGATTACCACACAAAGTTAAAAATATTGACTGTATAATAAGGGTGATTAACAAAAATTTATGAACGATTTTTAAAAACTTTAAATTGTATCTTTATATGCTAAAAATTAACGGATGAAAAAGGCTTTTATTATTTTTTTATTTTCTTCACTTTTTACCCTTATTTCGTGTAAAAATGAGATTAATACACCAATAAAACTTCAAGGATTTGTTTTTGGGACTTCTTACAATATAATTTATTATGATGTTGGTATTAGTTTTGAAGAAGAAATTATTCAATTATTTGAAGACGTAAATAATTCAATTTCTACATACATCCCTACATCGGATATTTCTAGAATTAATAATGGTGATGTGGGTGTTATTATTGATACTTATTTTAAGGAAGTTTTTTATAAATCTGAACAAATATTTAAAGAAACAAATGGGTATTTTGATCCAACAGTTGGAAGTTTAGTGAATGCATGGGGTTTTGGGCCTGAAAAATCTTTGAATAATATAGATAGTTCTCGCGTAAAAGATTTAATGAAGTTTGTTGGTTTTGACAAGGTTACAATTGAAAACAATCAGGTCATTAAAAAATATTCTGAGACATACTTTGATTTTAATTCTATAGGTAAAGGATATGGTTTAGATATTATCGCACGTTTTTTAGAATCTAAAAGAATTGCAAACTATTTAATTGAAATTGGAGGAGAGGTACGGGTCAAAGGTATGAAGCCTGACGGAAAAACCTGGACTGTACAACTAGAAAATCCAAATACTGATGGAAGTCGCTCTGCATATACATATCTGCAATTAACGAATAGTTCTATGGCAAGTTCTGGGAATTATAGAAAATTTAGAATGGCACCTACAGGTGAAAAATATGTACATACAATTAACCCAAAGACAGGATTTGCATTAGAAAGTAATTTATTAGCTGCAACAGTTATTGCTGAATTAGATTGTGCAGATGTAGATGCATATGCAACTGCATTTATGGCCATGGGATTAGAAAAAACAATAAAGTTTTTGGAAGCTAAACCACATCTAAAAGTGGTTCTTATTTATGTAAATGAAGCTGGTGAATTGGCTGAGTTTAGAAACTAATCTTTGAAAACAACAGGTAGAATTTCACCTTTCATTAATCGATATCTATCTGAAAGTTTTGTAGAAATTTCTTTAGAATAGGCTATTTCTTTCACTTTAAAACCCACAGAACGTAACTTCTCAAAATAATCTCGCCCATAAATTCTTACGTGATCATATTGTCCAAAAATTTTGGCTCTCTCTTTTCTATCTGTTATAGAGTTGTCTTCAAACGTAGATTCACGATTTAAATCTTGAGGTATTTGAAAAACACCCATTCCACCTTTTTTCATGACTCTATATAATTCTTTCATAGCTTTAGTGTCATCTTGTATATGCTCTAATACATGATTACAAAATACTACATCAAAAGAATTATCATTAAAGGGTAAGTTGGTAATGTCTGCTTTTACATCAGCAATAGGTGAGTATAAGTCGGCTGTAACATATTGGTGATTTAATTTTTTAAAACGAGTTACAAAACATTGTTCTGGAGCCATGTGTAAAACTTTTTTCTTTGAAGTAAAAAAGTCAGTTTCATTGTTTAAATAGAGCCATAACAGTCTATGACGCTCTAACGAAAGTGTACTAGGCGATAATACGTTTGGCCTTTGAATCTGATAGCCGTAGGGTAAAAACTTACGAAAACTTTTGTTGTCTATAGGGTCTGTATATTTATCTCCTTTTAAATAATAGGCAATAAAAGGTTTTGCCAGATAACTTAATTTGATAAGTAATGGGCGCGGAATTATGTTTAATATGATTTTGAATAATTTCAAAAAACTAGTTTACAATGGTGATTGTCTGAACTCATTTTCTTCATCACTTATAATCCCTAAAGCTTCATAAATATATTTAAAAGTAGATAGTAGCTCTGGTTTTCCGTGAATAATTGCAATATCATGCTCAAAATGAGCACTAGGTTTTCCGTCTTGAGTTAAAATAGTCCAGCCATCACTAAGTTGATTAATTTTGTGTGTACCTAAATTAATCATGGGTTCAATAGCAACAACCATTCCGTTGATGAGCTTTTTACCTCTTCCACGTTTTCCATAATTTGGCATTTCAGGATCTTCATGCATTTTTTTTCCTAGACCGTGCCCTACAAGCTCTCTGACAACACCATAACCTCTGTCTTCACAATATTTTTGTATGGCATATCCTACATCACCAATTCTGTTTCCAGCTTTTAATTCACGAATACCCTCGTATAAACTTTGTTTGGTAACTTCTAGTAGTTTTTTTGTTTCTTCTTCAATCTCTCCAACAGCAAAAGTATAGGCATGGTCTCCATAAAACCCATTTTTTAAAGCACCACAGTCTATAGAAATAATATCTCCTTCTTGCAGAGGTTTATCATTTGGTATTCCATGAACTACTTGAGCGTTTGGACTCATGCATAGTGTGTTTGGAAAATCATACAGACCTAAAAATCCTGGAATAGCATCTTGGGAACGAATATATTCTTCAGCTATTTTATCTAAAAACAAGGTAGTTACTCCTGGTTTCACTTCTTTGGCAAGAATTCCTAAAGTTCTAGAGACTACCAAGGCACTTTCGCGCATAATCTCTATTTCTTCACTAGTTTTTACTTTAATCATAGTACGATTTAAAGTGTAAAGATACTTTTAATTTTAAAAATATAAAGGGAGCAACCTTACTTCAAAAAAGAGAAAAAACCTTTTTTCTTTTTTATTTCAGGTTCATAGTTTAATAGTAGTTTATGAACAGCAGTCCATCCAATAAATCCTCCAATATTTCTGTCATCGACAAAAAAGGTTGCATTAATTTTTCTGCTAATTTTACCATCAAATTCTTCTTCAGGATAGCTTTTATTGATTGCATAAAATTCAAGACCTTGTTGTTTACAAAAATCAACAGCTTCTTGAAGTTTCCTGTCAGATCTATAAGTCCATAAGATTAAACGATATCCTTCAGACTGTAATTTCTTCATAGTTTCGAAGGCAAAAATCATTGGTTTCCCAATCTTTGGATATGCATCTTCTACGATGGTTCCGTCAAAATCAATGGCAATAATTAAGTTTTTATTTGGAAGCATTTATTTTTCTTGTGAATGTTTATAGTTGTTTTTTCGTATTATTTTTAAAATATCTTTTTCAAATATCTCTACAGAATACTCTACAAAACGACCAATTTCTTTTCCGTTTTCATAAAAAATAAAAGTGGGCGTATGTTTTATGGAATAGCCTTTCTGAAGATTATTTGGTGTTTTTTTTCCTATGGTAATTCCAATCATTTGAAAGTTATTTGTAAAATCAAATGCTGCTAATTCCATAATTTTATAGAATCTTGGCAGTTCTCTTTTACTATCATGACACCAACTTCCTATGAAAGCTTTCACAGAAACATCTTTTATCCTTTTTTTAATCTTTTGAACTATTTTTTGATTAGGAAGATAGTCTTCGTAATTTTTTAAAAACCAATCTTTATGTTTTCCGTTCAAAAAATCTGACTTATTAATATAGCCAATTAAATTACCATTTATATCTTCATTTTCTTGCCCATTGGCTAATGAGCAAAAACATAAAAAAAATAAAAATAAAAGTTTTTTCATATTATAAGAGAGATTTTCTTGTCATTTCTTTTGGTTGTTCAACACCCATTAATTGTAAAATTGTTGGAGCAATATCTCCTAACACTCCATCTGTTATTAATTTTATTTCTTTGTCTATAAGAATAATAGGAACCGGGTTGGTGGTATGAGCAGTATGTGGGCTTCCGTCTGGATTCATCATCGTTTCACAGTTGCCATGATCAGCAATTAGTATTGTGGTATATCCGTTTTCCAAGCCTGAAGTAATTACACCTTTTGTACAATCATCTACCGTTTCACAAGCTTTTACTGCTGCATCAAATACACCAGTATGCCCAACCATATCTCCGTTGGCAAAATTTAAACACACAAAATCTACATCTCCTTTTTCTAACTCGGGGATGATAGCATCTCTAATTTCATAAGCACTCATTTCTGGCTTTAAATCATAGGTTGCTACTTTTGGAGATGGACAAAGTACCCTTTTCTCTCCATAAAATTCTTTTTCTCTTCCCCCTGAAAAGAAAAAAGTAACATGAGGATATTTTTCAGTTTCGGCTATTCTTATCTGCGTTTTATTTGCAGTTTCTAAAACTTCGCCTAAGGTGTTTTCTATATTATCGCTGTTATAAATAACCTTTATATTTTTAAATGTTTTATCATAATTTGTAAGTGTTACAAAATATAATGATTGTTTTTTCATTTCTAATAGATTTTTGTCTTTCTGACTTAAAACTTCTGTTAGTTGCCTTCCCCTGTCTGTCCTAAAGTTAAAAAAAATGACTACATCATCTTCTTTAATAGTGGCTTTTGGATTTCCATTTTTATCAATAATAATGATAGGTTTGATGAATTCATCTGTTATATTATTTTCATAACTTTTTTGAATGCTTTCTAATGCATTTGTAGAATTCTCTCCAATTCCGTTAACCAATGCATCATAGGCCAACTTAACTCTTTCCCATCTTTTGTCCCTATCCATCGCATAATATCTTCCAGTAACTGTTGCTAGTTCACCAGTAGTGTTTTTCATGTGCTCTTGAATATCATCTATAAAATAAGATCCTGATTTTGGGTCGCAATCTCTTCCATCAGTAAACGCATGTAAGAAAACATTCTTTATATCATGATCATTTGCAGCATCTAATAAACCCTTTACATGATTACTATGAGAATGAATTCCTCCATTAGAAACTAAGCCTAGTAAATGAATATTTTTATGATGTTCTTTTGCGTATTTAAAAGCGTTTAATAATTCTTTTTCTTTTGATAATTTACCTTCTTTTACAGCAATATTAATTTTTGCTAGATTTTGATAAACAATTCTTCCTGCGCCTAAATTCATATGACCTACTTCAGAATTTCCCATTTGACCCTCAGGTAAGCCAACATGATGACCATCGGTTCTTAATTCTGAAGAAGGATATTGATCGTATAATGAATTAATGTAGGGTGTTTTTGCATTAAAAATTGCAGAAACTTTTGGGTCTTGGGTAATTCCCCAGCCATCTAAAATTAGTAAAATTACTTTCTTATTCATGGTATGCTTTGAATTGTAAAAGTAAGAAAGATTTTTAGGTGTTTGTTAAAATTTTGCGAAACCGATGCAGTAAATTAGTATAATTAGTAGAATAAGAATAATAGCTGTTTTTCTAATAAGTGCTTTTTTATTTTCTTTACGTAGTTTTTCTTTGATGTCTCTTAACTGTTTCTTAGAAGCATTTTTTTGAAAAAACAATTTTGTTTTTGTTGAATAGCTACCATTTTTATCTAATTTTTTAAAAGCACTCTGTCGAGCTCTTTTGTTATTTTTGATACTCATTACCATGGCTGCAATAGAACTCATACTCAATATTAATTAGTGTTACTTATTAGTAATGAAAAACACTAAAACGTTACCTTATTTGGATATTTATTACTCTAAATTGTGTAATTTTACGAACTAACTGAGAATTTAATTGTGAATCTATTATGAGTTTATTTGGAATGTTTAGCAATAAAGATGCTACAAATAAAATTGAGGAATATTTAAAAAAAGGAGCTATTATTTTAGATGTAAGAACTCTTCCAGAATGGAATGAGGGTCATATAGAAGGATCTAAGCATCTTGTTTTAAATAGCATTCCTGAAAATATTAAAAGTATTAAAGAATTAAAAAAACCAATAATATCAGTCTGTAAAAGTGGAGGTAGAAGCCAGAGTGCTACAGATTTTTTATCACAACATGGATTAGATGTTATTAACGGGGGTCCATGGCAAAATGTGGCTAAATATATTAATTAATTATAATTGTTAAACCCTTTTTCTCGTAACATTTGAAGCTTTTTGTTAATCCTTAAAGAATGGGTTGATTTTCTAACAATAGCATATATGACTCCCAGTAAAGCTCCTGTAAATGCTCCCATAATAGCTGGATCATAATGATGACCAGTAATCCAATATTTTATATAAAATACAATAACTCCTATAAAAATTGAAATTATAAAAACTTGTAATTTAGATTTTGACAAATGCCCATAAATAGATGTCAAGAAGCCAACAATAATTGATGTAGCAGTAATTTTTGACCATAACATATCTAGAATAGAATAATCAGAAGGCAAGAAAAAAGAGCATATGAACATCCCAATTATTGTCCCAGAGAGCAAGCCAATAGCAATTTTTTTTATCATGTGGGAAATTTTTTAATAAAATTACATAAAAATATTAATAATTAAAAAAAATATGGGGTAATTTTTCTTGAAGTTTTTTTATTTTTTGTTCTGTAGATTTAATGAATTTCTCGTGAAGTAAAGATTCAGAATTAAATGGTTTATGGTCTAAATTTTTTTGAATTTTCTCTATTTGTTCAGTTGTCTGTAGTGTTTCATTAGACAACCAGTTTTCTGAAAATTTCTCCCAAATATAATTAACAGCAATATTATTAGGATGAATCATGTCTTCTTTATAAAAACGATAGTCACGTAATTCATCCATCATAATCTCATAACTAGGAAAATAGAAAGAATTTTCATGAGACTTAATAATTTGGTGTAATGCTGTAATTAAGTGAGCTTTGCTCTGTTGATTTTCTATAAACCCATCTTTTATGTGACGAACAGGAGATACCGTAAAAATGAAATTTATGGTTGGGTTTATCTCTTTAATTAAAGAAATTATTACTGCTAGACTTTCAATAATTTCGGCTATTGATAATAGTTCTTTTCGAAATTTATGTTTAGGAACCTTGTGACAATTAGCTACAGCTAATCCAGATTCTTTGAGCCTATAGACCCATGAGGTTCCTAGCGTAATAATGATATGCGTACTATTTTTTAGTGATTTATTTGTTGATATTGAAGCTTTATTAAGTTGCTGTATGATTTCTTCTTTTGAAGAGTAACTTAGCTGAGAATGTGCCTCAAAAGATTGCCAACGTTCATTTAAAAAAAAGACATCTTTTCCAGTGTAATCTTTTATATTAACAGCGTTTTTAATGATGGTTTCAATTGCTTTTGGATGAAATAAAATACCAAACGGATTTTGAACCGATTGAAATTTTAAATAACGAAACTTTTCACCAATATTCTCAGAAAAACAAGAGCCTAGTAAGATAATTTTTGAATTATAATCTATAAGGTTATTGGTTTCTTTAGAAAATGGTATGTTAGTTTGAAGCTTCAAGAAAAACTAGTATTTGGCTTGATATTTTGGGCATTCAGAACTAGAATTCCCTTTTTTAAGTCTTATTACATCGATATGAGTGACTACAAATTTTTGAATAAACCTATGGTTAGCTTCATGATTATTTACATCAATTTGCTTGTCTTTATAAAAATCTCTAATTTCATGATCATATTCTTGTGATCTCCAAAAATTAGGGCAGACACCTTCTAAAACTTCATTTTTAGCTTCTTTTACTAGTTTTTTTAAAAAAGAAGTCAATGTTTCTGTCATGGTGAAATTAATGTATATACGTTATTGCTTTTTCTAAAGCTTCATCTATACCTGCTGGTTTTTTACCTCCTGCAGTTGCAAAAAAGGCTTGTCCACCACCACCACCTTGAATATATGTGCCTAATTCTCTGACAATAGCTCCCGCATCTAAATTTTTATCAGCTACAATTTCTTTAGAAACATAACAAGTTAGAATAGCTTTTCCATTATTCTCTGCTCCAAACAATAAGAATAAATTTTTAAATTCATTCCCTAATTCAAAAGCCAATGTTTTTATAGCATTAGCATCTAAATCAACTTTTTTTGCTAAAAACTGAACACCATTTATTTCTTGAAGTTCATTTCTTAACTCACTTTTAAGATTCTTTGTTTTTGCTTTTAACAACTGATCTAGTTGTTTTTTTAAGGTATTATTTTCATGTTGTATGGCAAGAAGTGCTTTTACAGGTTCTTTAGGATTGTTAAGTAACTCTTTTAGTTCATGAAAAACAGTATTATTTTCTAAATAATATTCTTTTGTAGCATCCATAGTAATAGCTTCAATTCTTCTAATTCCAGCTGCAACAGCTCCTTCAGATTTAATTTTGAAATGCCAGATGTCTGAGGTGTTAGTAACATGAGTTCCGCCACATAATTCAACAGATTGTCCAAATCGAATAGATCTTACAGTATCTCCGTATTTTTCACCAAATAAGCTCATGGCACCATCAGCAATAGCTTCCTCTTTTAGAATAGCTCTTTTTTCTATTAAGGGTAATTTTCCTTCAATTCTTGCATTTACAAAGTTTTCTACATCACGTAATTCATCAATAGTTAATTTAGAAAAATGAGAAAAATCAAATCGTAAATGTTTAGAATGTACTGCACTTCCTTTTTGTGCCACATGAGTTCCTAGAACTTCACGCAAAGCTTGGTGCAGAAGATGAGTAGCACTATGGTTAGCAGAAGTTCTTTGACGCTGCTTTTGATCTACAACAGCTGTAAAAGGCTCTTGTACATTTTTTGGTAAATTTTTGGTAAAGTGAATGATAACATTATTCTCTTTTTTTGTATTTAAAATATAAAGTACATCACCATGAATATCTTCTAAATATCCTTTGTCTCCTACTTGCCCTCCACCTTCAGGATAGAAAGGAGTATGGTTAAAAACCAATTGATATTGATCTCCTTCTTTTTTGGATGATACCTTTCTGTATCGAGTTATTTTTACGTCTGCTTCTAAAGAATCATAGCCAACAAAACCTTCTTCGGTATTGTTTATTAGATCAGTCCAATCATCTGTAGAAGATTTACTGGCTGAACGAGAGCGTTCTTTTTGTTTTTTCATTTCAACATGAAAATCGTCTTCATTTAAAACAAAACCTTTTTCACGAAGAATTAGAGAGGTTAAGTCTATCGGAAACCCAAATGTATCATACAATTCAAAAGCTTTCTTACCTGAAACTTCTTTAGAATCTGCAGTATTAATAATTGTATCTAATAATACAAGTCCTTGATCTAATGTTCTTAAAAAAGAAGTTTCTTCTTCTTTAATTACATTTTCAATTAATTGTTTTTGAGTATTTAATTCTGGGAATGCTTTTCCCATTTTTTTAGAAAGTATGTCTACTAACCTATAAATAAATGGTTCTTTTTTGTGAAGAAATGTAAACCCGTAACGAACAGCCCTTCGTAAGATTCTACGTATTACATAACCGGCTCCTGTATTGCTTGGCAATTGTCCGTCTGCAATTGAAAATGCAACGGCTCTAACATGATCTACAATTACTCTTATGGCAATATCCTCTTTTTCATTTTCACCATAGGTTACAGACGAAATTGCTTCTATTTCTCTAATTAAAGGAATAAAAATATCGGTATCATAATTTGATTTTACGTTTTGTAAAACCATGCAAAGGCGTTCAAATCCCAACCCTGTATCAATATGTTTTGAGGGTAATTCTTCTAGTTCACCCGTTGCTTTTCTGTTGTATTGCATGAAAACGAGGTTCCATATTTCTACAACCTGTGGATGATCCATATTAACCAAACTCTTACCGTCAACTCTTGCTTTTTCTGCGTCAGTTCTAATATCAATATGAATTTCTGAACATGGACCGCATGGACCCTGTTCTCCCATTTCCCAGAAATTATCTTTTTTATTTCCTCTTAAAATACGATCTTCAGAGATGATTTCTTTCCAGATATCATAAGCTTCTTGGTCTATTGGTAAATTATCATTGTCTGTACTTCCTTCAAAAATAGTTACATATAAGATATCCTGAGATATTCCGTACACTTCTGTTAGTAATTCCCAAGCCCAAGAAATAGCTTCTTTTTTAAAGTAATCGCCAAAACTCCAGTTTCCTAACATCTCAAACATGGTGTGATGATAAGTGTCATAACCAACCTCTTCTAGATCATTGTGTTTTCCAGAGACACGCAAACATTTTTGAGTGTCAGAAATTCTAGCATTTTTAGGAATACTATTCCCTAAAAAATACTCTTTAAAAGGAGCCATACCAGCATTGGTAAACATCAAGGTTGGGTCGTCCTTTAAAACCATGGGAGATGAAGGAACAATTTGATGTGATTTTTCTTTAAAAAAATCTAAAAATTGTGAACGAATTTCTTGAGATTTCATAAATCAAAAGTTGAATTTCTTTGCTATTAATGATATTAAATTTTCACCTTAAATGAATCAAAATTATAGTTAGTGAAACATTTTGTAATTTTGCTTTTTATTATTTTATAGAGATCTAATTTTACGAGTACTCTATTGTAAACAAAAGTAGCATATTTAGTTGTATGGCAAAAGTAAAATATTATTACGATTCAGAAACCTTAAGCTATCGAAAGATAGAGCAAAGCAAAGGAACTATTTCTAAGATAGTGGTTCTAATAACACTTAGTACTCTGTTAGTAATGCTCTCAGGTTTTATAGTATTGAGTCAATTTCTTAAAACACCTAATCAATTAGCTCAAGAGAGAGAATTAGAAAATTTAAAATTTAATTATGAACTATTAAATAAACGATTGGATGAAAGTTCTTCTGTATTGTCTCAATTGCAACAAAGAGATAATAATATTTACAGAGCTTATTTTGAAGCAAATCCAATTCCAGAAGAACAACGAAAAGCAGGATTTGGAGGAGTAAACAGGTATCTTTATTTAAACGGTTATGACAATACTAAGTTGGTAAAAAATGCAACTAAAAAATTAGATATTCTATCTAAGCAACTAGTGGTACAGTCTAAATCTCTAGATGAAATTGTTGTATTGGCAAAAAATAAAAAAGAAATGCTAGCTTCAATACCAGCAATTCAGCCAGTTGCAAATAAAGATTTGAAACGAATGGCTTCTGGTTATGGTTATCGAATACACCCAATTTATAAAACTAGAAAGTTTCATTGGGGAATGGATTTTTCTTCTCCAAGAGGAACACCTGTATATGCAACTGGAAATGGAACAATAGAGAAGGTAAAGCGTTCTAGAAGGGGCTATGGAAACCAAGTAAAAATAAATCACGGATTTGGATATAAAACTTTTTATGCACACCTAGAAAAATATACTGTTCGTAAAAACCAAAAAGTAAAACGAGGAGATTTAATTGGTTATGTTGGCACCTCAGGAATCTCTACAGCTCCTCATCTGCATTACGAAGTGATTAAAGGAAATAAGAAATTAAACCCTGTATATTTTTATTTTAATGATTTAACACCAGAGGAATATGATAGAATGTTAGAATTGGCATCACAAGAAAATCAATCATTAGACTAATGCACATAGACTTACCTAAAAAAAGATACTATAAGATAGGAGAGGTAGCTAAAGCCTTTTCTGTAAACACCTCATTAATTAGGTTTTGGGAAAAAGAATTTGAGATTATTAAGCCAAAAAAAAATGCTAAAGGAAATCGTTTATTTACTTCAAATGATATTTCAAACTTTCAGCTTATTTATAACCTTGTAAAAGAAAGGGGCTTCACTTTAGAAGGAGCAAAACAAAAACTGAAGAAAAATCCTGTTGGCACTGTCAATAACTATGAAATAATTAGTAGATTGGAAGCAGTAAAATCAGAGTTAATCAAGATAAAAAATCAATTATAAAATACTATGCGCGCATAGTATTTTATAATTATTTGTCCTATCTTCGTAGGATTAAGTTAAAATTAAACATCAATTTTTAAAAACGTTAAAATAGTATGGCTGAAAAGTATGTAGATGTAGACACCTTAAAGTACCTTCTTTACGATGTTCACAACCTAGAAGAATTACTTGTTAGAGATCGCTTTCAAGACCATGATAAAGAATCGCTTGACATGTTTATAGATTCAGTCAAAGAATTTGCTGACAGAGAGTTGTTTCCTTACGTCAAAGAAATGGACGAACATCCAGCATATCATAAAGACGGAAAAGTATTTGTTCACGATCAAGTAAAAACAATGATGCATAAAGGTGGAGAAATGGGTCTTATTTCGGCCCCTTTTAATTATGAAGATGGTGGAATGCAAATTCCTTTTTTATCTCATACAGCCGCTACCTATATTTTAGATGCCGCCAACAATCATTTGCCTGGCTATGCAGGATTAACTCAAGGAGCAGCAGAATTAATTATCCATTTTGCAACTAAAGAATTAAACCAGGCCTACGTGCCAAATATGTTATCTGGTCAATGGGGAGGTACTATGTGTTTAACAGAACCTCAGGCAGGAAGTTCTCTATCAGATATTGTTACAAAAGCAACTCCAACAGAGGAGGGTTTTTATAAAATTTCTGGGCAGAAAATTTTTATTTCAGGTGGAGATAATAATTTCACTGAAAACGTTGTTCATTTAGTATTGGCAAGAATTGAAGGGGCTCCGAAAGGAACCAAAGGAATTTCTCTATTTGTGGTTCCAAAGAATCGGCCAACTACTTCAGGGGCATTAGAATTTAATGATGTTACAACTGTTGCAGATTTTCAGAAAATGGGGCAACGAGGATATTGTACGACCCACCTAGGTTTTGGAGATGCAGATGACTGTAAGGGATGGATTGTTGGTGAACCTAACCAAGGATTAAAGTATATGTTTTTAATGATGAATTCTGCAAGAATTGCTGTTGGAAGAGGAGCTTCTGCTATTGCTTCTGCGGCATATCAAGCATCATTACAGTATGCAAATGAACGTCCTCAAGGAAGAAAATTATCAAGTAATGGTAAGAAAAATCCAGAAGAAAATCAAGCATTAATTATAGAACATCCAGATGTTAGAAGAATGCTTTTAATGCAAAAAGCGGTCGTAGAAGGATCTATGAGTTTGGTTTTTTTAGCGGCAAAATATTACGACATCATAGAAACTGCAACTTCACCAGAGGAAAAAGAGAAATACAATTTGTTGTTGGAAATGATTATTCCAATTGTAAAAACATATCCATCTGAAGCTGGAGCTGCTGCTGTAAATAATGGATTACAGGTTCTAGGTGGCTACGGATTTTGTGCAGATTTTATTTTACAACAATACTACAGAGACATACGAATATCTGCTTTATACGAAGGAACTACAGGGATACAATCTCAAGATTTATTAGGTAGAAAAGTAACCATGAGTAATGGTAAGGCATTGCAATTACTTTCTGCTGAAATTATGATAACAATCAATGAAGCAAAAGAAACAGAAGGCTTGCAATCGTATGCAAACACTCTTGAAGCAAAACTACAACTCACTCAAAAAGTATTGGGTCATTTAATGCCTCATGCAATGAAAGGTGATTACGAAAGATACCTAGCAGATGCCACTATTTTTATGGAATTCTTTAGTTTAATTTTAGTAGGTTGGACTTGGTTAGATTTAGGAGTAAATGCAACTAAAGCAATGAGTGCTGATGGTAAATATTCAAAAGAATTTTACCAAAGTAAAATACATACCATGAAATATTTCTTTACCTATGAATTGCCAAAAACATCAGGACTATCAGAGATTCTATTTAATACTGAATCTATTACTATAAAAAAAGACACAGAACCCGTAATTTAATGAACGCACATCAACAATTTAATTTAGAAGGTAAGGTTGCTATTATTACAGGATCTAGTAAAGGAATAGGAAAAGCTATTGCAAAAGGCTTAGCTGAAAAAGGTGCCAGTGTTGTTATAAGTAGTAGAAGTCAAGAAGCTTGTGATGAAGTTGTAAAAGAATTTACAGCTCTTGGATTAAAGGCCATCGGAATAGCTTGCCATATTGGTAAAGCAGCTCAAAGAAAAGCTTTAGTAGATCTTACAATTAAAGAACTAGAGCGTATTGATATTTTAGTAAATAATGCTGCAATTAATCCGGTTTTTGGACCTATTGAAGATGTAGATCCAGCAATTTTTGATAAGATTATGGATGTAAATGTAAAAGCACCTTGGGCATTGTCTAATCTAGTATTGCCTCATATGCAAGAACAAAAAAACGGAAGTATTATTAATATAGCATCTGTGGAGGCGCTAACTCCTGGTCTTGGATTAGGATTGTATAGCACAAGTAAAGCTGCTATTTTAATGCTGACTAAAAACCAAGCGAAAGAATGGGGGCAACACGGAATAAGAGCCAATGCCATTTGCCCAGGACTTATACAAACAAAATTTAGTGCTGCCTTGTGGTCTAATGAAAAACTATTGAATAAAGTACAAAAAACCATCCCAAGCGGGCGCATGGGGCAGCCTGAAGAAATGGTAGGAATTGCAAGTCTACTAGCTTCTGATGCGGGCTCTTATATGACTGGAGGAGTGTATACGGCAGATGGTGGATATATGATTGCAGGTTAGGTAGCTGACCATACATTAGAATGCAATGGATGAATTAAAATCATTCTATGTTCAATAATACTCCATAAAAACGACACTTATTAATACTGAAAACGAACCATGAACTTCGAATATTCACAAAAATCAAAAGACTTACAGGTAAAACTTACCGCTTTTATTGAAGAACATATTGTTCCTGTAGAAGCAGAGTTCCATGCTTTTCAACAGAACACAGAAAACTTATGGAAACGTTGGCCTAAAACAGAAGAACTCAAACAAAAAGCAAAAAATATAGGATTGTGGAACCTTTTTTTACCCAAAGATTATGGAGATTTAAGCCCTGGTTTAACCAACCTAGAATATGCCCCATTAGCAGAAATTATGGGGAGAAGAATTTGGATTTCAGAGATATTTAATTGCTCGGCACCAGATACTGGAAATATGGAAGTATTGGCAAAATACGGAAATGATGCACAAAAAGATGCATGGTTAACTCCTTTAATGGCAGGAGAAATTCGCTCTGCATTTTTAATGACAGAACCAGAGGTAGCTTCTTCAGATGCCACAAACATAGAAACTTCTATTGTTTTAGAAGGAGATGAATATGTAATTAACGGTAGAAAATGGTGGTCTAGTGGAGGTATGGATCCTCATTGTAAAGTAGCAATTGTTATGGGGAAAACAGACCCAACTGCTTCTAGACACCAACAACAAAGTATGGTGTTGGTTCCCTTAGACACTCCAGGAGTAGAAATCATCAGACCCTTATCTGTATTAGGGTTTTACGATTCTCCAGAAGGACATGCAGAAATTGTTTTAAACAATGTTCGTGTTCCTAAAGATCATTTAATTTTAGGAGAGGGGAGAGGTTTTGAAATAGCACAAGGACGATTAGGCCCTGGTAGAATTCATCATTGCATGCGTTTGGTAGGAATGGCACAATATGCGTTAGAACTTATGTCGCAAAGAACCTTAGAACGAGAAGCTTTTGGAAAGAAGTTTGTAGATTTTAGTAGTATTCGTCATGAAATTGCCAAATCTCAATGTGAGATAGAACAAGCACGTTTGCTCACATTATCTGCAGCCGACAAGATGGATAAATTAGGAAATAAAGAGTCTAAAGATATTATAGCAATGATAAAAATTGTGGCACCAAAAATGGCTTTAAAAGTTATTGATAGAGCGATGCAAATTTTAGGAGGAAAAGGTGTTGGACCAGATACGCAATTAGCACACTATTTTGCGATTGCAAGAATGCTTAGATTGGCAGATGGCCCAGATGAGGTGCATATGTATCAGTTAGGAAAAAGTGTTATCAGAACTCACGGAAAACTGTCATAATGTCTAATCAAGAAGTACGAAAAGGAGAAGAGTTACCAGCGGTAAAACTTAAACAGTTTTTACAAGAAAACTACTTGATTGGCTCTATAGAGAGTGAATTATTTGTGAAGCAATTTACCCACGGATATTCTAATCTCACCTATCTCTTATCTATAGAAAATAAAGAATATGTGTTGCGTAAGCCGCCTATAGGTGCTATTAAAAGAGGTCATGATATGAGTCGTGAGTTTAAGGTGCAATCTGCAGTTCAAAAAGAGTTTTCTAAAGTTCCTAAGATGTTTGCATATACAGATGATGCTGCTGTTTTAGGAAGTGAATTCTACATTATGGAGAAAGTAGAAGGAATTATCTTAAATTTTAAGGAAGCAAAAAAAAGAGATATTCCAGCAAATGATTATAAGACAATTGCCAATTCTTGGTTAGATACTTTTACTGAATTACATCAGCTAGATTATGACGAAATTGGTTTAACAAATTTAGGAAAGCCAGAAGGATATGTAGAAAGACAAGTAACCAATTGGGGAAAGCAATACCTAAAAGCAGCAACCAAGGATGTTCCTTCTGCAGAGAAGGTGATGCAATGGATGCAAGAAAATCAACCAAAAAACTACCAACATTGCTTAATTCACAACGATTATAAATATGATAATGTTGTTTTTAAAGACAATTCTTGGAAAGAAATTACCGCTGTTTTAGATTGGGAAATGGCCACGCTCGGTGATCCATTAATGGACCTAGGAACTTCATTAGGATATTGGACTTTAGCATCTGATCATGAATTCGTAAAACAAGGAATTCCTTCGCCAACAATTTTTGAAGGAAATCCAATGAGAAGTGAAATTGTATCCTCATATGCAAAAAAATCTGAAAGAGATATTCACAACATGGTGTTTTATTACGCGTTTGGATTGTTTAAAATAGCAGTAATAGCACAACAAATATATTATAGATATAGTAAAGGCTTAACATCAGACCCTCGTTTCGCTAACTTGGATAAGGCAGCAGAATTGTGTTGTAATTTGGCCTTAAAATCTATTAAAACTAATTCAATAGATTAGAGATGAGTGAGCAATTAAATCAAAAAAATAGTTTTAAAAAGCTACAAGATTTTTCTGATAGCAGACCTGTTTTTATGCTCAACTATTTGAATTATAAAGAAGCAGTAGATGAAAATGGAAAAACAGGAAAAGAAGCATATGCAGATTATTTACAAGCAGCAGTCCCTTTTTTTGAAACAATTAATGCCGAAATTATCTTTAAAGGATCGCCACTTGCAACCATTTTAGGACCCTCTGATGAGCCACTTTGGGATGAAGTACTGATTGTGAGATATGCCAATAAAAATGAGTTTATAAAATTGATGGCAATGAAAGACTATCCCAGAGATCTAAGAGCTATGGCATTGTCAGATTCGCGATTAATTTTTTGCAAATAACTTGATGTCTGAGCGAAGTCGAAGACACTTTTAAAGAAATGTGATTTCGACTCCGCTCAATCACCTAAATTTAAATTATATAAAATGGAAGTAAAAAATAAAATAGTAATTATTACAGGAGCAGGTTCAGGAATTGGAAAAGCAGCAGCTATTCATTTTGCACACCATGGTGCAAAAGTAGTAGTTTCTGATATTAATTTAGAAAATGCAAAAAAAGTAGCAGATGAAATTGTAACAAATGGAGGAGAATCGCTACCTATAAAAACAGATGTTACTAAGTTTGAAGAAGTAGAAGACTTGCTAAAACAGACATTAAACAACTATAAATCATTAGATGTTATTGTAAATAATGCAGGAATTGGTCCTAATTTATTACCAACTCACAAGTCTAGATTAGAAGATTGGGACAGGGTTATAGCCGTAAACCAAACAGGAGTTTTTTATTGTATGAAAGTAGCAATACAACAGTTTTTATTACAAGGGCATGGTAATATTGTGAATATTGCCTCTTTAGCAGGCTTAAAAGCCTCCCCTAATAATATTAGTTATAGTGCCAGTAAATTTGCTGTGGTAGGAATGACAAAATCGGCTGCGATGGAATATGCAACTAAAAATATACGAGTAAATGCGGTTTGTCCTGGGTACACAGAATCGGCATTATTAGATCAATTAATAAATGCAAAACCAGAAATGGATGCCATTTTAAAGAGTGTTATTCCAATGAAACGCTATGGGAAGGCTAAAGAAATTGCAAATGCTGTAGTATGGTTAGCTTCAGATCAAACAAAATTTATGACAGGTCAAACAATTACCTTAGATGGTGGAACATCTTTGTAGAAATTAAATAATTTATAACTATAAAATAGAGAACAAATGAAAAAGTGGCTTCCATTAATAATTATATTAGTAGTGTTATATGTTGGGTATAGCTGGGCAAAAGGAATAAATAATACTGCAGTTGTAAATCAAGAAGATGCAAAAGCTGCATGGTCTAATGTTGAAAGTGCCTATCAACGAAGAAATGATTTGATTGGTAACTTAGTAAAAACGGTTCAAGGCGCAGCAGATTTTGAAAAATCAACATTAACTGAAGTTGTAAATGCAAGAGCTAAAGCTACCTCTACAACCATTAATGCCGGGAATTTAACAGGAGCAAGTTTAGCTCAGTTTCAACAAGCACAATCCGGCTTATCTAGTGCCTTATCTAAGTTGTTGGTAGTCGTAGAAAAATACCCAGATTTAAAATCAAATCAGAATTTTTTAGAACTACAAAATCAGTTAGAAGGAACTGAGAATCGAATTAAAATGGAGAGAGATCGATTTAATGGAAAAGTAAACCAATACAACAAACATATTAAAGTATTTCCTAATAGCGTTTTAGCAGGAGTATTTGGTTTTGAGGGCATGGATCTTTATTCATCGAATCCTGGATCAGAAAATGCAGTAGAGGTAAATTTTGACTTTAATAAGAAAGAATAATGTCAAAAAAAACACCTTTTATTTCTACCCAAGATGAAGAAGCGATTGTTGCTGCTATTCAAGAAGCAGAGAAAAATACTTCTGGCGAAATACGAGTCCATATAGAGGGACATACAGACGAAGATCATTACGAACATGCAAAGAAAGTTTTTGATGAATTAAAGATGCATGAAACCGAATTAAGAAATGGAGTGCTATTTTATATAGCAGTAAATGATCATAAGTTTGTGATTCTTGGCGATCAAGGAATTAATGATAAAGTAGCAGATATTTTTTGGGATACAACAAAAGAAATGATGGAAAATTATTTCAGAAAAGGAGCATTTAAAGAAGGCCTCGTTGTAGGTATATTAAAGGCTGGACATGAATTAAAAACTCATTTCCCATATCAGGCAGATGACATCGATGAATTATCTAATGAAATCTCTAAAAGCTCATGAAAAACATCTTATTAGTTGTATTTTTTGGACTTTTCTTTGTAGGTAGTAGCCTGGCGCAATATAAAATTCCCACCACTCCTAATAAACAAACTAGTGTTTATGATTATTCTAAACTACTTTCTTCCTCTGAAGCAAGAAGATTAGAACAAAAATTACTCAGATATTCAGATTCTACTTCTACCCAAATTGTTTTAATTATTATTAATTCGTTAAAGGGAGAGGATATTAATTATCTAGCAGCCAATTGGGCAGAAAAG
>MDTG01436247.1_pt1 | contig 38089 bp, 32 predicted proteins | sample 811421 | NCBI WGS metagenome assembly MDTG01 (sample SAMN05326645, study PRJNA326480) | marine metagenome | isolation source: seawater | place: Pacific Ocean: South East | collected 2011
TCTTCACTTAAATCAATCTTATCTTCAAATGGTATATAGTATTGATTTGAATTTATTATAAATGATAATGCATTATTTGTTTTATTAGTTACCTCTTTTATGCTTAATAGGTTAGCTAGTTTAATAATAATTGCATCTAGATTATTATTTGTTTTATTATTTAAAATGATTTCAAGTTGTAGTTTATCCTTATTACTAATTTTCTTCTCCTTTCTTATATTTCTAATTTTACCGATTATTTCAGTTGCATATCTGAATTCTTCCAGAATTTGAGGATTAATTTCCTGTACATTAGGCCAATCTGAAACTATTATATCTGTTTCTTTATTATCTATTAGATGCCATATCTCTTCTGTTAAGAAAGGCATAAAAGGATGTAAAACTTTTAGTATCCTTTCAAATTGCGTAATTGTTTCTCTGAATGTTTTGGAATCTATAGGTTGTCCAAATTCAGGCTTTATTATTTCTAAAAACCACGAACAGAAATCATCCCATAGTAGTCTATATGAGATCATTAATGCTTCAGAGATTCTATATTTAGAATAAGATAAATCTATCTCTTTAATGGAGCTGCTAATCTTATTAGAAATCCAAATAGTTGCAAGTTTAGAACTTTCAGGTTGATCACATTCATTAATTTCCCAACTTTTAATTAATCGGAATGCGTTCCAGATCTTATTTGAAAAGTTTCTTCCTTGTTCACAAAGACTTTCATCAAAAGGAAGGTCATTTCCAGCAGGTGAGCATAATAGCATTCCAACTCTTACTCCATCTGCTCCATATTTATCTATTAATTTGATTGGATCTGGTGAATTGCCTAAAGACTTACTCATCTTTCTACCAAGCTTATCTCTGACTAGTCCAGTAAGGTAAACATTCTTAAAAGGTTTATCTCCTTTGTATTCATATCCAGACATAATCATTCGGGCAACCCAGAAGAACAAAATTTCAGGAGCAGTTACTAAATCATTAGTTGGATAATAGTAAGTTATTTCTTTATTATTGGGATTCCTAATTCCATCAAATACAGAAATAGGCCAGATCCATGAAGAAAACCATGTATCTAGAACATCTTCATCCTGTGTTAGATCATCTAATTTAACATCTGACCTTTCTTTTCTTGCAAGCAATAGTGCTGCTTCTTTATTTTCAGCAACTACAAATTTATTACCATCATAAAAGTATGCAGGTATTCTGTGTCCCCACCATAGTTGACGAGAAACGCACCAATCTTTTATATTTTCCATCCAATGTCGATATGTATTCTTAAATTTTGCTGGATGAAATTTAATATTATCATTTAAAACATTCTCTAATGCAATTTCAGATAATTTATGCATCCTACAAAACCATTGCATAGATAGTTTAGGTTCAATAATAGCATTAGTTCTCTCTGAATAACCAACTTTATTTTTATACTGATCAGTCTTTGTTAAGAAACCTTCTTTCTTAAGTTCAATAGCTATTTCTTTTCTTACAATAAATCTATCTTTACCTATATATATTTTAGCTGAATTGTTAAGAGTACCATCATCATTTAAAATATCTATGATTTCAAGGTTATGCTTGTTTCCTATTTGATAATCATTTATATCATGGGCTGGAGTAATCTTTAATGCTCCAGTTCCAAATTCCATATCAACATATTCATCAAATATAATTGGTATAGCTCTATCTATTAGTGGAACAATAGCTTTTTTTCCTTTTAAATGCAAATATCTTTTATCATCTGGATTTACACAAATTGCAGTATCTCCTAATATAGTTTCGGGTCTAGTAGTTGCAATTGTTATTTGTTCTTCACTATCCACTATATTATATGATATATAATATAATTTGGAATCAACCTCTTTATGCACGACTTCTTCGTCAGATATTGCAGTTTGTGCGTTTGGATCCCAATTGATCATACGAATTCCTCTATATATATTACCCTTCTTAAATAAATCAATGAACACTTTTGTCACTGACTCACTCATATCATTATCCATGGTAAATTTGGTTCTATTCCAATCACAGGAGGCGCCCAATTTCTTTAATTGATCTAGAATAATACCTCCATGTTCATCTTTCCATTCAAACGCATGCGATAAAAATTCTTCTCTAGTTAATTTAGACTTATCTATACCCATTTTAGACAATTTAGCAACTACTTTTGCTTCTGTAGCAATTGATGCATGGTCAGTTCCGGGTACCCAACAGGTATTATAGCCCATCATCCTAGCACGTCTTACTAAAACATCCTGTAATGTATTATTTAGCATATGACCCATATGCAATATTCCTGTAACATTTGGAGGTGGTATTACAATTGTATACGCTTCTTTTTCATTTGGAATGGAATTAAAGTATCCTTTATCTAACCAATATGAATACCATTTTTTTTCTGTTACTTTAGGATTATATTTCTTTGCTATTTCCATTATTTTGCAAATCTATAAAAATCTATAAATCAAAACTTATTTATTAATCGCATTTACTGTAGAAAATAAATTATTAAATTTGCCGTTAAATAAAAAAAAGAAAAATGAAGAAATCAATATTATTTACATGTGCTATCTTATTAGGATTTATTGTTTCTGCTCAACGTAAAGTAGTAGAAGAAGCAAAACAAGTTAATGTTAGTGAAGGAAACATTGAGAAAATTGAAGAGAAAGATTCTGATGCAACAATTGATTTTGATTCAAAGGTAGTTGATTATGGCATAATTGATCATAATTCCAATGGTGAGAGAGAGTTTGTATTTACTAATAATGGTTCAGAGCCACTTATTATAAAGAATGCCAAGGGAAGTTGTGGGTGTACAGTGCCAACCTGGCCTAGAGAACCTATAATGCCAGGTGAAACTTCTAGAATTGGTGTTAATTATGCAACTAATAGAGTTGGTAAATTTACAAAGACTATAACTTTATCTACTAATGCTAGTAAGAAACCAGTCATTTTAACTGTAAAAGGTGAGGTTAATCCACCACCTAAAAAAGCACAGGCACCTGAAAAAAAGAATGATGGAGCTCCATTAGAAAATAAGTAATACTATTTCCTATACAATTGATAAATACACACCCTTGATTTTAAGGGTGTTTTTTTAAAGAAAAATAATGCCAGAGATATCACATAAAGGGGTAAAGATGCCATCATCACCAATTAGAAAATTGGTTCCTTTTGCTGAACGAGCAAAAGAATTGGGTAAGAAAATTTACCATCTAAATATTGGTCAACCTGATATAGAAAGTCCAGAAATAGCTTTAGAAGCAGTTAGAAATTTTTCTAATAATGTTGTCGAATATTCTCACTCTGCTGGATTTAAGAGTTATAGAAAAGAACTTGCTATCTATTATGAAAAGTTAGGAATGAATATTGACTTTAATGATATAATTATTACTACCGGTGGTTCAGAAGCTCTATTGTTTACTCTTAATTCATGTTTAGATCCTGAAGATGAAATTATAATTCCTGAGCCTTTTTATGCTAATTATAATGGATTTTCGGTATCTGCCGGAGTAAAAGTAAAACCCATCACTACACATATTAAAAATGGTTTTGCTCTACCTAATATTGAGGAATTTGAAAAATCAATCTCATCTAATACTAAAGCTATCCTTATATGTAATCCTGGTAACCCTACAGGATATTTGTATTCTAAGAAAGAATTAGAGATTTTAAGAGATATTGTTATAAAATATGATTTATTTCTAATAGCAGATGAGGTATATAGAGAATTTATATATAATGGAAATAAACATCATTCAATACTTAGTATTGAAGGTTTATCTAATCATGCAATTATAATTGATTCAACATCTAAAAGATATAGTATGTGTGGTATTAGGATTGGCTGTATTGTTTCAAAGAACCAAAATGTTATTGCTACTGCTCTTAAATTTGCACAGGCTCGTCTTTCACCACCAACATTTGGTCAAATTGCTGGTGAAGCTGCTTTAAAGACTAGTCAGAATTATTTTAAAGAAGTTATATCTGAATATGAATCAAGGAGAGATATATTAATAGAAGGTCTTAATAATATCAAAGGAGTTAGATGTCCAATACCTAAAGGAGCTTTTTATGTAATAGCTGAATTACCTATAGATAATGCTGATCATTTTGCTCAATGGCTGCTTGAAGATTTTGATTTTAATGGAGAGACAATTATGATTGCACCTGCTGCTGGATTTTATTCTACACCAGAGATTGGTAGTAATCAAGTTCGTATTGCTTATGTTCTTAACAAAAAATCACTGCAGAGTGCAATTAAATGTTTGGATGAAGCTCTTAAAGTATATCCTGGCATAAGGTAATGACTAAAAAGTATTTATAGTATACTAAAATTATTATTATTATATATAGCTATTGCTTTTCCTTTTAGTGATTCTCCAATGAATGGCGTATTTTTAGACTTAGATATTATATTTTCCTCTAAATATTCCCATTCAATATATGGATTAAATAGTGTTAAGTCAGCATAATTTCCTTCTTCAATTGAATTATATTTTAGGTTTAATAACTTTCTTGGATTGATTGAAATCTTTTGTATTATTTCGTCTAGACTTAAATCTTCACTTAAATATTTTCCTATTAAACCAAAAGCAGTTTCAAGACCAATTATTCCAAATGCTGCATTATTAAACTCTGTTCGTTTATTTTCAGTATCTTCTGGATTATGATCAGTACATATAATATCTATTATCCCTTCTTTTAACCCTCTCAATAGAGCTTTACAAGTTTTTTTGTCTCTTAATGGAGGTATTACTTTATAATTCGAATCAAATTGTCTAGTACTATCATCTGTAAGTATTAGGTTATGTAATGCTACATCAGCTGTTATCTTCGTTCCAGCTTTCTTTGCTTTCTTTATTTTATTAACACCTTCTATAGTTGATATATAAGAAAGGTGTAATCTGCTATCTGTATAATTGCATAGAGAAATGTCTCTATCAATCATTATTTCTTCAGCCATCGCTGGAATTCCTTTTAACCCTAATTCAGTACTTACCTTACCCTCATTAATCTGTCCTCCATTTGATATACTTATATCATTAGCAAAGTTCATAATTAGTCCATTAAAGTCTTTAGCATATAGAAGTGCCTGCTTCATTATCTTGTTATTCTGTAGTGATTTCTTATCATCAGTAAATGCAATTGCACCTGCTTTTTTCATATCATACATTTCAACCATTTCTTTACCATTCATTTCTTTAGTGATACTTCCGGCAACATGAACTGTAACAATATTATTATTTCCCTTACTCAATATATATCTTACTTGTGCGTTATTGTCTGTTTTTGGTTGATTAAAAGGCATCAATACTACATTTGTAAAACCTCCTTTTGCAGCTGCAGAACAGCCCGTGATAATATCTTCTTTATGTTCAAATCCTGGATCACGAAAGTTAGCATGTAAATCTAACCAACCAGTAGATATATGAAGATCTTTAGCTGAAAAAATTTTAATTTTATGATTAATAATATTTGGCGCAATCTTTGTAATGACACCTCTTTCTATAAGAATATCTCTTTTTTTATTATGATACTTGCTATTTGGATCAATAATTATTGCTGATTTAATAAGTATATTCATATTTTTATATTTTTAATAAGTATTATCTCAATTAATAGAAAAATTAGCGCCAGGATGATGCAATGTTTCCAATAACTTTTTCCTAGTTGATTCTGCTTAACGATATTATTAATACTTTGGTTATTAACTTTATTTATTGTTATATTATTAAGTTTATTTTTCTTAATGATATCCTTAATATCATTAATTCTGAATGTGCTTGGAAGCGATTCTTTATTTCCATAATTAAATGATAAGGTTGAAAGTGTATCATTAGCTTGGGTTACAAGATAATTGCCAGCTTTTTCTATCTCCTGTTGAAAAAATAATTGCCATTTTCCACCAATAAATTTTTTTGTTGGTATGATATCAATGTCTTGTGATTTTAAATGAAAAGGTATATCTTTCATATTAGATTTCGGTGCGTCATAAAAATTACTCTCATATATTCTATGATATAGTCTATTTCTCTTACTACTTATTAATGCCATATTATACATTAGCGGCACAAATAGCGCGTGTTTAGTCAAGTTAGTCCATTTATCATTAAGTGTCGATGCAAAAAGATAAATATCACCATTAAAGAAAGTGTAATGATTAATAAAGGGATCACCTATTTCAAGTTCAAAAATAGTTCTACGATTACTTCTATTTAGACTTGAGAGATTATAATGAGAGTAAGTCATAGGTAAATTAATTTCATCTTCTTTTTCTTTAAATACACCATTGAATATCTTGTGATTATATGATAATATATTAACTGGTTGATTTACAGTGTCGATACTTAAAAACTTATCAATAATTAGTAGCTCACATAGATTATTATAATTTTCATAATTTATATCTTCTGAAGGTAATATTGCTAAGCTTCCACCATTTTTAACAAAATTAGCAATACTCTTCTGAAATCCAGTTGATATATTATCTATCTCATCTAGAATTAGAAGTTGATGATTTTTTATCTCTTCATACTTTATTTTCCTGATTGAATATTCATTATAGTTTATTATTTTATCATCCTGATAGAGAGATTTAAATGCTAGGCTTGGTTGATCTTCATATACAGACATAACATTTATTTGCTCTAAAATTTTAAAAGAAAAATAGAAGTTATCATCAAAAGTAATTGGATAATCTTGGAAAGATATCTTACAATGTTTAAATCCTGTTGTTAATGGAGTAAAGTTAAAAGATATCTCTTTTCTTTCATTAGGTAATATACTAAAATTACTAATTGCTTTCTGCTGACCATTTACATGTAAGAAAGCAGGAAGATTTGATATTTCTTTATTAGATATATTATGTAATGTAGCAAAGATCTCTATATTTTTTCCATCTCTAATAATAGGACTACTTAACCAGCAACTATCGATATAAATATTGTTATCTATAGTATTGTTTAATGGTAGAATTATTATATTAATATTTGAATCTTCTTTAATTTCCTTATTATCAAGGAATGTGCTTTGTTGCAGGTCACTTATCAAGTATAGATGCGTATTTTGATTCTTTTTATCTAATGATTGAACTCTATTAATTATATCATTAATTGATCTGTATTGTGGTGACACATCAATTTGTTGTATTAATTTTTGTATCTCATTTCTAGTTAGTGCTTTATTATGTTTTGATAAGAAATCATTATTAATAAGATAAAAATCACATGAATTATCATACATATTTGAGATCTTTATTGCTGTATTCTTTGCTTTATCAAGTAACATGCCATCTGCTACAACCGACTCCATGCTGAAAGAATTATCAATATAGATAAATACCTCTTTTACTAATGTTGACTTTTTTTCATCTAGTGGAATATATGGTTTAGAAAATGCTAAAATTAAGAATGTTAAAGTAAATATTCTAGTAAGTAAAATTAGTATGTTTTTAATTCTAGACTGAGATCTTTTTGCTTTAGTAATCTCTTTTAATAGCCTAATACTTGAGAAACGTATAACTCTGTACTTTCTTAAATTAAACAGATGAATAATAATTGGAATCGCAATTGCAAGAAGAGCTATAAGCAGTTGTGGGTTTTGATATCTCATCAAAATGCAAAAATACAATTTTGAATTAAGGTAGCTTCTTTTTTATGAAATTAATTTTCCATCAATCATTTCAAGTTTTCTATTACCTAAATTAGCTAAATCATTATTATGAGTAACTATTATTATTGTCTGACCTCTTTCACGGTTTATTTTTAAAAGTAGTTTGTGTAGATCATTTGCATGTTTAGAATCTAGATTTCCACTAGGTTCATCTGCAAGTATAATAGAAGGCTTGTTAATTAGAGCTCTTGCCACTGCTACTCTCTGTAGTTCACCTCCTGATAATTCATTAGGCATATGATTCATTCTGCTAATCAGTCCAAAATACATTAGCAGCTCTTTAGCTTGTTTTTTAGCTATATTAATATCAACACCCGCAATTAAAGCAGGGAGATAAACATTCTCGATAGCTGTAAATTCTTCTAATAAATTATGGAATTGGAATATAAACCCAATTTTCTTATTCCTTATACTTGCTAATTTTTTTTCAGAAAGACCTAGAATAGATTCTTCATTAATTATAATATCACCATCATCTAATTTCTCAAGTGTTCCAAGGATATTTAGTAATGTTGTTTTTCCGCTACCTGAAGGGCCAATTATTGAGATAATTTCACCTTCATTAATCTCTAGATTAATTCCTTTTAGAACTTTAACTTTATCATATGAGAAATGTAGATTTTTTACTTTAATTATTTTCACCTTCCTTTTTTTAAGTAAAGATAGTCCAAATAATATACAATTTTTAGTGAAATACTATTTTCTTGAGGTAAATTAAAAGAATCTTCAAAATTATTATACCAGTTATCTGTTATATTATTTGTTTGATTATCAATATTATTTTTCCATACTAGTGTTAATTGACTTCCAGGAGCAAACCTCCAATTTAGACTAATATCAGATGTCCAAGTTGAATAATTTATATTGTATTGACTTTCATTAGTACTATCTATTGTTATTGGATTTAGGTATCCATCTTTATCTAGTTCATGGAATTTTTTATTTATGACTTGATCAAGATGGAATCTAAGTTTAAATGATAGATCTATCTTATTATTTACGATATAGCTGCCTGATAATACATTAGTAACCATTTTAGTGTTTCTAATTGAGAATACAGGTTTAGATGATTCATTATTAGAAATTAATATATGATCTATATAACCTAGTTCATTATATCTATTTCTAACAGATAATACATAAATCATTGATATCTTATCATTTAATCTATATCTTGGTGATAACCTCCATCTATATTCAGTGCTAGAATATAGAGGTTTAATAGTTGAGCCTAAACTAGCGTCAATAGCAAATCTATTCCTAAAATCACTTGATAAGTAACCGCTAAATCTTATTGATTTAGATCTATTTACTGGGTTATTAAAATTTTGAGTCCTAGCTTCATAATAGTCAACCTTTTCATATGGGTTAGATATTATTTTAGCCATCAAAAAAAGATAGTTTTTTAACATAAATTTACTCTCTAGCTCGAATTCTAAATTAACAAATTTATAGTCTGTGAATAATGATTCATGCCTTACAAATAGATAATACTTTGAAAAAATAAAGTTTTTATTTTCATTTAGCTGTTCATACCCTATATTTAATCCATTAGTAATTTCATTATTTGAGTATAGAAATCCAAGATCATTTGGGTTATATTTATCATCTTCGAACAGAGAATATATAGAATATCTATAATTTCCGCTATTCTTATTTGCGGATAACATACCAGCAAAACCAAGCTGGGTATTATTATTTTCAAATTCTTGACTCATCTTAATTTTACCTCTATACACATGAGTGTTAGTTTTATTATTTAACTGGGTAAATATTCCTGTTACATTAGCATCTTTTTCCTCACTATTATTAGTCATATTTGTATTCATTAGACTAATAGATGAACTATTATTTAGTGCTTTGTCAACAATAAAAACGTTATAGTTGGTTAGTGGACTATCATCAGTCTTGCTAGTTATGGCATTAAGTGCAGCTATTCCTATGCCATTTTTATTTCTTCCTGTTATTTTTGTAGCATTAATTAAATCATTTTGTAGTCTTCTACTGTAAAACATTTCACCTCCTTTATTAAATAACTCTATGCCTTCGTTGAAGAATTGTCTTTTTTCTTCATATTTAACTTCAAATGGCGATAGATTAAGTACCATTGCATCAGATGCTACTTGTCCAAAATCAGGTATTAAAGTCATATCTAATGTAAAGCTCTCATTTATACCGTACTTTAAATCCATCCCGTAATTGTATGGAAACTCAGATTCTCCATTATACGAATCTACATAAATAGAAGCGTATGGCATAAAAGATAGTCTAATTGGACTTTCAATATCTTTAATTCCTTTTAATAAACCTGATTGTAGTGAGTAGTTTTCAAACGCTATATTAATTGGGTTCCAGCTATAGGTCTCTCTATATCTACGAATGGTCCTAAACATATTAAGTGCCCATGATTTATTATTGTCTGGATATCTTATTTGTGAAAAGGGTAATGATATTTCTAATGACCACCCATTCTCATTTACATTCACAGAAGATTTCCATACTGCATTCCAATTCTTATCAGTGCCATTTTTTGATATTTTCTTATCAATTTGTACTCCTGCTGCAGTTACAGCTAGACTATATTCTACTTGGGTGTTATTAAATGGATCAATAACTATACTAAAATTATCATTATTCTTATTCTCATCATCTCTTTTTCCAAGCTCTTTAAGAATACTATCCGGATTATTATCATACATCATTACTCCAAAATATATATTTTGATTATCATAAAACATCTTAACTTCTGTTTTATGTGAACTTCTTTCTGGATATCCGTTTTTTGGTTTTTCTTGATGAAAAACATCTGCAGCATCTATTTTTGACCAAATCACATCATCTAATACACCATCTATTTTTACTTTTGCTTCATTTTTCTGGATATTATATAATTTTTTATTAGCAAATTGACTTAATGATAATAAAGGTATTATAAGAAGAATTAAGGATAATTTTATTTTCATTTTTGAAAAATATCTGCAAAAATATAATTTATTCTTAATAGATTATTATAATTAAAATCATTCATATATTTTTACACAATTAAAATAATATTATGAATCTACACGAATATCAAGGAAAAGAGTTGTTAAGTAATTTTGGAGTTGGGATACAAAGAGGTATTGTTGTAACAACTCCTCAAGATGCTATTAAAGCTGCAGAAAAATTAAATATTGATACCGGTACTAATTTGTGGGTTTTAAAGGCCCAAATTCATGCTGGTGGTAGGGGTAAAGGAGGTGGAGTTAAATTAGCTAAAAATCTAGATGAAGTTGAATCTATATCAAATAATATGTTAGGGATGTTTCTTGTGACACCACAAACATCTAAAAAAGGAAAACGTGTTAACCAGATTCTTATAGCTGAGGATGTATATTACCCCGGGGAAAGTGAACCCCAAGAATTTTATATCTCAGTTCTTTTAAATAGAGCAACAGGAAGAAATATGATAATGTACTCTACTGAGGGAGGAATGGATATTGAAAAGGTTGCAGAAGATACTCCTCATCTTATCTTTACAGAAGAAATTGACCCAAAAGTTGGTTTAACATCTTTTCAGTGTAGAAAAATTGCATTTAATCTAAAACTTTCTGGAGCTGCATTTAAGGAGATGACAAAATTTGTTTATTCATTATATAATGCTTATGAAAAAACTGATTCATCACTTTTTGAGATCAATCCTGTATTGAAGACTTCTGACAATAAGATACTAGCTGTTGATTCTAAGGTAAGTATAGATAATAATGCACTTTTTAGACATCAAGATCTTACTAAATTAAGAGATAAAAGAGAGGAAGATCCAGTTGAGATTGAGGCTGGTAATTACGGATTAAATTTTGTTAAATTAGATGGAAATGTTGGGTGTATGGTAAATGGTGCTGGATTGGCTATGGCTACAATGGATATTATTAAAATGGCTGGTGGAAATCCTGCAAATTTTCTTGATGTTGGTGGTACTGCAGATGCAAAAAGAGTAGAACAGGCTTTTCGAATTATCTTAAGAGATCCTGAAGTTAAAGCCATCCTTATAAATATTTTTGGTGGAATAGTTAGATGTGATAGAGTAGCTCAAGGTATTGTTGATGCTTATAATAATATTGGTGAGATTAACATCCCATTAATAGTACGTCTTGAAGGCACAAACGCAAAAGAAGCGAAGCAACTTATTGATGATAGTGGTTTGAAAGTTTATTCTGTAATACTTCTACAAGAAGCAGCAGATAAAGTTTCTGAACTAATTGTTTAATTATCTAGATACTTTTCAAAAATATAATAAACAGGTCATTATAATTTATCTATTAAATATAGTTAAAATTTTACTGAATGAGTTTTCTGTATCTATATATTGAATTTCTTCTTTATTTTTAAACCATGATATCTGTCTTTTTGCAAAACGCCTAGTATTTTGTTTTATTCTCATAATCGCTTCTTCTTTATTATATTTACCATCAAAATATTCAAATAACTCACTATAACCTACAGTTTGTAGAGCATTATTATTTCTATATTTGATTAATCCCTCTGCTTCTTCAATTAATCCAATTTTCAGCATTATTTCCACACGATTATTAATTATCTTATATAACATACTCCTTTCCATTTGTAAGGAAAAATGAGATATATTGAAGTTTCTTTTAGTTTTTTGTTTATTTCTAAAAAATGAGAATTTTTTACCACTTTCTCTTATGACAGATAATGCTCTAATTAATCTTTGATGATTATTAATATCAGTGATTCTATAGTACTCGTAATCAAATTCTTTAAGCTCACTTTGCAGGAAACTGATGCCTTTTGTTTTAAAGTCATCTATTAATTTATCTTTAATAAGTTTGTTAACTTCAGGGAATTTATCCAATCCGGAACATATTGAGTCAATATATAAGCCAGATCCACCAACCATAATTACTATATCATATTTGTTAAATAGTTTCTCTATTAATTTTATTGCATCTTTCTCGTAATAACCAACGTTATAGTTTTCCGTTATTGATAAGTTTCCTATAAAATGGTGTTTAATAGTTAATAATTCATCATCTGATGGATGAGCTGAACCTATTTTAAGTTCCTTGTAAAATTGTCTTGAATCTGCAGAAATAATTTCAGTATTAAAATATTTAGCAAGCTTTATAGCTAAATTTGTTTTTCCTATTGCAGTTGCTCCAGAAATTACAATTAAGTTTTTATTCATAATTGTTTTTCTATCTTTTTTTATCATTTGGTAATAGTGAAATCATTTTACCTATTTTAATCATATATTTGGTTGCATCTTCTTTATTATTTTTAATATTTCCATCTAGGATTGCTTCCTTTATCGAGTTTTTTATTATTCCAATCTCTTTTCCTGCTTTAATTCCAAAGAATTGCATAATCTCATATCCACTTATTGGCGGTTCCCAGTTTCTAATTTTATCTTTATTCTCAACTTCAACAAGTTTCTTTCTTACCAGTTGAAAATTATTTAGATATTTAGCTACTTTTTTTGGGTTTTTAGAAGTAATATCAGCATCACATAATAACATTAAATCATCAATATCATTACTAGCATCAAATAATAGACGTCTTACTGCTGAATCAGTGACAATTTCTTGGGCTAGTACGATTGGCCTTAAATGAAGTAAAACTAGTTTCTTTACATACTTCATTTTTTCATTAAGAGGTAGTTTCAGTTTTCTAAATATTTCAGGTACCATCTTGGAACCTATATATTCATGTCCATGAAAAGTCCAACCTTGATTTTTGTAGAATCTTTTTGTTTTTGGTTTTGCTATATCATGTAATAATGCTGCCCATCTAAGCCATAAATTATTTGATTTTTTTGAGATATTATCTAATACTTCAAGCGTATGATAAAAGTTATCTTTATGGCCTTTGCCATTTATTACATCTACACCTTCTAACGCACATAGTTCTGGAAAAAATTGCTTTAGAAGTCCAGTATTAAATAATAACTCTATACCAATAGATGCTTTTGAGCATTCCATGATTTTATTAAACTCATCAATTATCCTTTCTATAGAAACAATATTTAATCTTTCGGAATTTCTATTAATTGATAAAATAGATTTCTTATCTATTTTGAAGTCTAATTGGTTAGCAAACCGTATAGCACGTATCATCCTAAGTGGATCATCAGAATACGTTATGTCAGGATCTAATGGTGTGCGTATTATCTTTTTTTCTATATCTTTTACTCCATTAAATGGGTCAATAAGTTTACCATAGTTTGGTTTGTTTAATTGTATTGCTAGAGCATTAATCGTGAAGTCTCTTCTATTTTGATCATCAATTAATGTTCCATTCTCTATTATTGGCTTTCTAGATTCTAATCTATATGATTCTTTTCGAGCTCCAACAAATTCATATGTTTCTCCGTCGAAGTTAATCATTGCAGTCCCAAAATTCTTAAAGACTTGGTACTTTGCTTTATCACCTAATTTTTTTCTGATTTCTTGGGCAAGTTTTATTCCACTGCCTACACAAACAAAATCAATATCTGTATGTGTCTTATTTCTATTAATAATTAAGTCTCGTACCCAACCGCCAACCACATAAGTTGGGTATTCTAGCTTATCCCCACAATCAGATACAATCTTAAATATTTTGTGTCTATTTAATAATTTTTTTAGATCCATATTTAGCGAATTATTTTAATAACACCATCATTATTAATTAGTATTATTTTAGACTCTTTATCCATTATTTCCTTTCTCCGCAAATTTACTATATAATCAACATTATCTTTTATTTCATTAGTTATTTCAGAGTATTCTTTTGGTATAATCTTACCACTAATATTTGCAGAAGTAGATACTATTGGATATCCAAATTCTTTTATTAGTTTCTGACAAAAAATGTCAGAAGATATCCTGAATGCAGCTGTTTTTTCTTTTGTAACTAAACTTTTTGGTAGATTTTTTACATCATTATAGATTATTGTAGTAGGTTCATTGTCAACGGGAATTTTAAATTTCTTTGAGTTAGTATATTTATATAGCATATTTGTATCAGAAACTAATGAAATCATAGGTTTATTTATATCTCTCTTCTTTATTTTATAAATTCTTGATATAGCCTTTTCATTTGTTGCATCGCATCCTAGACCCCAGATGGTATCAGTTGGATATAAAATTACACCCCCTTTTTTAAGAATTTCTAAGATTTTAATTATTTCTCTTCTCATTTCGCAAATCTTTTAAGAATTTATAACGCATACTCACTGCTCTTGCTTGATAATTTGCAATTATTAATCCAACATAACCATCTAATATTCCTAATTGTACAATATAGTGCTTTATGAATCGGAATATTGGCTTTATAATTGTATGAAAAAATGTTATCTTTTTAGTTCTTCTATCATAATCTTTAGCTTGCCATTTTGCATAACGTTCTATTTTTTTTAAGTATTCATGCTTACTTCTGAATGTATTATGAATGATCTTATTTTTTAAGAATCCTATCTTACCATCACTAAATATTTCTGCGTGCACATATTTATTTTCATATCTACATCTATCTCGTCTAAAAAGTCGTATTACTTTATCTTCTCTCCAACCGCTAAAATATACTCTCTTATCCATGAAATAGTTTTTTCTTTTTATCCAAAATCCATCATATGTAGTGTCATATTTTAGAATTGAGATAATTTCTTTTCTTATATTTTCGCATAGCCTTTCATCAGCATCTAATATAAATATCCATTCATATTTTGCTTTTGGGATTACCCAATTCTTTTGAGATGCAGAATTTTCATATTCTCTCTGTAAGACTTTATCAACAAGGGGTGTAGCTAATTTAATAGTTTTATCACTGCTAAATGAATCAACTACTATTATTTCATCAGCAAAATCAACAGATTTTATTGCAGCAATAATATTATGCTCCTCATTAAAAGTTGGTATTATGGCTGTAATTTTTTTCATGTTACAATATCTTCTATCAGTATATTGTTTGCGCACTTAAAATGTTTTTCTGGACATTTCACTAACCCATGTAATCCACAAGGTCGACAATCTAATTTTTCCTGAATTTCAACTATTTTTGCATCTTCTGATAATGGACCAAATCCAAAAGTAGGTGTTGTTGAACAGAATATGGATGTAGTTGGCGCATTCATAGCGGATGCAAGATGTAATGGGGCAGAGTCTGTTACAAAATTCATCATCGCTTCTTTTATTAGAGCTGCAGATTGTAATAAACTTAATTTTCCACATAGATTTATTACATCATTATTTTTACATTTAATTTTTATATTCTCACATTCATTATAGTCATCTTTAGCACCAATAAGATAGATTCTTGAATTTATTTTGTTAATTATTTTTATCCATTTGTTTGCTGGTAACTTTTTTGTATACCATAAAGATATTGGAGCAATACATATATAAGGTTTTTTAGTTAGATCAGCTACCAATTTAAAATCCTCTTCTGATGGGTAGACTTTTGGTTTAATTAATTTATTGTCAGTTAAATTTGTAATTAAACTTAAGTTTCTCTCAATTTCATGTGTACCTCTTTTGATCTTATGTTTTATTTTTATTGAATATAGAAAAGATAATGGATTCTTGTCAAAGCCAATTGTTTGATTAGCATTTGATAATAAGCATATTAAGCCCGTTGAGAAGTATCTTTGTAGGTTTATCACATAATCATACTTTACACTTCTTATTAGTTTAATAATCTTGATTAGATTTCTATTCTTATTATTATCTTTATTCCAAACAATAATATCATTTACAATAGGATTATTTCTTAAGATATTTTGTGTTCCATCTTTAAGTAAGAAGTCAATCTTGCTATCAGGAAAGAAATCATGAATTTTCTCTATCACAGGTGTAGCTAAGATTACGTCTCCAATGAAAGCTGTCTGTATAATTAGGAACTTCACTATGTTATATAGTAAGTTTATAATCCCTAAGTGCGTCATTTAAGGATGTTTTTTTATCTGTGCTTTTTTTACGTTTTCCAATAATAAGAGCACATGGAACATTATAACTCCCAGCTGGGAATTTTTTCTCGGTAGCTCCAGGTATTACTACAGATCTTGATGGAATAAAGCCTTTGTATTCAATTGGTGTATTATTACTAACATCAATGATTTTAGTTGATGAAGTTAGTACTACATTAGCTCCAAGAACAGCTTCTTTTTCTATCTTAACACCTTCTACAAGAATAGATCTAGAACCAATAAATGTATTATCTTCGATAATTACAGGGCTAGCCTGCACTGGTTCTAATACACCTCCAATACCTACACCTCCAGATAAATGAACATTTTTTCCAATTTGCGCACAAGATCCAACAGTTGCCCAGGTATCAACTAATGTACCACTATCAACGAAAGCGCCGATATTAATATATGATGGCATCATAATTACTCCGGGTGCAATATACGATCCATATCTAGCTACTGCATGAGGGACAACTCTTACACCTAATTTCTTATAGTTAGTTTTCAGGGTCATTTTATCATGAAACTCTAATGGGCCAATTTTCGTAGTTTTCATATTTTGTATTGGAAAGTATAGAATAACTGCTTTTTTAAGCCAACTATTAACTTTCCACCCATTATCTTTTGGTTCAGCTATACGTAATCTTCCTTTATCTAATTCGTCAATAATATTTCTTATACAATTCTTTGTATTAGAGTCTTTTAACAAATCCCGATTTTTCCAAGCATTATCAATAATATCTTTATATTCTATTTTCATTATTGCAAAGATAAAAGTTTAAAATAACAATTATATAATTATAATATGTAATAATGACTTTACTTTCCATAGTTATATTAAATCTTAAATGAAATTTATTTATAAATCAATTAGGCATATTAGTTTAATAACTATAATTTTATAATTTTCTTAATTTTGTATTATATTTAGTGTTTTAGTTATGGGTAGATTATTTTATATATCAATCTTTTTATTTTTTCAGTTATTATCTTTTGGTAATGATATTAAAATTAATAATATGGAGAATAAATTTGATGTTATAGAAAAGACAACTAATGAGTTCAGATTTACAAATAACATTTCAGAGATAAATACTGAGCTACTTTCTTATGAGGAAGGAGATTTTATTAAATTACTAGTTAATGGTTATTCTACTAATTCTGAGTATGGAAGGCCTGAACTTCCAGAATTAAAGAAATTATTCCGTATACCATATGGATCTGATATAGAAATTATAATTTTAGATAAGGAAGAGCAAGTTATATCTTTAAATGAATTTGGTATAGTACTACCAATTATTCCTAACCAGCCATCAATATCTAAAGGAGATGATTCTAGAAAAGTTTCATTTTTCTATGATAAAAAATCATATAAATTTAATAAGTTTAATAATAACAAAATTATTAATGTTAAGGTTTTAGGAAAGATTAGAGGTCAGACCATGGGTAGATTAGATATATCACCTTTTAGTTACAATCCAATTACTAATAAATTAAAAATTATTAGTAAGCTTGAAGTGAAGATAGTGTTTAAGAATACAGATTCTAAATCAGATATGTTAAATAGAAGGTTATACTTCGATCACAATTATGAGCATTTATATAAACAATTTATTAATTACCTTCCAATTCCAGAAAAAGACATAATAACTAATTATCCAGTTAAATATGTAATTATTTCTGATTCAATATTCCAACCTGCATTACAACCATTTATAGAATGGAAAATTAAGAAAGGCTTTATAGTATTAGAGGAATATACAAGTAATCCATTAGTTGGAAATTCTAGTACCTCAATTAAAGCGTTTCTTAAAGATTTATATGATAATGCCACTATTAATGATCCAGCACCCACATACTTATTAATTGTTGGGGATATTTCACAGGTACCATCCTTTCAAGGAAATACTGGTAATCATCCATCAGATATGTATTATTGTGAATTTGATGGAAATGGTGATTTTTATCCCGAAATGTATTATGGTAGATTATCTGCTAATATTCCAGAAGAATTAATTCCACAAATTCAGAAGACACTAGAGTATGAGCAATATACAATGCCTGACCCTTCTTATTTAGATGAAGTCCTCATGGTTTCTGGTGTTGATGCAAGTATGGCTCCAACTTATGGAAATGGACAAATAAATTATGGAAATGATAATTATTTCAATAATTTAAATGGTATAAATTCGAATACTTATTTATATGCTTCAGGAAGTGGTATAACATCTGATATGTCGACTGCCTCTGCAGCCATAATTTCAGACATTAGTAATGGTGTCAGTTTTGCAAATTACACTGCACATTGTGGCGCTTCAGGATGGTCTGATCCAAGTTTTTCAAGTTTAGATATACCAACATTACAGAACACTAATAAATACGGTTTAATTATTGGTAATTGCTGTCAATCAAATAAATTTGATATTCAGGAGTGTTTTGGTGAAGCACTTCTACGTGCAGACGGTAGGGGTGCGGTTGGTTATATTGGAGGTACTAATAATACTTACTGGGATGAAGATTATTGGTGGAGTGTAGGTAATGGTACAACACCACCTCCTATAAATCCTACCTATATACAAACAGGATTAGGCGTATATGATTGTATTTTTCATGAAAATGGTGAACAAGAATCAGATTGGTTTATTACTCAAGGGCAAATGCTTCACTCGGGGAATCTAGCAGTAACACAATCAGGAGGTTCAGAAGAATATTATTGGGAGATATATCATCTTATGGGTGATCCTTCTGTAATGCCATATATGGGGGTGCCTTCTCTTATGAATATCAGTCATCTTGCATCAATACCATTAGGAACCACAATTCTTAATGTAAATGCTGAAGAGAATGCTTACGTATCAATATCTATGAACGGTATTTTACTTGATGCACAACTTGTTGATTCAACCGGTAATGTTACTATGAGCTTTCCACCTTTAACGCAATTAGGTACAGTAGACATTGTAGTTACCAAGCAGTTTAGACAACCTTATATATCTACAATTTCTATTTTATCTGCAAACTCACCATTTGTTATTTGTAGTAATTATCTAATTGATGATAGTCTTGGGAATAATAATGGGAAAGTTGATTATGGAGAGACTATAAAACTTGATGTTAGCCTCTTAAATTTAGGTACTGTTAATGCTTCAAATATTAATCTTAAATTAAGATCTACTGATCAGTATATAACTATAATTGATAGTGTAAGCTCTTATACTAATATTAATGGTAGTCAAAGTATAAATATAATGGATGCATTCAGTATAAATATTGATAATTTAGTTCCAGATCAACATCATGCTCAATTTAATCTCTATATTTCTGATACAAATGGTAATATATGGTCTAATTATATTCAACTTGTATTGAATGCTCCATATATAGGTCATCTTTCTTTTATTATTAATGATAGTATTACAGGAAATAATAATGGTAAATTAGATATAGGTGAAACTGCTGAAATTATTATTAGAACTGTAAATTCCGGTAATTCTGATGTTTCTAATTTAATAGCAAGCTTATCTTGCTTAAGTAATTATGTTAGTATTAGTTCTTCAACTTATAATATTAATAGTCTCAGTATGAATCAATCTAAGGATGCTTTCTTTACTATTAGTATTGATCCACAGACACCTCTAGCTACAATAGCAGATTTCCCATTTAATATTACTAATGGGATCTATACATATAATTATACTTTTTCAGATATGATTGGAGTCGTTGATGATGACTTCGAAATAGGTAATTTTACAAGTTTTCCATGGTCAAATGGTAATTATCCATGGATTATTGATAGTTTATTACCATATGAAGGAATTTATTGTAGTAAGTCAAATGAATCATTACCTGATAATGCTAAATCAGAGTTATCTGTAACATTTGATGTACTTGTTCCTGGAAATATTTCCTTCTACTTTTCTGTATCTTCTGAGAAGGATTTTGATTTTTTAAGGTTTAGTATTAATGGTGCAAGAATGTCAGAATGGTCAGGCAATGAGCCTTGGACATTAGCTACTTATCCAGTAGGGATTGGTATAAACACATTTAAGTGGGAATACGAAAAAGATGGTAATTGGTCAAGTGGTCAAGATTGCTCATGGATAGATTACATAGTTTTTCCACCAATCAATATAAACCCTTCTTTAATTACTGAAGTATATGATAGCATTAAGCTTTACCCTAATCCTACAATGGGCATGTTTTCTATCAATTTCAGTAATAATACCTTCCATAGTGTAGTTATCTTCAATATGGATGGAAAGATTATTAATTCTTTTAATAATATTAGAGAGAATACTTGGGATTTTAGTTTAGATGGGTTTAGAACTGGCACTTACATAATTAAGATTTTACCAGAAAATGTTACTTATCAAATAGTTAAACAATAATGGGGAAGGCTATTGGTATAGATTATGGCACAAAAAGAACCGGTATTGCAATATCTGACTCTTTACAAATTATTGCATCTGCATTAATCACTGTTAACACTTCTGAAATTTTTACTTTCTTGAAGAATTTAGTTAGAGAGGAAGATATAGAGATTTTTATTATAGGAAGTCCATTAGGACTTGATGGTGGGCCTACGGATAGCACTGAATTAACCGATCTTTTTGTGAAAAAATTAAGTAAGATGTTTATTAAGATTAGTGTTAAAAGAATGGATGAAAGATTTACATCTAAAATAGCAAAACAGACTATATTAACTTCAGGAATTAGGAAGAGAAAAAGAAGAAATAAAGAGCTTGTAGATAAGATTAGTGCAGCTATTATATTGCAGGATTATCTTGATTATAATTAGTAAATTTCTTTTTTAAGAATTTTCCCGTTAATGACTTTTTATTTTTAATTAAATTTTCTGGGGTTCCAGAAAAAATTATTTCTCCACCTTTATCACCTCCTTCTGGACCTAAATCTATAATCCAATCTGCACATTTTATAACTTCAGTATTGTGTTCAATACATATGATAGAGTGCCCCTTATCAATTAGCGCATAAAAAGATTCAAGTAATTTATTTATATCATTGAAATGCAGGCCAGTAGTTGGTTCATCAAATATAAATAATATTTTCTCGTTTGTAACCCCTTTACCTAGGAAAGAAGCTAGTTTTATTCTTTGAGCTTCTCCACCACTAAGTGTATTTGAAGATTGGCCTAATGTTACATAACCAAGCCCAACTTGTTTTAATGGATTTAATTTTGATGCAATTCTATCTTCTCCATGTTGTTTGAAGAAAATAATAGCTTCATCTATAGTAAGATTTAATATATCAGAAATATTTTTATTTTGAAATTCAATTTCTAGAATTTCATCTTTATATCTATTTCCTTTACAATTATCACATAATAGATGAACATCAGCCATAAATTGCATTTCTACAGTTATTTCACCTTCTCCACTGCATTGCTCACATCTACCACCATCAACATTAAATGAGAAATACCCACTTTTATAATTTCTATTTTTTGCTAATGATAAATTAGAAAATAAGTTTCGTATATCGTCAAAGGCTTTTATATATGTAACTGGATTAGAACGAGAAGATTTTCCAATTGGATTTTGATCTATAAGTTCTACTTTTTTTAAACTTTCATCATCTATTGCTATTTCATCATAAACTCCCTGCTTGTAGCCATATATGCCTAAATGATTTGTGATTGCTGGAAATAAAACCTGTTTTACTAGTGAAGTTTTTCCAGAGCCACTTACTCCAGTTATTAATATTAACCCATTAAGTGGAAAGTCAATATTTAAATTTTTCAGATTATTTTCTCTTGCCCCTTTGATCCTGATCATACTGTTTAGTACTCTTCTTTTTGGTATCTCTATTTTAAGAGTTTCAGATAAATATTTTGCAGTAAGACTATTTTTACATTTACCGATATCACTGATTTTTCCTTGATATATCAGTTCACCTCCATTTCTTCCAGCTTCTGGGCCAAGATCAATAATTTGGTCTGAACTTTCCATTATTTCTTCATCATGTTCAACTACAATAACAGTATTATTTATATCTCTTAATCTATGTAGGACTTTAATTAATCTTTGAGTATCATTAGGATGTAATCCTATACTAGGCTCATCTAGAATATACATTGAACCTACAAGACTACTCCCTAATGATGTAGCTAGATTTATTCTCTGTGACTCACCACCTGAGAGAGTGTTGGCTAGCCTTGATAAACGTAGGTATGATAACCCAACATTATAAAGGTAGGATAAGCGATTCTTTATCTCGGACACTAATCTTTCTGCAATTGCTTTTTCATTATTATCTAATTTTATATTATTAAAGAAGCATATAGCTTCTTCAATATTCATATTGATAATATCTTTAAAGGATTGATTACATACTTTTACATAGTCAGCTTCAACTCTAAGCCTTGACCCATGGCATAAAGTGCATTTTCTTTTACCACGATATCTTGCAATAATAACTCTGTTTTGTATTTTGTATTTATCTGACTCTAGTCTATTAAAAAAATTTGTTATTCCTTTACATTTCCCCCTTCCATTCCATAAAAGATCTAGATTGTCATCATTTAATTCATTGTAAGGCTTATGAATAGGAAAATCAAATTTATTTGAATTAATTACAAATCTATCTTTCCATTTTCCTAATTTTTCTCCTTTCCAACATGCTATAGCGCCATCAAATATTGAAAGGCTTTTATTCGGGATTATCTTATCTTCATCAAGACCAAGGATACTTCCAAACCCTTCACACTTTTTACATGCCCCATATGGATTATTAAATGAAAATAGATGCGTTGTTGGTCTCTCAAATTCAATTCCATCCATTTCAAATTTATTACTAAATAGATAATCTTTTTTATCAATTTCAATTAGACACTCACCTTTACCCTCAAAGAATGCTGTTTGAATCGAATCAGATAGTATATTTCTATTAACATTTATTTTATCAATTATAAATCTTTCAATTACTAAAAAAATATTCTGATTTGTAACTCTTTCATCTTTTTCTATTAGATCTTTTATTTTTTTAATTTCCCCCTTAATTCTAACTCTAGAATATCCTTTACTTTGTAAATTTTGAAAACATGACATGTTATCTTGTTTTATATATCTTGTTAGTAATATACATTTAGTATTTTTAGGGAATTTTAGTATAAAATCACAAATGTCAGTTATATTATCAATTTTAATTTCTCTACCTGATATAGGAGAGAAGGTTCTTCCGATTCTAGCAAATAATAATCTTATATAATCATTTAATTCAGTTGTAGTTCCAACTGTTGATCTTGGGTTCTTGGAAATTGATTTTTGCTCTATAGCAATTGCAGGACAGATACCTCTTATTTCATCTACATCAGGTTTTTGGAGTTTACCAAGAAATTGTCTTGCGTATGAAGATAAGCTCTCTATATATCTTCTTTGACCTTCAGCAAATAAAGTGTTAAATGCCAGTGTTGATTTTCCGCTTCCAGATACTCCAGATATAACTATTAACTTATTTTTTGGGATTGAAATAGAGATATTCTTTAAATTATGCTGTTTTGCACCCTTAACAATTATATATTCTTGTTTTTCTACTACTTTTTTTTTCATTTCATCATTGCGGAATTTGCAAATTTATAGATTTAGATTTGTATATCTCATAAACTTGTACTATTTTTGCTTTATATTCAAGCATATTTACTAACTAAAAAGATAAGAAATATAGAAACATAACTACTTTATAAAATTTATTAACCAAAATAAAGTAATTATGATATTAAGTAATTTATCTGACAAAGAGTTAGTTTCACATTATGTAGATGGAGATTCCCAAAGTTTTGAAGTTTTAATTAAACGCCATAAAGTTAAAATATATGGTTTTATTATTTCTAAAATTAGAGATAGAGATCTAGCAGAAGATATTTTCCAAGAGACATTTATTAAAGTTATCAATTCATTGAAGAAAGGTATGTATAATGAAGAAGGTAAATTTCTTCCTTGGGTAATGCGAATCGCAAATAATCTAGTTATAGATCATTTTAGAAGATCACAAAAAATGCGTACAATCTCTCAAACAAATGATTTTGATATTTTTGATATAATACAGGATACTGAAAAAAATATTGAAGATAATTTAGTTAATCATCAGATTAATAAAGATTTAAAGAAGATAATTGAATATTTGCCTGAAGATCAAAAAGAAGTCTTAAAATTACGTTATTATTCAGGTTTAAGTTTTAAAGAGATATCAGATAATACAGGTGTTAGTATTAACACTTCTCTTGGTAGAATGCGTTATGCACTTATTAACTTAAGAAAGATAATTGATTCTAATCAAGTAGATTTGCAGCTACAGTAAAAAATAGTCTTCAATATAAAATAAATATTTTCATTTTTCGTTATGTGATATATGAATCCAAAATATCACATATATGAAGAGAAAATCTACAATTTTAAATGCTTTAGAAAATTTAAATACTAATAAAAATAATCATATTATTTCTCAATCTAGAGAATCTTATGTTAATGGACCAAAAAAAGAAACAATTTCTAATATCATTAGTTATGCAAAATCTGTTAGTTGTTATAAAACAAGATCAATTGATAGAATCTTATTGATTCTTAACTAGTATTATTTGGATTATCTTATTAACTAATTTGTATTGATCTTTTTATTTAGTAAATTTGATATATGAACAAAAGAGATAAGATCCTATTTATAATTAACACTCTTGAATCTATATATCCAAAACCAGAAATACCTTTATATCATAAAGATCCATATACTTTACTAATAGCTGTCTTGTTATCTGCACAATGTACTGATAAGAGAGTTAACCAAATTACACCAATCTTATTTAGTTTTGCAGACAATCCATATGATATGGTGAATCTGTCAGTTAATAAGATTAAAGATATTATTAGGCCTTGTGGCTTGTCGCCAATGAAAAGTAATGGTATCTATAAACTATCCAAATTAATAATTGATAAACATAACGGTATTGTACCAGATAACTTTCAAGATTTAGAGTCTTTTCCTGCAGTAGGGCATAAGACAGCTAGTGTTGTAATGTCTCAGGCTTTTGGATTTCCTGCTTTCCCAGTAGATACTCATATACATAGATTACTATATAGATGGGGGCTTACGAATGGTAAAAATGTAAAAACAACTGAAAAGGATGCCAAAAGATTATTTCCTATAGAATTTTGGAATAAGTTGCATTTACAGATAATATATTATGGAAGAGAATATTCTCCAGCTAGAGGTTGGGATATAAATAAGGATATTATTACAAAAAAGATTGGTAGAAAATCTATATTGAAAAGTATATGATTATAAAGATAAATAATAATAATACATTTTGTTAATAAAACTTACTTATTTTCTTTGATATTTAGCATATATTTCCTCTTTTTTGTATAAAATCAAATTATTATGGCAAACAAAGAAAAAGATGCGAAATTAAAGGCCCTTGAGATTACTTTAGGGAAATTAGAAAAATCCTATGGAAAGGGTGTTGTAATGAAACTTGGTGAGAAAGTTGTTGAAAAGGTTGATGCTATTCCATCTGGATCTATGGGAATTGATTTAGCATTAGGAGTTGGAGGTTTTCCAAGAGGAAGAGTTATAGAGATTTATGGGCCTGAATCATCAGGTAAGACGACACTTACTATACATGCAATTGCTGAGGTGCAAAAACAGGGTGGAATTGCTGCATTCATTGATGCAGAACATGCTTTTGATTCGGACTATGCTACAACATTAGGAGTTGATATTGATAATCTTCTAATTTCCCAACCAGATAATGGGGAGCAAGCTTTAGAAATAGCAGATCATTTAATTAGTTCTGGAGCTGTTGATCTAGTTATAATTGATTCAGTAGCTGCATTGACGCCAAAATCAGAAATAGAAGGTGAAATGGGTGATTCCAAGATGGGATTACATGCAAGATTGATGTCACAGGCATTAAGGAAACTAACTGCAACAATTAGTAAGACTGGATGTACCTGTATGTTTATAAATCAACTTAGAATGAAGATTGGTGTTATGTTTGGTAATCCTGAGACTACAACTGGAGGGAATGCCCTTAAATTTTATGCATCTGTTAGACTTGATATAAGAAGGATTGGTGCAATTAAGGATGCAGGTGGGGTTATTGGTAATAGAACTAGAGTTAAAATAGTAAAAAATAAAGTTGCCCCTCCTTTTCGTATGGCGGAATTTGATATAATGTTCGGAACTGGTATTTCTCGTTCTGGCGAGATTCTTGATCTAGCAGTTGATAATGAAGTTATTGATAAAAGTGGTTCGTGGTTCTCATATAACGATACTAAATTAGGTCAGGGTAGGGATGCAGTAAAACAAATGATAGATGACAATCCTGAACTTTCAGATGAGATTGAAACTAAAATTAGAGAGAAACTAATTTAAGACTCTTAATAAATTAATGAAATATATATATCTATTTTATTTTCTAATAATTTTTTCATGTACTAATCAAGAAAATAATATTGTAAAAGAGGAGTTACAATCTGAGTTAGTTATTTTATCTAAAGCTATCTCAGAAGCACCAAATATTTCTGAAAATTATTTAAATAGAGCTAAGTATTTTATAACAAAAGATAATTTGGAGTCAGCATTATTAGATTATAAAGAATGCGTAAGTTTATCTCCAGATAACCATAAATATCATTTTTATTTAGCAAATACCTATTTTGAGATTGCAAAATATGATATAACACAATATAATTATCCAAATAAAGCATTTATTCATGCTGAAAAATCATTAAATATTCAGCCAGATTATATACCTTCTTTGCTATTGAAGGGCGAGTTGCATTTATCGGCTATAAATCAGGAGAAAGAGGCATTTGAATGTCTTAATAGGATAATAAATATAGATTATAATATTCCTAAAGCGCATTTACTTAAAGGTTATGTTTATTTTAAATTAGGAGATAATCTTAAAGCAATGCAATTTTTTTATAACTCTATTGATATAGATCCAACAATGGAGGAAGCATATTTACAGTTAGGATTAATATTCCAACAGATGGATGATTCAACAGCGTTAATTCATTATAGAAATGTTTTAAAGATAAATCCAAAAAATAAGTTAGCATTATTTGGAATTGGTAGTTATTATCAGCAAAGTGAACAGTGGAATAAGTCAATTAATGCTTATATTGAGTTATTAGATTATTATCCAACATATGCTGATGCTTATTATAATATTGGATTCATACATATTAAGTTAGATCTCTACGATATAGCAGTAGATGATTTCTCACAAGCTATTTCATTTAATCCAGATTTTTTTGAAGCATATTTTTCAAGAGGACATTGCTTTGAGACATTAGGAAATGTTGCAAATGCAGAACTAGATTATAGAAAAGCGATTCTAATTAATAGTGAATATCAATATGCTAAAGATGCATTAACTGCACTTTTAAAGAATAATAAGAATATAAAATAGTTAGTTTATTATTTTATTTTCTCTATAATTGCTTTAAAAACTTGTGGATTATTCATAGCTAAATCTGCTAGAACTTTTCTATTTAGATCAATTTTATTATCATTAATCTTTCCCATGAATTTTGAATATGACATTCCATATTTTCTTGCTCCAGCATTTATTCTTTGAATCCAAAGAGAACGGAAAGTCCTCTTTTTATTCTTTCTATCTCTATATGCATATTGCATAGCTTTTTCAACTGCATTTTTTGCAACTGTATGGACGTTTTTTCTTCTACCAAAGTACCCTTTTGCAGATTTTAGGACTTTCTTTCTTCTAGCTTTTGCAGCTACTGAATTTACTGATCTTGGCATTATTTATTTATTTTTGGTATTAAGTGGCTAGCAATTTAACATTTAGCGCTTAAACTTACTAAATACCTGGTTAATAACCTATTGTATTCTAAATACAAAGTTGAAGTTTTACACTCTTCTCATCAGATTTGTGTACCACTCCAGATTTTGTAAGGTTTCTTTTTTGTTTAGTTTCTTTTTTAGTTAAAATATGCGATTTAAAAGCATGTTTTCTTTTTATTTTGCCTGAACCAGTTACTTTAAATCTTTTTTTGGCTCCAGCTTTTGTTTTCATTTTTGGCATAATTATTTCTTTTTTGGTGCTATTAACATTATCATCTTTTTACCTTCAAGCTTTGGCATATTCTCAACTACTCCATATTCTTCTAATGCCTGCGCTAATTTAAGTAATAATATTTCACCTTGTTCTTTAAATATTATTGTTCTTCCTCTAAAAAATACAAATGCTTTTACTTTTGCTCCATCTTGTAAAAACTTTTCAGCATGTTTTAACTTAAAATTAAAATCATGTTCACCTGTATTTGGTCCAAATCTTAACTCCTTTATAACTACTTTTACTGCTTTTGATTTTATTGCTTTCTGCTTTTTCTTCTGATCATAAATAAATTTTTTATAATCTATTACTTTACAAACTGGCGGTTCAGCATTTGGTGAAATCTCTACTAAATCTAGACCTAATTGACTTGCTTTTTTTAATGCATCTTCAAGTGGTACAATTTTAGCTTCTATACCATCACCAATCATTCTAACAAATGCGGCAGTTATTTCTCTACCAGTTTTATGTAATTTTCTTGAAGAATCTCTTCTAAATCTTCTTTTTGCGATTTCTTTTTTTTTTAGTTACTAAAAGTTATTAAGTTATCTATTTCTTTTTTAATTAATTCTTTAAACATATCGATTTGCATACTACCTAAATCCGTACCACCATGTTTCCTTACAGTTATTACTTCTTTCTTTATTTCTTCCTCACCAACAATAATTATATAAGGAACTTTTGAAACTTCAGCATCTCTTATTTTTCTTCCTGTAGTTTCAGCTCTCTTATCAATTGGGCCGCAAATATCGTAATTTTTTAATAATTTGGATACTTTTTCTGCATAATCGTGATACTTTTCGCTTATAGGAAGGATAATATACTGATCAGGAGATAACCATATAGGGAAATTACCTCCACAATGCTCTATAAGTACAGCAACAAATCTCTCCAATGATCCAAATGGTGCTCTATGTATCATAACAGGTCTATACTTCTGATTATCTTGACCTGTATATTCTAATTGGAATCTTTCAGGAAGATTATAGTCAACTTGTATTGTCCCAAGTTGCCATTCTCTTCCTAATGCATCTTTAACCATAAAATCAAGCTTTGGCCCATAAAAGGCAGCTTCTCCATACTCAATAACAGTATCTAATTTTTTTTCTTTAGCTGCATCAATGATAGCACTTTCCGCTTTATCCCAATTTTCTTTTGATCCAATATATTTTGATGTATCTTTATTATCTCTTAATGATATTTGTACTTTATAATCGTTAAATCCCAAAGCCTTAAATACATACAGTACTAAATCAATAACTGCAATAAATTCATCTTTTAACTGATCTGGTCTTACAAAAAGATGTGCGTCATCTTGAGTAAATCCTCTGACTCTAGTTAGTCCATGAAGCTCCCCAGATTGCTCATATCTATAAACTGTTCCAAATTCTGCAAACCTTACAGGTAGATCCTTATATGAGTATTGTTTAGTTTTGTAAATTTCACAATGATGAGGGCAATTCATTGGTTTTAGAAAAAACTCTTCACCTTCATTAGGTGTTTTAATTGGTTTAAATGAATCTTCCCCATATTTTTCATAATGACCAGAACATACATATAAATCTTTATTACCAATATGTGGACTAACTACAGGTTGATAACCTGCATTTTTTTGAGCCTTCTTTAGAAAATTTTCTAATTTCTCTCTTAATTGAGCTCCTTTTGGAAGCCAGAGAGGTAACCCTTGACCTACTTTCTGAGAGAAAGCGAAAAGTTCCATTTCTTTTCCTAATTTTCTATGATCACGTTTTTTTGCTTCTTCTAACATATCTAGATGAGCTTTGAGATCTTTTTGTTTTGGGAATGAAACTCCATAAATTCTTGTCATTTGTTTACGTTTCTCATCTCCACGCCAATATGCTCCAGCAACATTTAGTAATTTAATTGCTTTAATTTTAGATGATGATGGAATATGTGGACCTTTGCATAAATCAGTGAAATTACCTTGAGTATAGAATGTTATTTCACCATCTTTTAGATCTTCAATAAGTTCTAGTTTATATTCATCACCTTTTGCTTTAAAATATGCAATAGCATCTTTTTTTGAAATCTCTTTACGTTCAAATGATAATTTTGAATCTGCAATTTCTTTCATTTTTTCCTCTATTTTTGGAAAATCATCTGATGAGAGTATCCTTTCACCTAAATCAATATCATAATAAAACCCATTTTCAATGGCTGGTCCTATTCCTAATTTAACTCCTGGATAGATTGCTTCTAGCGCTTCGGCCATTATGTGCGCAGAAGAATGCCAGAAGCTCATTTTTCCTTCTTTATCATTCCAGGTATGTAGCTTTAGATTACAATCAGTTTTTAACTTACTATTTGCATCGCATACTTTACCATCTATACTTGCTGAAAGTACGTTTCTTGCAAGACCTTCAGAAATACTCATAGCAATATCCATTGGTGTCGTTTCATTTTGGACTTTTTTTATGCTTCCATCTGGAAGAGTAATATTGATCATTTAATTATTTTTTAGATATGCAAATATAAGAAGTACTTTTTAGTTAATAGTTGATCCCAGATAATTTTGGTAAATAGTTATATTTAATTTATAATGAATTACTTAAAATATCAACATTGAACAATACCAGGATTATATATATCATTTAATGGAGCATTATCTGCAGCTTCAATACCCATCGAAATTATTTTACGAGTATCTAGAGGATCAATGATTCCATCAGTCCACAATCTTGATGCAGCATAATATGGAGAAGTTTGTTTATTATATTTTTCCTTTATAGACTTTACTAGCTCATTTTCTCTTGTTTTGTCAATATTTTCTCCTTGTGCCTCAAGATTTGCTTTTTCGATCTGGAGTAATACTTTAGAGGCTTGATCACCACCCATAACAGCTAATTCAGCAGTAGGCCAAGCAAATATTAATCTTGGATCATATGCTTTTCCACACATTGCATAATTACCTGCACCATATGAGTTTCCAATAATAATTGTAAACTTTGGTACTATAGAATTTGCCATAATATTAACCATCTTTGCGCCATCCTTTATGATTCCGCCATGTTCTGATCTAGATCCAACCATAAATCCAGTAACATCTTGTAAAAAAACTAGTGGTATTTTTTTTTGATTACAATTAGCTATAAATCTAGCTGCTTTATTAGCAGAGTCTGAGTATATAACTCCACCAAATTGCAATTCACCTTTTTTAGTTTTAATCATTTTTCTTTGGTTAGCAACAATTCCAACTGCCCAACCATCAATTCTTGCATATCCACAGACTATTGATTTTCCATAACCTTTTTTATATTCATCAAAATTAGAATCATCTACTAGACGTTCAATGATATCATTAATGTTATATTGTGTTTCTCTATCTCTAGGTAATATACCATAGATTTCTTTTTCATTCTTTTTTGGATCTTCTGTTTTTATCCTGTTGAATCCTGCTTTTTTACTCTCCCCAATTTTTTCTATTATATTTTTAATCTTATCTAAAGCGTCTTTATCATCTTTAGCTTTATAATCTGTTACACCTGAAATTTCACAATGTGTTGTTGCTCCACCAAGAGTCTCATTATCTATATTCTCTCCAATAGCAGCTTTTACTAAGTAACTGCCAGCTAAAAATATGGATGCAGTTTTATCTACAATGATAGCTTCATCACTCATTATAGGAAGATAAGCGCCACCTGCAACACATGAGCCCATAATAGCAGCTATCTGTGTAATACCCATAGAACTCATTTTTGCATTATTTCTAAATATTCTTCCAAAGTGATCTTTATCTGCAAATATTCCTTCCTGCATTGGAAGAAAGATTCCTGCAGAATCTACAAGATATATAATTGGTAATCTATTAATCATAGAAATTTCTTGTAATCTCAGGTTCTTTTTTGCAGTAATTGGAAACCATGCTCCAGCTTTTACTGTTGCATCATTTGCAACTACTATACATTGCTTATTCATAATATAGGTAATGCCTGCAACTACACCACCAGATGGGCATCCACCATACTCTTTATACATATTGTGACCAGCAAAAGCTCCAATCTCAAGAAAATATGCATTATCGTCTTTTAGATAGTTGATTCGTTCACGAGCAGTTAACTTACCTTTATTTTTCTGTTTTTTTATCTTTTCTTTTCCTCCACCTAATGAGATTATTTCATATTTTCTTTTCATCTCTGAGATAAGTAATCTCATTTTATCATCATTCTTATTAAAATCTAGATTATTCATTATTAAAATTTTGCTAAAAATAGTATTATAGTTATTATCTTCTTGTTATTCCTATTAGTATTTATAAGTTTTGTACATTATTTAAATATTGATTGCTTTCAGGCCCTAAATTAAATAGTAGATCTAAAATTGATAGATTTGGTATAAACCCAAATTTATTTTCAAATACTTGTTTATAAGCTTTTTGATTTAATAAGTTAAAATTAAAATTTCTAAGATTCTCCTTATTAATATTATTGTCAAATTTAGTTGTTAAACTACTTTGATCTTTTGATTGTAGGCAATCAAATATTATTTTCTGTAATTTAGTATTTAAATCAAGTAGAAACTTCACTTTCTTTTCGTATAACGGGTAGAGAAGGTGTTCATAAAACTCAAAATAGGAAGAAGATTGGTATGCTGATGATATAGATTTCCAATGAATTTTTTGCCAATCTGTTTCGTAAGATATTCTTATATCTTTTATTAATGTCTTTGAGCTTCTATTTTTTTCTTTAGGAACAGTAAGTCTTAACTTTCCATTAGCACCATATATATTACATCTATTTCTAATACTTTGTTTAATAAAGTATTCAAACTGTTCTATTTCAGAATTTGGATATTTCATTAATATAGAATAATATCCAATTGGAGCTAAATAAGCAGTTGATAAAATTTTGTGCTTACTTGATTCCATTAAATAACCTATTCCATCTAACTTTATTAAGTCCATTAGCATTTTTGTCCCAGCTCATCCAGATAAACAATGCTTTTCCAACAATGTGATCTTCTGGAACAAACCCCCAAAAACGTGAGTCTGCAGAATTATGTCTATTATCTCCCATTAACCAATAATAGTTCATCTTAAATGTGTATGAGTTAGAAATTTTCTTATTAATAAATATATCATTACCGACAATTTCTAGTGTGTTTCCTTCATATCTTTCAATTATATCCTTATAAAGAGCGATTTTTTCAACTGTTAAATTAATAGTATTACCACATTTAGGAATAATTATTGGTCCGTAATTGTCTTCATTCCATTGAAAATTTTTGTCTTGAGGAAAAATATAGTCTTCATAAACCTTACTCTTTTTGTACCTTTTCTCGATTGAAGTTACATTAGGAAAATTAGAGATTGCATCTTTACTTTTATTAGTAAGCGTTAACATATACTCATTTTTACTTTTTCCATAACCACCTTCTGTAATATCAAACTTTTCATATAATATTTTTGGATTAAGTCCGCTTCCTTTAGTTTTTACATTATAATGCCATTGCTTCTTCATACCTTCAATTTCTAATTGAGGCTTATTATTAATTAGAAGGCTACTATTTATTATTTCAATTTTGTCACCTGGAAGTCCAACGCATCTTTTTATATAATTTTCTTTCTTATCTATAGGTCTCCCTAATGTTTCTGCTGGCCAATTAAAAACAACACAATCATTTCTCTCTACACCGATAGCTGAAGATTGATTTGCATCGTTTAGACCTTTCATTCTATGATATGGTAGTTGTAGACTATGTGTATATGATTTTCCTCCAAAAACAGGCATTGTATGATGAACAAGTGGAAAAGCAATTGGGGTAATTGGTACCCTTGGTCCATAACTTACTTTACTAACAAAAAGAAAATCACCAATCAGTAATAATTTTTCCATTGATGATGTAGGTATCGTATAGGCCTCAATTAAGAAAGTACGTAAAATAGTAGCAGCTATAACTGCAAATAATATTGCGTCAAACCATGATCGAAGTTCACTTTTCTTTTTTTTGGTTTTTATAACTCTTTTTTTCCAGAATGTATAATTAAAAGTATGCCAGAATAAATGGTCTCCTAAAAATAGAGGTATAAAATATAACCATTCACCATCAATTAGATAAACAAATATACTCCATAAAATTGTAAAAAAAATAAAGAAAGTTACCTTATAAAGCTTACCAAGTCTATGTTTTATTTTTTGCATTATTATAGTTAATTAAATTTTCAAGTTATAATATCATTAATTGAGAATATACCCCTTTTTCCAATTAGCCATTTAGCAGCTAATAATGCGCCTATTGCAAATCCGTCACGATTTTTTGCTGTATGTTTTATCTCAATATTATCAACTTTTGATGAATATATTATTTGATGTATACCAGTTATATCATCAATTCTTTTACTTATTATATTTGGTTTTGAATTTAGAATATCTTTTATATCATCAGCTATCATTATTGCTGTTCCGCTTGGAGTGTCTTTTTTTTCTTTATGATGAACCTCATAAATATGGTTCTTATAATCATGATTCATCATTAGCTCTGCAAGTTTCTTATTAAGCTGATAAAAAATATTCATTCCTAAACTAAAATTAGAGGAGTATAGAAATGCTCCTTTTTTTTTAATACATAGTTCATTTATATCATCTATTCTATTCAACCATCCAGTAGTACCAGAAATAGTAGGTATTCCATTTATTATGGAGTGAGATATATTCTCAAAAGCTGTATCAGGGGTGCTAAAGTCGATAGCAACATCGATATTTTTAAGATTTAGTGAAATTGCTGGCCTATTACTATCAGATATAGCAACTACCTTATCACCATTTCCAATTGCTAGCTCTGCTATACGTTTACCCATCTTGCCATTTCCTAGTATCGCAATTCTCATAACATAAATTTATAAATTTAGCGTTAAACTAATTCCATTTAATTGATTAGAAGTAATAGGCGAAATATTTAATGATATATCTTCTGAAATATCATAATCAAAAAGATGCGCATCAACAGATGCATCTAGAATATTTATAATATAAGAGCCAAATAAACATAAAATAGATATTTCTCTATTTCTTCTATAAAAGTCTTTTAGAGTAAGTAAATCCATACTATTGTATTCAATATATTCAGTATCGTTACTAGGATTATTATCTAATCTCTTAAGATAAGCACCTTTATAATCCTTATATTTTTCGTTATTATCATTTATATAGTACAAAGAAGTTAGAATTCCAGCATATATAATGGGTACCTTCCAATATTTCTTATTATATATTTGACCAAGACCTGGTAGACCCGCAGAAAGTATTGCTGCTCTTTTGGGCGATTTAATTTGTTTAGTTAATTCTTGTGAGTGTATGTCAAAGCAATATAATAGACAAAGAATTAGTAAATATATTTTTTGATTTGTCTTCAAGATTATTTTTTTAATTTATCTAGTATATTATCTAGATCATTATTTGAAGAGAAAGGAATTATAATATTTCCATTTCCTTTTTTTGTTATTTTTAATTTAATTTTAGTATTGAGATATTTAGATACTTCATGGATAATATGTTGTTTTTTAAAAGTTATAGTAGGTTTAATAAATCCCCCCTTTTTTTTAGTAGATATATAGCCACTTTCCTTAAAAGTCTTTACTATCTGTTCAACTTCACGGACTGTATACAAATTAGAAATAATATCTTCACATAAATTAATCTGTGATTCTTTGTCTTCTAATGATAGTAGCGGTCTAGCATGTGAAGCGCTGATTTTTTTATTTTGAATGTAGATTTGTATTTCTTCTGGTAGTTTAAGCAATCTTAAGGAATTAGTAATAGTTGTTCTGTTTTTCCCCACTCTTTCGCTACATTCCTCCTGTGTAAGGTGACATTCATCTATAAGTCTCTTAAAGCTAAGTGCTATATCAATAGGATTTAAGTTCTCTCTTTGTATATTCTCAACTAATGACATCTCGAGCATTTTTTGATCATCAGCAATACGAATAAAAGCTGGTATCTTAATAAGCTTAGCAATTCTTGAAGCACGTAATCTTCTTTCACCTGATATTAGCTGGTATTTATTAAAACTAATTTTCCTTACTGTTATTGGTTGAATAATTCCTAATTTTATTATTGAAGAAGCTAATTCTTCTAAAGTTGATTCGTCAAATTTATTTCTAGGTTGAAATGGATTTGTTTGAATAGTAGAAATGTCAATTTCAGAGAAATTTTGTGTAGATGGAAGGATAGCGCTAATTCCTTTTCCAAGCCCATTCTGTTTTTTATTCATTATTACTTACTAATTCTTGTATTTCTGATTTATTTGCTTCATCTCTTTTTAAAATCTCACTGGCTAGATTTAGATAATTTATAGCTCCTTTGCTAGTTGCATCATGAATTATGATTGTTTCTCCAAAAGAGGGAGATTCTCCAAGACGAACATTTCTATGTATAATTGTTTTAAAAACCATATCTTGGAAATGAGTTTTTACTTCTTCAACAACTTGATTTGAAAGTCGTAGGCGTGTATCATACATAGTCAGAAGTAGCCCTTCAATTACAAGGTTCTCATTTAATCTTTGCTGCACTATTTTAATTGTGTTTAGGAGTTTTCCTAAACCTTCTAAAGCAAAGTATTCGCACTGAATAGGAATTATAACAGAATCACAGGCTGTAAGAGAATTTAAAGTAATGAGGCCAAGTGATGGTGCACAGTCAATAAATATATAATCATAATCATCTTTTAACTTATCAAGCATTTTTTTCATTAAGTACTCTCTATCTTTAACATCTACTAACTCTAGTTCTGCTCCTACCAGATCTATATGTGCTGGTAATAGAAATAGATTTGGGGTTTTAGTTTTGATTATGATCTTATTTGGTTCTGTTTTCCCAATAAGACACTCATAAATACCATTTTTTATATTTCTTGGATCTTCACCGACTCCTGATGTTGCATTTGCCTGTGGGTCTGCATCAATTAACAGAATCTTTTTTTCTAAAACACCAAGTCCTGCAGCTAAATTCATTGCAGTTGTGGTTTTACCAACACCTCCTTTCTGATTTGCTATAGCTATAATTTTACCCATAAAGATTATGATTTATAATTAAATTAATATTTTATAAAAATACAATCAAATATATTTAGATATAATATTACTTTAATAGAATTATTAACAAAATAATGTAGACTTATTAAATAAAAAAAAGTCCAAATAAGTTGGACTTTATGTTTTCAGAAAATATAACTTTGAAATTCTTAATATAAATCAGCTTTTTTATTTATCATTTATATTCTTATCATCTTCTCCTAATTCATCAAAATTAACTTCTGTAAAATCTGTACTTGATTCCTCTTTCTCTTCTTTCTCTTCTTTCTCTTCTTTCTCTTCTACATCTTTTACATGATTTTTTTCTTCCTTTTTTAGTGATATAATTTCTTCA
>MDTG01230904.1_pt1 | contig 38054 bp, 27 predicted proteins | sample 811421 | NCBI WGS metagenome assembly MDTG01 (sample SAMN05326645, study PRJNA326480) | marine metagenome | isolation source: seawater | place: Pacific Ocean: South East | collected 2011
CCTGCCTCGCCGACGAGCCGTTTCTCCGCGAGACTCTGCGTTCTCTGCGTCTCCGCGGTGAATCGCCGCGCGCAACCCGCCCGGAACCGCGAAACTCTAGGCTCTAGGCTAGTCTCGGCCCGACTAACCCAGGCGCTGCGCGATCGCGGCGCGCAGGGCTTCCAGGTCGACCTCGCGCGCAGGCGCTGCTCGCTCGGCGGGCGCCCACACTGCGCCGGGGAAGGTCGCGTCGTCGCGCCAGCGCGGGATCACGTGCCAGTGGAGGTGGGGGACCATGTTCCCCAGCGAGGCCAGGTTGATCTTGTCTGGAGCGCACACCTCGCGCAGGGCGGCCTCGAGCGCGAACACCACCTCCAGCACCCGCGCGCGTCCCGCGGGCTCGAGGTCGGTCATCTCGGCCACGTGGGCGCGCCAGATCACGCGGCAGAAGCCGGGCCAGTCGGGCTCCTCGGCGGCGATCACGTAGCAGTCGTCCCCGGCCCAGAGGGGCTGGGCGGCGGGAGGAGGACAAAGGGGGCAGGCGGGCTCGTTCATGGTCGCCCACCCTACGGGCCACGATCCCTGACGCCGAGGGAGGAGGGGCGCCCCCGGGCCGCTAGACTCTGGTCCTCCTGGATCCGAACGCGAGCGCCGCTCGCACTGGTGTCTCCGTGGCTTCCTTCGCCGAATACTCCCTCCTCCCCAGCCTGCTCAAGACCCTCGGCGAGCAGGGCCTCGACACGCCGACCGAGATCCAAGCCGCCGCGATCCCGCCCCAGCTCAAGGGGCGCTCGGTGATCGGCGTCGCCGAGACGGGGAGCGGCAAGACCCTGGCCTACGCGCTCCCGGTCCTGCACCAGCTCAAGGTGCTCGAGACCGAGGGCGTCCCGGTCTCGATCGCGGGTCGCCCGCGCGGGCTGGTGATCGTGCCAGGGCGCGAGCTGGGTCAGCAGGTGGTCAAGGTGTTCAAGAGCCTGACCCACGACACGCGCCTGCGCGTCCGCTCCTGCCTGGGCGGGACCAGGAAGCAGATCGCGGCCCAGAACGTGCGCGGCGAGTTCGAGGTCCTGGTGGCGACGCCCGGGCGCCTGGCCCAGTTCCTCGACCAGCGCCAGCTCCGCCTCGACGACGTGCGCGTGCTGGTCCTCGACGAGGCCGACCAGCTGCTCGACCCCAGCTTCATTGGCCTGATCGGGCGCGCCCTCGGCGAGTGCCCGCCCCAGGTCCGGATCGCGCTCTTCGGCGCCACGCTCTCGAAGGGCCTCGAGGACGCCGCCCTCGAGCTCTTCCCCAGCGAGCCGCTCCGCTTCCGCACCGAGGGCAGCCGCAAGTCGCTCGACAACCTGGAGACGATCAACCGCAACGTGCCCAACCAGCGCTTCGACGTGCTGCGCGAGGTCCTGCGCGAGGACAAGGACACCAGCTCGCTGCTCTTCGCCAACACCCGCAAGCAGTGCGAGCGCCTCTCGGCCTGGCTCGAGTCCGAGGGCCACGCCCACGTCCTCTACATGGGCGAAATGGAGAGCGCGGAGCGGCGCGCCAACCTGGCTCGCTTCCGCAGCGGCGAGGTCAAGCTCCTGGTCGCGACGGACCTGGCCGGGCGCGGCCTGGATATCGACCTCGTGGGGCGCGTGATCAACGTGCACCTCCCGCGCGACATCGACAACTACCGCCACCGCGTGGGGCGCACCGCGCGCGCGGGTCGCTCGGGCAAGGTCGTCAACCTGATCACCGAGCGCGACAAGCCCCTGCTCGAGCAGCTCGACGAGCGCGAGCGGCGCCCGCAGGGCAAGGGCAAGCAGGGCAAGCGCCGCTAGCCCGACGACTTCACCAGCCTCGTTCCTCGGCTGGCGAATCTTGAGGCTCGGACTCGATCCGCAGCTGCAGCTCCGGCACCATGGGCGCGAGGATACGCACCCTTGCCGGCTCCACGACAGCCCGAAACCATCGGCCGCTTCAAGGTCCTCCGTCCGATCGGGCAGGGAGGCATGGGGGCCGTGTTCCTGGTCGAGGACCCCCTCGTCGGGCGCCAGGTCGCGCTGAAGCGGATCCGCGCCGACCAGCTCCAGCTCGAGGCCATGCAGCGCCTCCTGCGCGAGGCGACCCTCCTGGCCCGGGTGGTGCACCCCAACGTCGTGCGGGTCCACGAGGCGGGCTGGATCGACGAGGGTCCCTACCTGCTCATGGACTACGTCGAGGGGCAGAGCCTGGGGTCGCTGCGCCAGCCCCTCGGACCTCGCGAGGTGGCGCGGATCGTGCGGGACCTCGCGGGCGCGGTCGAGCGCCTGCACGCCGAGGGGATCCTGCACCGCGATATCAAGCCGAGCAACGTGCTGCTCCGCGCCGACGGCAGCCCCGTCCTGCTCGACTTCGGGATCGCCCGCGACGCGCGGGCCGAGACCCTGACCCGGACCGGCCAGAGCCTGGGCACGCCGGCCTACATGGCGCCCGAGCAGACCTCGGTCGAGCGCAGCAAGGAGCTGACCGCCGCCGTCGACGTCTACGGGCTCGGCGTCCTGGCCTTCGAGCTGCTGACCGGGCGTCCGCCCTACCTGGGCACGCCCATGAACGTGCTCTGCGCCTTGCTGGAAGAGGACGTGCCGCCCCCCTCCCGCCACGCCCAGGGCGTCCCCGCTGCCCTCGACGCGATCGTGCTGCGGGCGACGGCGCGCGACCCGAGCGCGCGCTACCCCAGCGCGCGCGAGCTCGCCGCCGACCTCGAGCGCTTCCTCGCGGGGCAGGAGGTCGAAGCGCGCCCGCGCCCTCGCCTCGCCCTGGCGGCGCTGGGGGCGCTCGCGCTGGCCGCGCTGCTCGGGCTGGGGTGGCTCGCCAGCCCCCCGACGCCCAGCGAGCCCGGCGAGGCAGCCGCCGCGCCTCGCCGGTCCCCTTCCGCGAGGACGACGCCCAGCCCCGAGCTCGAGCTGCCGCGTTGGTATCGCCGCCTGAGCGAGCCGCCCTGGCTCCCGGTGGGCCTCGTCCCGACCGAGGTCTCGGGCGAATACCGCTGGGAGCGAACGGGCACGATCCTGGTGTGGGTCCCGCCCGGCAGCTTCCGCATGGGCTCGGGCGGCGGCGCCTTCCACGCGGCAACGGTCGAGCCCAGCGGGCGCGCGATCAGCGAGCGCGAGGTCGAGGTCCGCCTGACGCGCGGCGTGTTCATGGGCAAGTACGAGGTCACCTGGGCGGACTGGGCGCGCTTCGCCGAGGTGAGCGGAGCCGCTACGCCCGCGAACGTGTTCAGCGTCCTCCCCGTGCGGAAGGACTTCGTGCGGAGCACCCGCCGCGTGGAGCCCTGGTCGGCGCCTTCGAACCACCCGATCGTGCGGGTCACCCGCGCCGACGCCCTGGCCTATTGCGAGTGGGCCGGGTTACGCCTCCCGACCGAGGCCGAGTGGGCGCGCGCCGCCCGCGGCGACAGCCAGGACCCCTACGTCTACGGCCCCGAGCCCGAGAGCGGCGCCTGCAACAACCTCCTCCGAGACGGCCACCCCTTCACCTCGCCCGTCGGGGCCTATCCGCGCGACCGCTCCCCCTACGGCTGCTACGACATGGGCGGCAACGCGGCCGAGCTGGTCTCCGACTTCTACGCCCCCTACCCCGAGGGGCCGCTGGTCGACCCCAAGGGCCCACCCCAGGGCGAGGACGTGGTCGTGCGCGGCCCGAGCTGGGAGTCGGACCTCCCCTTGAACCGCTCGCTCGCCTCCCGTCATCGCCAGAGCCCCGAGCGCCGGGCCAACTTCACGGGCTTTCGCGTGGCCCTCGATCCCCCTCGCTGACCCGTGGACCTCGACCTCGAGCTGAAGCCCCGCCCCAGCCGCGAGTGCCCCTACTGCATGGCGGCGCTGGGGGACATTCGCGTTCGCTGCCCCGGCTGCGACGCGGCCTACCACCCCGCTTGCCTGGACGAGCTCGGGCGCTGCGGGACCCTCGGCTGCCCGGAGTCCAAGCGGCGCTCGCGCTCCCGACGTGCAGCCCCCGAGCCCGAGCCCACGCCTCAGCCCAGGCCCAGGCCGCCCCGCCGGCCCGAGCCGCAGCCGCCCCTGTGGCTCTTCCTGGCCACGATCCTGGGGACCGCGGTCGCTCTCGCAGCCGCCTTCGCGGTCTTCGTCGAGGAGGTCGGACCCGGCGACGACAAGTTCTGGGAGATCGTCACGATCGGGCCGGTGCTGCTGATCGTGGCCGCGGTCGCCTCTCCCCCGATCGGGCCCGGGATCCTGCTCGCGATCTGCTGGCTGACCGCCAAGGCCTACGGCTTGGTGGCCTCCGGCCGCGAGCCTTCCCCCCCACCTCGGCGCGCGCTCGCGCGCGAGCGCGACGCGCCTGACGAGTCCGAAGAGCCTGATAAGCCCTAGCCCTGTCGATCCAGGAGCGCCTCGCGCTTTCTGCCCGCGGCGACGCACCGACCCAGTAGCGTGTGGGGCATGTCGGCAGACAAGAGCGAAGACGAGACCAAGGACATCGGCCCCGACGACACGCCGGGGATCGTGCGTCCGCCCTCCCTGATCGAGCGCCCGCGCCAGCTCGGCGGCTACGAGGTGCTCGAAGAGCTCGGGCGCGGCGGGATGGCGATCGTCTACAAGGCCCGCGACCCCAAGGGCCAGGAGGTCGCGATCAAGGTGCTGCAGGCGGCGGGCGGGCTCTCGGTCGAGGACCGGCTCCGCTTCCAGCGCGAGGCGCACGCCGCCGCGCGCCTGCGCAGCAAGAACGTGGTCCGCGTCCTCGACTGGGGCAGCGAGGGCGACCACGCCTACCTCGTCATGGACCTGATCGACGGCGACTCGCTGCGCACGCGCCTCGAGCGCGGCCCGGTCGAGCCGCGCGAGGCCGGGCGCATGGTCGAGATCCTGGCCCGCACGCTGGCCTTCGCCCACCGGCGCGGCGTCGTGCACCGCGACGTCAAGCCCGGGAACATCCTGATCGACCGCGAGGGCCAGCCCCTGCTGACGGACTTCGGCCTCGCCAAGCCCCTCGGCTCGGGCAACGACCTGACCTCGACCGGCCAGGTCCTCGGCACGCCGCCCTTCATGTCCCCCGAGCAAGCCGCCGGGAGCAACCGCCAGGTCGGCCCCGCCGTCGACGTCTACGGCCTGGGCGCGACCCTGTTCAACCTGCTGACCGGTCGGCCGCCCTTCCTGGGCAGCCCGCTGGAGGTGATCCGCGCGGTGGCGCACGACGAGCCGCCCGCGCCCTCCGAGATCGTCCCCGAGATCGAGACCTCGCTGGACGCGATCACGCTCACCTGCCTGGCCAAGCGGCCCGAGGACCGCTACCCCAGCTGCGAGGCCCTGGCCGCGGACCTGCGCCGCTTCCTGGAGGGACTGCCGGTCGTCGCGACCCTCCCCAGCCACGAGGACCGCGTCAGCCGCTCGATCCGCAGCGACGCCTCGGGCTGGATCGTGCGCCACCCCTCCCAGTTCCTGGGCGGCTTCGACCCCACCTACGCCGACCACGCCGAGCGCCTGCTCGAGCGCTTCGCCGCCATGCTGCGCACGATCTCGGTCTCGATCGTGGACGACGGGCACATCGACCGCGCCGAGACCGCCCTGATCCGCCGCGAGTGGGAGCGCCTCAAGGCCTACACCGACGCCTTCGTCGCCGGCTGCGAGGAGGGCGTGTTCGCGCCCTTCGAGGAAGGGGCCGACTGAGCGCGCCCTAAGTCCCGCGCGGACCCTGCGGCAAATCGTCGCGCGACGGGACGCCACGGGACCAGGCTCACACTCGGTCTACCTTCTGCTCAGGAGGTGCCCCATGACCGCGACCCTCTCGGCCCCACCCACGACGTCCCCCGAGGACGTCCAGCCAGCCGAGGGGGCCGGCGAGCCCACCCTCGGCGACCTGCGCGCGGCGCACTTCGCCCGCAGCGGCTTCTCGGCCGCCGACTACGGCGCGCGCTGGGCGCGCTTCCCCGTCGGGCCCTTCTCCTTCGTGATCCCCAACTGGCCCGGGCGCGGGCGCAGCCTGAGCGTCCACGACCTGCACCACGCCCTGACTCACTACGACACCTCCCTGCGCGGCGAGGCCGAGACCGCCGCTTGGGAGCTGGCCCAGGGCTGCCGCGCGCACCCGATCGCGTGGGTGCTCCAGCCGCAGGCCTTGGCCTTCGGGCTCTTCGCCTGCCCGCGCCGCACCTGGCGCGCCTTCGTGCGCGGGCGCGGCGGGGCCAACCTCTACGAGCACGCCTACGCGAGCGAGGAGCTGCTGGCCCGCCCCCTGAGCGAGCTGCGCGCGGAGCTCGGCCTGAGCGACGACGAGCGGGCGGCGACCTGGGGCGACCGCGCCGCCTTCGGGCTCGTGTCGATCGGCTCGCTCGCGGTCGGGGCCCTGGGCCTCCTGGCGCAGCTCGTGCCGCTGACCTGGCTCATGGCCCTGATCTGGCGCCTGAGCTACGACCCCGAGGCTCGCCTCGACGAGGACCCGCTCAAGCCGCGTTGAGCCGCCAGAGGGCGAGGTTGAGGACCAGCGCGAAGGAGACCCAGGCCAGGTAGGGCACGAAGAGCGCGCCGGCCAGCTTGTCCTCGCGCCAGAAGGCGCGCAGGGTCAGCGCCACGAGCGCCACGAGCGAGGCGAGCACCAGGGCGGCCAGGCCGAGCTGGTGCGCGCCGAAGAACACCGGCGACCAGAGCGCGTTCAGCGCCAGCTGGGCGAGGAAGAGCCAGGTCGGCGCGCGCCAGCCCACGCGCCGCCACACCCGCCAGGCGGCGACGCCCATGCCCAGGTAGAGCGCGGTCCACACCGGGCCGAACACCCAGTTGGGCGGGTTGAAGGAGGGCTTGCTCAAGCCGGCGTACCACTCGCCCGGCGGGAAGAGGACCCCGAGCGTGGCGGCCAGGAAGCAGAGCGCGACCCAGGGGATCAGCGCCCAGGCGGGGCGCTTCGACTCGTCCTGCGGAAGGTCGGGGTCAGGCTGCATGTGGCCGAGCATAGCCTTTGGGATCGCGCTGGCTGAGGCCCAGGGTGAGATCAGCGCGCGGGCGTCGCCTCGTCAACGCGCTCGCGCGCGCCGCGCCGCGCTGCGCGTCGACCCGCCGAGCCAGCGGGCCTGCGAGCCTCTTCCAGCTCGCGTTCGACCGAGCCGACCAGCCGCTGGACCAGCCAGTGTCCGAGCCAGCCCGTCGGCCGCAGGCGGAGTCGTTCGCTCGCGAGCCGGCGCCGCTCGCGCAGCTCGCGGGTCAGCCGCGTGACGAGGCAGCCGCCCAGCCCGTCCTCCCGACAGGCGCCGACCATGCGCCGGAGGACCAACAGGATCTGCCGTCGGCCGCGCTCGGAGAGCAGGTCACGGGCGTCGGGCGTGCTGCCAATGATCAGCAGGTCACGCAGCGGGAGCTGATCCAGGCCGGCCTCGAGGTAGGCGTCCGGGTGGGTGTCGTAGGCGAAGTCGAGGAAGCGCTGGTCCTCCCGCTCGAGCGCCACGAAGCCGAGGGGATCGCGCGCGCGCCTGGCCTCCATCGCGCGCTGCAGCGCCGCGCGCACCTCGTCGAGCCACGCTTGGCCAGCCGGGCTGAGCAGGGGGCGGGTCTCTTCGCTGAAGCGACGCACGTAGCGGTCGCCGTAGCCGAGGTAGTAGGAGGGCGGCTCCTCCTCCGGCAGGCGGCGCACGAAGTCGTCCGCGCGGCAGCGGTAGTAGTCCAGCCCGCCCTCGGCGGGGCAGGCCCCCGGCGGCTCGGGCGTGGAGGGCTGAGCTCGCGCGGCGGGAGCCAGGCAGAGCAGCGCGCAGACGAGGGCGAGCGAGCGAAGGGCGGGCATGAGTCCCCAGCTTAGCGGGGGGAGGGCGCCGAGCGGCCAGCGAGGTTGAGTGAGTCTTGGCGATCCCCAGCACGCCACTCGTGGATCAGTCAGCCGGGAAGAGCACGCTCACTGCCCCTTGGCTTGGTGCCCGGGCCAGGCAGAATCGGCCCTTATGCACGTGATCGCTGACCTGTGCCTGGTCCCGCTCGGGGTCGGGGTGTCCGTCTCCCGCTACGTGGCTGCTTGCCAGGAGGTGTTCCGCGAGGCTGGCCTCGAGCCGCAAATGCACGCCTACGGGACGAACGTCGAGGGCGAGTGGGAGGAGGTGTTCGGCGCGATCCGCCGCTGCCACGAGGTCGTGCACGGGATGGGCGCGCCGCGGATCAGCTGCACGCTCAAGTTCGGCACTCGGACCGACCGCAGCCAGACCCGCGCCGACAAGGTCCAGAGCGTCGAGGAGAAGCTGGGCCAGTGAGCCGGCTGACGACCACCAACCACGACCGGGACAGCGCGGGCATGACCTACGTCTACCCCGTCGTGTCGCGGCGGGCCAAGGGCGTGAGCGTCGGGATCAACCTCAACCCCAACAACGCCTGCAACTGGCGCTGCGTCTACTGCCAGGTCCCCGACCTCGTCCGGGGCAAGGCGCCGCCGATCGACCTCGAGCAGCTGCGCGAGGAGCTGAACGCGCTGCTCGCCGACGTGGTCGAGGGCGACTTCATGACCCGCCAGGTGCCGGAGGGCTCACGCCGGCTCAACGACGTGGCCTTCTCGGGCAACGGCGAGCCGACGACCTCGCCCGAGTTCCCCGCCGCGCTCGAGGTCGTGGCCGAGGCCCTCGAGCGCTTCGAGCTGCTTGGCCAGATCAAGGTCGTCCTGATCAGCAACGGCTCCATGCACGGCCAGGCCCGCGTGCAGGAGGCGCTGAGCCGACTGGCGGAGCTGAACGGCGAGGTGTGGTTCAAGCTCGACAGCGCGACCCAGGAGGGGCTGGCCGCGACCAACTCGGTCGGCATGGACCCGGCGGATCACCTGGCGCGCTTGCGCGAGTGCGCGCGGCGCTGCCCGACCTGGATCCAGACCTGCCTCTTCAGCCGCGGCGGCGAGCCCCCGCGCGAGGCCGAGCTCTCGGCCTACCTCGAGGCCCTGCGCGAGCTGGTCGCCGACGAGGTCCCCCTGCGCGGGGTGCTGCTCTACTCGCTCGCGCGTCAGAGCTATCAGCCCGAGGCCAGCGAGCTGGGTCGGCTGGAGCAGAGCTGGCTGGAGGGCTTCGCGGCGCGGATCGAAGCGCTGGGGCTCGAGGTGCGCGCCAGCGCCTGAGCGACCGCAGCGCTCCGCGAAACCCTTATGATCCGCGGCCTACCAAGCGAATCCGAGGAGGCCGCATGAGCGACGAAGACGTCAAGATCACTTCCGTACTCAAGGAGGAGCGCGTCTTCGACCCCCCGGCAGAGTTCGGCGCTTCGCTGGGCGGCGCGCGGGTCGGCTCCATGGAGGCCTACCAGGCTCTCCACAAGCGCTCGCTCGAGGACCCCGACGGGTTCTGGGGTGAGATCGCGGGCCAGCTCGACTGGTTCGAGCCCTGGAGCAAGGTCTGCGAGTGGAACCTGCCCGACGCCAAGTGGTTCGTCGGCGGCAAGACCAACCTCTGCCACAACGCGGTGACCCGTCAGGTCAACAACGGCCAGGGCGACGAGGTCGCGATCATTTGGGAGGGCGAGGCGGTCGGCCCCGACGGCCCTGAGATCCGCAACCTGACCTACGCCGACCTGGAGCGCGAGACGGCCAAGTGCGCCAACGCGCTCAAGTCGCTCGGCGTCAAGAAGGGCGACGTCGTCACGATCTACATGGGCATGGTGCCCGAGCTGGCGATCGCGGTCCTGGCCTGCGCCCGGATCGGCGCGCCGCACTCGGTGATCTTCGGCGGCTTCAGCGCGCACGCGATCAGCGATCGCGTCAACGACGCCGAGAGCTCGGTCGTGATCACCTGCGACGGCAGCTGGCGCCGCGGCAAGGTCGTGCCGCTCAAGGCCAACGTGGACGAGGCCACGACCATGACCGACAAGATCAAGACGGTCCTGGTCTACGAGCGCTGCCAGAACGAGGTCAGCTGGACCGAGGGTCGCGACCACAAGTGGAGCGAGGTGGTCGGAGCCGCCAGCGAGGACTGCCCCTGCGAGCCCATGGACAGCGAGGACATGCTCTTCCTGCTCTACACCTCGGGCTCGACCGGCAAGCCGAAGGGGATCGTGCACACGACCGGCGGCTACATGGTCTACACCTACCTGACCAGCCAGCTGACCTTCAACCTGCGCCCCGAGCAGAACCAGGTGTTCTGGTGCACCGCGGACGTCGGCTGGATCACCGGGCACAGCTACATCATCTACGGGATCCTGCCGAACCGCGTCCCGAGCCTGATGTTCGAGGGCGCGCCCAATCACCCGGAGCCGGATCGCTTCTGGGACATCTGCGAGCGCCACCAGGTCACGCAGTTCTATACGGCCCCGACCGCGATCCGCGCCTTCATGAAGTGGGGCGACGAGCACGTCACCAAGCACGACCTGAGCAGCCTCAAGATGCTCGGCACCGTGGGTGAGCCGATCAACCCCGAGGCCTGGATGTGGTACCGCGAGGTGGTCGGCGGCAACCGCTGCCCGATCGTGGACACCTGGTGGCAGACCGAGACCGGCGGCCACATGATCACGCCCCTCCCCGGCGCGACCCCGACCGTCCCCGGCTCCTGCACACTCCCCTTCCCGGGGATCGACGCCGTCGTCGTCAACGAGGCCGGCGAGGAGATGCCCGCCAACACCGGCGGCCTGCTCGCGATCCGCAAGCCCTGGCCCTCGATGCTGCGCGGGATCTACGGCAACCGCGAGCGCTTCATCAACGGCTACTTCGGCCGGATCAAGGGGATGTACTTCGCCGGCGACGGCGCGCGCCGCGACGAGCGCGGCTACTTCTGGATCATGGGCCGCGTCGACGACGTGATCAACGTCTCGGGCCACCGCCTGGGCACCATGGAGGTCGAGAGCGCCCTGGTCAGCCACGACCAGGTCGTCGAGGCCGCCGTGGTCGGCATGCCCCACGAGATCAAGGGCACCGGGATCGCGGCCTTCGTGACCCTCGACGGCGACACGGAGCCGAGCAAGGCGCTCAAGGACACGCTCATTGCCCACGTGGCCCACGAGATCGGCGCGATCGCCAAGCCGGACATGATCCGCTTCACCCCCGCCCTGCCCAAGACCCGCTCCGGCAAGATCATGCGCCGCCTCCTGCGCGACATCGCCGCCGGCACGGACTCCAACCAGGACGTGACGACCCTGGAGGACTTCAGCGTCCTCGCCAAGCTGCGCGAGGAAGACGAGGGCTAGCGCCCCCGCAGCGGCTGGCGCCCTCAGCGCCAGCCGCTCTCGCTCCCGAGCAGTCGCTCACGCGCAGCGCGCGTCCGGCTGTCCCCCGAGGGGAAGGTCCGGCCGTCCCCCCAGGGGAAGGTTGCCCCCCAGGGGAGGGAGGTTGCCCCCCAGGGGAATCCGCTTCCGATCTCCCGCGCTCCCCAGCGCCACCCCGTCGGTGGATCCAAAGCGCTTCACCCCGTCCTCCCCGCTCCAGATCTGCAGCAGTCCCAGGTGGACTTGCTCATGGTGCTCGTCACACAGCACGAGCATGCGCTCGGGCTCGTGTCCCCTCCACCACAGGTCCAAGTGGTGGATCTCGACCCCTCCGCGCAGGTCGCAGCCGGGCACCTGGCAGGTTCCCCGATCTCGTCCCCACACGTAGTTGCGCACTCGGTTCGGGATCGTTCGCGTCACCCGCCCTGCGGGCCCCTCTCGCAGGTCCAGCACCTCCACGTCGCAGGCTCGTTGCTCCAGCTCCGCGGGGCTCAGCTCAACGGGTCCCCGCGAGGTGGCCTGGCTCGCGCTTCCGCACTCAGCGCACACGTCCAGGTGAATCCGGAAGCGCTCGTTTCGCGGCGCCCGCTCCTCGGCCTCGCCCCGCTCTACAGCCGCGCTCGCGCCCCCGCTCGTGTGCCGCGCGAGGAAGTCCTCGAACACGAAGGCGACGATCTCGGCTCGATCCCACAGGTCGGATCCTTTGCGTACGAACTCGATCCCGCTGTCGAAGGCGCGGAACTGTTCGTTCAGGAAGTCGAGCACGACGCGTTCCTTGAGCTCTTCCCCCCTCGCCTTCGCGCGTAGTTCTCCGAGCCGCAGGTCCTTGGCTTCCTGGATCCACTCCTCGACGTCGTCGGGCGTGGCGACCCGGGCGACCTCGAGCGCGGCCTTGTAGCCCAGCGCGCCTTCCTCCATGGCCGCCAGCAGCTCGGGCAGGTCGTCCCGCTGTCCAATCTGCAGCAGGTCAGACGTCTTCGACGACGAGTAGCCGAGGAACTTCCGCCCGTAGTCGGTCAGCGAGGTGCAGTTCAATTGTCGCCACAGCTTCCCTTGCTGCAGCTCCGCGAGCAGTACTGCAATCCTTGCGTCGAGTGCAATTTGCCGGCGGACGCAGCTGCGCAGCTCGACGTCCAGCTCACGGGCGCGTGAACGCATGGATTGGGCTTCCTGTGCCTGCATGGCATGGGTCATGGCGATCCTGGGTTGGAGCTGGGGGATTCCGCGCGGGGAGAGTCTCTCCCTTTCGGATAGGCCAATAATAACAACAGGAACCGACAATAATCCGAACCCGGGCGAGTCGTGCCGCCAGTGGTTATGCGCGTCGTTTGCGCATCGCGGGCTCTCGTCCGCCTGTCGCACAATGGTCCATTCGGTGGGGGCGGGGCCGGAGCCGGAGCCGGGAGCCGGACCCTGGAGCCGGACCCTGGAGCCGGGAGCCGGACCCTGGAGCCGGAGCCAGGGACCGGAGCCGGGACCGGGAGCCGGAGCCAGGGACCGGAGCCGGGACCGGGAGCCGGAGCCTGGCAGGGACCGGGAGCCGGACACGGGATCGGGTCCGGCGATACCGCCTCACGAGCGCCGCTCCCGCTCCCGCGCCCCACCTCCAGTCGATGCTCGCCTCGTCTGGGCGCTCGCGACCCAGCGACAGCTCCTCCCACCCTCCGCCGCACGAGCGCCGCTCCCGCACTCCCACCCACCCCTCCAGTCGTTGCTCGCCTTGTCAGGGCGCCCGCGACCCAGCGACAGCTCCTCCCACCCTCCGCCGCACGAGCGCGCTCCCGCTCCCGCGCCCCACCTCCAGTCGATGCTCGCCTTGTCTGGGCGCTCGCGACCCAGCGACAGCTCCTCCCACCCTCCGCCGCACGAGCGCCGCTCCCGCACTCCCACCCCACCCCCAGTCGATGCTCGCCTTCTCAGGGCGCCCCCGACCCAGCGACAGCTCCTCTCACCCTCCGCCGCACCAGCGCCGCACCCGCACCAGCGCCGCACCCGCACCCTCCGCCGCACCAGCGCCGCACCCGCTCCCGCTCCCGCTCCCGCGCCCAACCCCAGTCGATGCTCGCCTTCTCAGGGCGCCCACGAACCAGCGACAGCTCTCCCCGCCAACGCCGGAGACAGCTCCAACCCCGCCGGCGACACCCCCCCGGCCCCTAACCCCCTTCCGCCCACCGTCCCCACCACGGCACGCCCTTCGCGAAGCTCTCCTCCATGACGCCGCCGACAGGGACCTGATCGGAGCCTCGCGAGCGAGGCTCCTCGACCGCTGCCCCCCTGCGCGCGGCAGGAGGAGCTGCATGCGCGAGGGACCGGTTTGGATCGCCCTGGTGGGCTTGTCACTGTCACTGTCACTGTCACTGTCACTGGGGCTCTCGGGCTGCGTCAGCGCTGGCGGCAGCCAGCGCCTCTCAGCTTCACCCAAGGCCACGTCCGAGCTAGAAGCCACCACGGGTGACGAGGACCACGCCTCACCGCGGCCCCAAACCCGAGCCCTGCGCGCGAGCGCGCCTGCGCCAACCGCCACGACCGCCGCGGCACCCCCGCCGATCCCCACGATCCGGATGCGCGCCCGCCGCGCTCCTCACGCGTCTCCGTCTCCGTCTCCGTCTCCGTCTGCGCCTGCCCCTTCGTCTCCGATCCGCACCAACCCCGCCTGGTTGCCCACCTCGCCGACCTTCTCCACCTCCGAGAGGTCCCTGCCCAGCGTCCCCACGCAGCCCCCGCAGCGGGCCACCCCCGACGACGCCCTGGTCCTCGACGGCACCCGGCTCCTCGAAGGCCGAACCGTCCTCGACGCCGACGGCGACGTCCTGGTGATTCCCCCCACCCCAACCACCCAAACCCCGCCCACCCCCGCCCAAACCCTCGACGCGCTCTTCCCCCAAGAGGACGCCCTCCCCGCCGGCCCGGTCCTCTGCGGGGCCCTCGCGCTCCTCCTGGCGGGCGCCACGCTCCTGCTCGCCGCCCCCCGCGGCCGCCACCGCCCCGAGCCCTTCCCCAACCTCCTCTCGCCCCGCGAGACCCGCCGCGTCCTCAGCGCGAGCAACCTCCGCCGCGCGACCCTGCGCGGCGCCGCCGGCGCGGCTGTCCTGACCGCGACCTACGTCTGCGCCAGCCTGCTCTCCGCCGTCGCGGGCCTCGGCGGGGCCGTCGAGCCCTGGGGCCTCGTGCTGACCTGCGCGCTCGGGCTGAGCTTCGCTCCAGCCGCGCTCCCCGAGCTGTGGGCCGAGCGCCGCGACCCGAGCCGCCGCCTCGACCTCGGAGCGTCCGCCCTCGCAGGCCTGCTCGCCTTGGCCGCCTGTGCCGTGGCGCTCCTCCAGGTGACCTTCGTGGCCGAGCGCGCCGAAGGCGCCGGCCTCGCCGAAGGCCTGAGCTCGATCCTCAGCCTCGGATCCTCGGGACTCATAGCCCTGCTCGTCGCCTCTCTCCCCGTCGCCGGGATCGCGAGCCTGCTCTGTTACCAGCGCCTCCGCCACGCGACCTGCGCCGAGCGGACGCCTCTGGACCGCGTGCACGACGTGGTGCTCGGCCTCTTCCCCGCGGGCTTGCTGGGCCTGATCTCGCTCACGGTCGTCGCGATCGTGCTCCCCCAGGCCCTGACGACTCACTTCCTCCGCGAGCTGCTCTCCAGCCTCGGCCTGACCGCCGTGGTCGGGCTGAGCACGCTGATGGCGCTCTCCTGCGCCGCGGCGGGCGCCGACCAGGTCGAGCGCAACCTGCTGGTCCAGGCGCGAGACAGCGCCCGCTAGCGCCACACCCACACGAAACGAGCCGCCGTGGCGACCACGGCGGCTCGTTCTCCTTTCGCTCGTTCGCCCCTTCCCGGGCGAACGCGCCTACTCGAGGGGGCGCAGGCGGTCGATCGCGCCAGCGACGACCTCGGGCGGGGTCAGCCCGTCCTCGTCGGCGTCGACCTCGATCGCCTCAGGCTCCGGCTCGGGCTGGGGCAGCGTCTTCAAGAACAGGCCATGGATCCAAGCCATGTTCCCCTCGGCGTCGAGCACCTTGACCCACACCCCCTGGCGGCCCAGCACGGGCACGATCGAGCCCTTGTTGGCCTGGCCGACCTTGTCGGACTGGGAGTTGGGCTCGGCGCGGACGTTGACCCAGTGGTTGACCCGGATCACCTCGGCGCGCTCGCTCACGGGGCCCCACACGTTGCCGCGCATGACGGAGTAGCGGCGCGGGCTGTAGCCGTGGCGGTCGGGGTGGTTGCGGACCATGTCCATTCGGCTGCCGCCGGTCACGCGGGTCACGGCCAGCGCGTTGCCGTTGCTGATGTTGCCGTAGTAGATGACCTCGTCCGGCTTACCGATCAGGTAGGTGTGCCACACCGTCCGCCCCTCGAAGTTGGGCGACTCGTCCGACTGGTTCCAGTCCATGAGGACCATGTCGCCGCCGGTCCACTCGTCGTAGCTGATCGCGTAGGTGTTGTCGGCGAGGTTCATGGCGCCGAGGAAGTGCATCGACCAGCGCTGGAAGTCCTCGGGCGAGGAGAACTGGCGGTCGGTGTTGGAGAAGGTCAAGAAACGCCGCTCGGCCGGGTAGTAGACGCGCCAGCTCAGGGGGAGCTTATTGAGCGCGGCGTACTCGCAGATCATGTGGATCGAGAGGTCTGCGCAGTCGAGCTTGGTCCGCTCCTCGGCGTGCCGATCGGCGCGCTCGAGCGCCCACGCGCGGTAGTGGTAGGCGTAGGAGCCGAGCGACCCGTCCGGGGAGGCGGCGTCGCTCCAGGCCTTCTCGGTCTTCCAGGCCCCGCCGTGGACCTTGGGCCCGCGGAACACCGGATCCGCCTGCGGGGCAGGCTGTGGCTCGGGCTGCGGGTCGATCGGCTGGGCGAAGGCTGGCGCGGCGCCCAGGCTGAGGGCGAGGGCCAAGCAGAGCTGGCTGAGCTTCATGGTCTGTGTCCTGGTCGTCTTCGGGTGCGGTGTCTCGGCCTCCTCCCTCGCATGAAGTCATTGCAAGGGCGGAGCCAGGCACCTAAGTCGCCAAAACACAGTGAGAAAGGGTTCGCGCCAGGCACGAACGCCCATCTTTCGTGGGGTGTCGCCAGGCGGCGACGGGCACATCGTCCGGAGGCGGACGGAAAGTCGGGCTGAAGGGGAGCTAGAGCTCGCCGACGCCGCTCTCGCGCAGGCCGTACTTCTTGACCTTGTAGCGGATCGCCCGGAACGAGATCCCGAGCAGCTTGGCCGCGTTGGTCAGGTGCCCCTCGGTCTTGTCGATCGCGGCCAGCAGGTAGCGGCGCTCGATCTCCTCGAGGCGCTTCTCGAGGTCGAGGCCCTCGTCGGGGATCGAGATCACCGACTCGTCGGGGGCGCTCTCCGCCGGCGCGCGTCGGCCGGCCAGGATCGGGTCGGTGTCGAGCACGTCGCGCCGCGCCAGGGTCACGGCGCGCTGGATCGTGTTCTCCAGCTCGCGCACGTTGCCCGGCCAGGCGTAGTTCATGAGCCGCTGCTGGACCTCCGGCGTGATCCCCTTCAGCTCGCGCTTCAGCTTGCGCGCGTACTTGTTCATGAAGTGCGCGGCGAGGAGCGGAATGTCCTGGCGCCGGTCGCGCAGGGGCGGGAGGTGGATCGGCAGGACGTTGATCCGGTAGTAGAGGTCGGCCCGGAAGCTGCCGTCGCGGACGGCCTCCTCGAGGTCGCGGTTGGTCGCGCACACGAAGCGGACGTCGATCTTGCGCGGCTTGGTCCCGCCGACGGGGAGCAGGCGGCGCTCCTCGAGCACGCGCAGCAGCTTGACCTGGGTCCCAGGGCTGAGGTCGCCGACCTCGTCCATGAAGAAGGTGCCCTCGTTGCAGACCTCGATCAGGCCCTTCTTGTCGGCGTGGGCGCCCGAGAAGGCGCCGCGCACGTGGCCGAAGAGCTCGCTCTCGAGCAGGGTCTCGGGGAAGGCGGCGCAGTTGACCGAGAGGAAGGGCCCGCCGGCGCGGTGGCTGCAGTAGTGCATGGCCCGCGCCAGGAGCTCCTTGCCGGTGCCGCTCTCGCCCGTGACCAGCACGGTCGAGTCGGTCGGCGCCACGCGCTTGACCACGTCGAGCACGTAGCGCATCGGCTCCGAGTTGCCGAGGATCTCCGACGCCGCGTCGCGCAGCTCGCCCTTGGAGAGCATGGTCCGCTGGGCCAGCGCGCGCGCCACCACCTCGCGCACGAGGTCGTTGTCGTCGAAGGGCTTCTTGATGAAGTCGTAGGCGCCCCGGCGCATGGCCTCGACCGCGTTGTCCCAGGTCGAGTAGGCCGTGATCACGATCACGGGCACCAGGGGGTCGGTCTCCTTGAGCTGGTTCAGCAGCTCCAGGCCGCCCACCCCGCCGATCCGCAGGTCGAGCAGGACCAGGTCGGGCTTGAACTCGCGGAAGGCGGCGTAGCCGGCCTCTTCGGTGGCGGCGGTCCGAACCTCGTAGCCCGAGCGGCCCAGCACGATCTCGAGCACTTCGAGCAGGCTCTGCTCGTCGTCGATCACCAGGATCTTGGCGGTCCCCACGTCGCTCCTCGTCTCCCCGCGGTCCGGCCACAGTCTAGCGGACAACCCGCGAGCGCTGCAGCGCAAGCAGCTTCAGCGCGACACCCGCCGCGAGGTGCGCCAGGAAGAGCGCTAGTTGGCGCCCAACAGGGTGGCCACCACCTCGGTCACCTCGGGCGGGATCTTGTGGCCGCCCTCGAAGGGCAAGAAGATCAGGTTCACGTTCTTGCCTTCGAACTGGCCGGCGACGTCTCGAGCCTTCGAGAAGCCGAGCACGGTGTCGTTGCGCCCGTGCGCGACCAGCACGGGCGCGCCCGGGACCAGGTTGGCGAGGTCGCCCGCCTCGTTGACCCCGGGCCAGCTGGGCCAGCCTCCGCTCATGAGGATCAGCCCTCCCAGCCGCCGGCCGATCGGCGCTCCGCAGGCCACCTCGAGGCTCATCATGGCGCCCTGGGAGAAGCCCCCCAGGTAGATCTGCTCGGGCGCGACCCCTGCGGCCTCGACGTCCGCGATCGTGTCGAGGATCCGCTGGCGCGACACCTCGACCTGCTCCTTGACCTGCTCGAGCTGGCCGCCTTGCATCCAGGCCTTTCCGACGCGGCCGTGCGGGGCGGCCAGGACCACGAAGCTCGCGTTCGTCGCCCGCGCCGCGAGGCGCTCCGCCAGCGGCACGAGGTCCGTGCCCGAGGCGCCGTAGCCGTGGAGGAGGATCACCACCGGGCGGCCCTCGCCCAGGCTGCGCCCGACGACCCGATAGGTCCGCCCGCTCACCAGCGCGCCGGCGAGGAAGAACGTCAGGCAGACGACGACGAGCACGTAGTAGGGGGCGGGGACCTCGCGCAGCCGCTCCTGCCAGCCCGGAGGCGGCGCGCCGAACACCAGCCCGCAGCGCTCGCAGGTGTCGCGGTTCCAGTTGGTGCGTCGGCAGGAGGGACACGAGATCGGCGTCGGGGCGCCGGGCCGGAGTTCGCTCGCTGGGGGCTCGCTCGCCGGGTCTTCGCTCACGCGCCAGCCACCAGGGCTTCGATCAGCTCCAGGTCCGCGCTCGGGCGGGCCAGGGCGTGCTCGAGCCCAGGCGGGAGGACCACGGCGTCGCCGGCCCGCAGCAGCGCGTCGGCCTCCCCGCTGCGCTGGAGCGTGAGTTCGCCCGCGCTCACGAAGAGGAAGCGCAGCTCGCCCGGGTGCGTCCAGGGGTCGGGCTCCGGCTCGCCGGCTGGTCGGGCGACGCGCACGTCGAGCAGGCCCCCGGTCGCGGCCGCGATCCCCGTGTCGCGCGCCTCGTAGCCCGCGTGTCGCCAGGGCTCCCAGCTCGCCTCGCTCGCGCGGTGCCGCACGAAGCGCTGCCCGCCGAAGCGGCGCTCGGGGTCCACGACGCCGGTCGGCAGCTCGAGCTCGTGGTCGACCCGAGTGGGGTGACGCGCGGGCGAGCCCAGCTCGAGCACCTCGAGGCCGGGAGAGCAACTCAGCACCCGGTGGCGGATCGTCGGCGGCTGGAGCACGCAGTCGCCGGGCTCCAGCCGGAAGGGGGGACCCTGGTCCTGGTAGACGACCTCGACCCAGCCGCGCAGGCAGAGGATCAGCTGGTAGCGGACCTCGTGGTAGTGGACGTAGTCGGGGACCGGGCCGCCCTCCTCGATTCGGATCTGGCTCGCGATCAGGCGACCGCCTTGGCGCGAGGGCACCAGGTCGCGGTAGCGCATGCCCGCCCGGCCCTCCTGCCAGCTCGCCTGCGCGCTGCGCTCGAAGGCGGGCTCCGCGGCGGGCAGGGTCCAGGGCGGGCCCGCGAGCCGGAGCTCGACCCGCGTCCCGTTGGGCGCCACGCGCTCGCCGGCGTCGCTCGCGTCGTCGACCCACAGGCGCAGCCGCGCGGGCGGCGCGTCTCCGCCGCGGACGAGGCGGAGCCGCAGGCCGTGGCCGACCAGCAGCGCCTCGCTCGGGTCGTCGGCGGGGAGGATCTCGGCGAGGCGAAAGCCCAGCTCGCTGAAGAACGCGAGGTTGGGGGCCAGGGTCGCGCAGGCGAGGAGCAGCTCGGCGGAGCTCATGTCAGCGATCTAACGCCCTCTCGCGGACCCTGGCAAGCGAGCTCCTTTCTTTCACCTGCAATTCAGGGCCGCATTCGGGACGCGCCAGGGCGTGCGCGATCCGCACGCTTCGCCTGGGGCGCTTGGACTTCCGCGGGCGCGGGCGCGCTGGAACGTCCCATGCCTTGGTTCGGGCGAAAGAGAGGTCTGACTTGTCAACTACACACATCGCTCCGCTGGCCCTGATCGTGCTCGCCTCGAGCGCGTCGCTCGCCTTGGCCGAGACCGTCGAGGTCAGGGCCAGCGCGCTCAACCTGCGCCGCGGCCCCGGGACCCAGCACGGTCGAGTCGGCGTGCTCTACCGCGGTCAGCGCTATCCGGTCCTCGCTCGCTCGGGCGGCTGGGTCAAGCTGCGCGCCGGCGCGCGCGAGGGCTGGGCCTACGGGACCTACCTGCGCACGGTCGCTGCTGCGCCCGCGCCCGCGCCGGCGCCAGCCACGACGCGCGTCGTGACCGCCGGCGCCCTCAACGTGCGCAGCGGCCCCGGGACCGGCTACCGTCGCCTGGGTCAGCTCAGCCGCGGCGCGCAGGTCCGGGTCAGGGGGAGCAGCGGCGCCTGGCGGCGGATCGACTACCGCGGCGGCGCGGCCTGGGTCCACGGCGCCTACCTCGGCGCGAGCGCCCCGGCGCCGGCTCCGCCTGCACCCAGCGGGCCCGCGGGCTGGGACACGACGCCGCCCGCGGCCAACTACCAGCGCACGCGCTTCCGCGGGGTGACCCTCAACCGCCGCACCGTCGAGCTCCTGCAGCGAGCCGAGCGGATCATGGCCGGTCTGGGCCACGCCGGCTTCCGCTTCGAGCTGACCCAGGGCAGCTACAGCCGCAGCGTGGCCGCCAGCGGCGGGACCCACGGCGGCGGGGGCGCGGTCGATATCCGCACCCGCGGTCGCTCGCGGCGCACCGTTGACGACATGGTGCGCTCGCTCCGGCGAGCGGGCTTCGCGGCTTGGAGCCGCGGGCGCGGCGCGGACTCCTTCGCGCCGCACATTCACGCCCTCGCGCTCGGCGACGCGCAGGCCTCCTCGGCGGCGCGCAGCCAGATTCGCGCTTACGCAGCGGGGCGCAACGGGCTGCGGAACAACGCGCTGGACGCGGACCGGCGCCTGGGTCGCAACCCGCCGCGCTGGGCGCGGCGCTTCCTGTAAGGCGAGGAGAACGGCCCGCTGTCGCTGAGTTCGAGAGCGCCCTGTGGCTCGAGGAATGAACCACGGAGAGCCCAGAGAACACGGAGCTTCACGGAGAGCGAGGTCGCGCTCCGGCGGGCCGTGGGTGAAGCGTGAGCGCTGCCTACTGGTTGCGGTAGGGCGTGTGGCAGTCCTGGCAGGACGTGCCGATCGCCTGCAGGCGCGCGTCGAGGGCGGCGGGGTCGACCTCGCCGGCCACGATCGCCTCTTCGATCTCGCTCGCGAGGCGCTGCGAGCTGGCGGTCCACTCGACGAAGTCGTGCGGCCGCTCGGCGGTGTCCATGGTGCGGAACAGGTCGGCCAGCCGGCCGGCTTCGGCCGCGGGCACCAGGTCGGGGTGGTCGGCGGGCGCCTTCCAGCCGGCGTCGCGGATCGCCTTCAGGTGGTCGAAGGCGTGGCCGATCTCGACCATGCTCTTGACCAGGCCCTGGGGCTCCCAGGTCTCGGGGAACTCCGCGGGGAGCGCGTCCAGGCGAGCGGCGCTGGCGGGCTGCGCGACCGCCACGCAGCCGTAGAGGCCGGGGTAGCGGGGCGAGGTGCCCGAGACCTTCATCCGGGCGGTGGCCTCCTGCTGGGTGCTCCAGCCGAGGGTCACCGTGGCGGCGCCGGCGGCGCCCGCGCTGCGGTGCTTGCCGTGGTGGCAGTGCACGTAGACCGCGCCGCGCTGGCGGGCCAGCGAGAGCGCGCGCGCGATCTCGAGCGTGCGCTCCTCGGTCATGCCGTCGTAGCCGATCGGGAGGTGCACGTAGCGCAGGCCCGCCCGACGGGCAGCCTCGAGGTCGGGCGTCGCGCCGTCGACCGAGATCACGGTGTCGACGCCCCAGGCCGCGAGCGTGCGGAAGCCCTCCTCTCCGTGCGGCACCGAGCCCGAGTAGACCCGCGGCGCGTAGGCGACCACGTTCTCGACGCCCGCGTAGGCCTTGGGGGTGGTGTCTGCCAAGGTCGGCGGAGCCGGAGGGCGGGGGCCCTCCGCGGCGGGGCGGGAGACGACTTGCTCGCTCTCGGAGGGCGCTGGCGCCGGCGCGGGGTCGCTGCAGGCGACCGCCAGCGCGCCGAGGGCGCAGGCCAGGAAGGGGTGGGGGAAGCGGGACACGAGGGCTCCGAACTCTCTCCGAGTGCAGCACGCAGCCTAGGGGCCAGCGTGTCCCACCTCAAGCCCCGCGCTCACACGCGAGCGACCCCGAGCGGGCGCCCGGGGTCGCGCGGAGCCACAGAGCGACTGGGCGCTTACTGCAGGGTGCCGGGGGTGGCGGTCGCGGTCGAGTCGAAGGTGCCCGCGTTGCCGGCCCCGTCGCCGAAGTCCTCGGAGGTCTCGTCGTTGCCGGTCAGGCCGTTGCCGCCGGTCTTGACCTCCTGGCCCTCGGTGAAGTCGACGCGGACCACGCACAGCTCGTTGGCGCGGCGGGGCGCGCGGTTGTTGAACTGGAACAGGTCGTCCTTCTCGGGCTGGTAGGTCGACTGGACGTTGTCGGCGTCGAAGAGCGAGTCGATCCGCACGTCGGGGGCGCCGGGCGCGGTCTGGTTGGGCGACTTGTCGATCGAGGTGTTGGTCAGGGTCGAGGTGCCGTAGTTGAGCAGGTCGACGTCCTGGACCAGGTCAGCGGTGCCGTCCCAGGTGTAGAGGCAGACGAACTCGCCGTTGTTGGTCAGGCCGGCGTTGTTGCTGATCGGGGTCTGGGTGAAGGCGACCTGGGTCACCACGCCGTCCCAGCTGCGCATTTGGATCGAGGCGGTCGCGCCGGGGTTCCGCATGCAGTAGGTGGCGTCCACCGCGTAGGCGGCCTGGTAGCCGACGCCGTCGATCGCGACCGTGATCACCTCGCCGGGCTGGATCTGCGCGCCGGCGGGGAAGCGGACCACGAAGTCGGCCGAGCTGGTGCTGGCCGCGGGGCCGAACTGATCGCCGCGGGGGATCTTCCAGTAGAAGTTCCCGTTGGTCGGGTCGTCGGTGTAGTCGGTCAGGTAGTAGTTCTCGAGGTCGATCACCTGCGCGGTGGGGTTGACCAGCTCGACGAACTCGGCGCTGGTCGCGCCGCTGCCGGGGCCGACCGCGACCTCGCTGATCAGGACGTGCTCGCCGAACTCGAGGGTCACCGCGCTGCCGGCGAGGGGGTAGCTGCCGGCGGGGGTCAGGGCGCTGCCCGCGGGGTCCATGGCGTCGATCTTGCTCGCGTCGGCGATCGAGAGCTCGAGGGTCTTGCCGACCATCGCGAGCTGGGCGATCTGGGTCGCCTGGCTGGCGTCGACCACGATCAGGTAGCTCGCGGTCGCGCCGGCGCTGATCACGACCGGGGTCTGCGGGCTGAAGGCGTAGGGGGCGTCGTCGGCGGCCGCGGCGCTGGCCGTGGCGAGGACCGGCTCGCCCTGGTCGAACACGCCGTTGGCGTTGGTGTCCTCGATCCAGCGCGCCTCGCCGAGGGTGCTCTCGTCGACGGTGCCGGCCGAGGCGAGCTCCAGGGCGTTCAGCTCGACGTCGTTGGCGCCGGCGCTGATCCCGAAGGTGAAGGCGACCAGGTCACCCGCGGTGGTCCGCTGCGGGCTGGCGGGCTGGGCCGAGGCCGGGATCGCGGTCAGGTCGGGGGTCGCGGGCGGAGTGTTGGTGTTGCCGCTGGTCGTGCTCCCGGTGGTGCTGCTGGAGGGGGTGGCGGTGCTCCCAGCGCCGGTGCTGGCGGTCGAGGTGGAGGACCGGCTGCCGGAGTTGCAGCCGGCGAGCAGGGCGCTAAGCGCACAGACGAATAGGGTTCGAGTCAGCAGCTTCACGGTGATTCCCTCCGTTGGTGCGAGGGGGAGAGCACGGGCCGTGCCGCAGTGCGTCGAGTTCCGCCTTGCTATTGCTGGACTTGGGCGTGAAGGCGGGGTTAATCCCGCCCACATCTCGGAAGCGTCCCAGATACCGAAATCCTTGAGGCGCAATCCTTTAAGGCGTCTTTGTGTTCAGTCGAGGAGCTGGTTGCAGGCGACGGGCAGCGGGGTCCGCGCGCGCTCCTCGCAGGTCTTCGGATCCAGCTCCACGAGGGCGGGCTTCTCACCGCCCTGGAGGACCCAGAGTCGCCCTTCGGTCGCGGCCACGTCGAGGCAGGGCGCGTGCCCGAGCGAGGTGGCCTGGGTCTTGGCCGTGAAGGGCGCGGGGATCGCGAGCAACCCTCGCTCGCCGGCCGCCGCGAGGAGCTGCTTGCGCTCGGCGACGTAGGTCAGCCCGGTCCAGGGGGTGAGCGTCTTGCCCGCGATCAGGTTGCCGCGTTGCCCCTTGTGCTCCTCGAGCACGACCGGGTCGCGCTCGCTGTTCTGGAGCACGGCGTCGGGGTCCCAGGTCCCCTTGCCCTTGGCGAAGCGGAGCGCGGCCAGGTCGTGGCCTCGGCCGCTCATGATGTGATAGGGCGCGTAGGCGTAGAGGGTCCCGTCGCGCCGGCCCTCGCGGACCAGGCTCAGCAGGGCGTAGCTGCCGTTGATCACCCCGGGGAGGTTCAGCGCCTCCTCGTGGGTCAGCTTCAGGTCGCGGCCGACCTTGAAGGTGTCCCCGTAGATCGGCAGCACCACGTCGTCGACCGCGATCAACCACTCGCCCGCGCGCGCGAAGAGGTCGTAGGCCTTGCCGGGGCGCATCTTGGGCCGCTCGAGCACGGTCTCGTAGCTGGGCGGGCTGGCGCCGAAGTCGACCCGGCACACCTTGTTGCCCTGCCCCACCACCGCGACCTTGCCGCTCAGGGCGTGCAGGGCCGCCGGCGCGACCTTGCCCAGGAAGTGGCTCGCCAGCCGCTTGCCCGAGACCTCGCGCAGCACGAGCTGGAAGCCGCCGTCCTCGACCGGCTCGCCGCTGATCCAGGTCGCGCCCCCCGCGTGGGTCGCGGGGGTCAGGTAGGTGTAGCGGTTGACCTCGACCCCCTCGATCTCGCCCGCTTCGCCGAGCAGCTCGGCGCCCTTGGGCTGGAGGCGGAGCGCGAAGTAGCGCGCGCCGTCCAGCTCGGCGCGGTCGACCTGGCGGACGAGGAGGTGGGTCCGCTCGACGGGCGCGGGACCCTCCTGGGCCCAGGCACCGAGCGGGAGAGAGAGGAGCAGACCGAGCAGCGGGGCGGCGTTCTTCATGGCCCTCACTCTGCCACTGACTGGCGGCGATGTCCGCAGCCCGGCTGCTGTCCCGCTGGGCCAGCGCGGGACGGGCTCACTCAGCCCAGCGCGGGTCGAGTCGCCGAGGTCCAGCCGGCGGGCAGCAGCTGCGGGCCGAGCTCGCTGCGACGGCGCGCCAAGAGTCCGGCCCAGCCCGACCCGCTCGCGGCCTCGCCCAGGAGCTGCGGGAGCAGCGCGCGCGCCCCCGCCACGCGCTGGGCAAGCAGCCCCTCGGCCGCCCGCCGCAGCGCCTCGTCGCCCGGCGCGAGCGCCTCGGCCCAGGCGCGCAGCTCGTCGCCGCGGCGGGTCTCGTAGAGCAGCGCCACCAGCCCGCTGGCCGTCGCCGGGTGGCGCGCGCGCGCCAGGGCCCAGAACCACTCGGCCGGCAGGCGGAGCAGCCCGAGGCCCGCGCTCGGCAGCTCGGGCTCGGACTCGCGCTCGAGGAACAGCTCGGCCTCGCCCAGGCGCAGCGCGCGACCCGGGTCCAGCCACTCGACGCTGCGCGCCGGGGTCCCGTCCGGGTGGACGTGGCCGTAGCGCCCCTCGCTGATCGCGAGCCAGCGACGCTGCACGCGGCGCAGGGTCAGCTGCAGGCGGGACACGGTCCGCAGCGGGATCCGCAGCCCGCACTTCTCGTCGCGCCCCACGAGGACCACCCCGCGCTCCGCCAGGGAGAGCTCGAGCGGCGCGCGCGGGCGACCCTGCGCGTCGGCGGGCAGGGAGACCCGCGCCACGAGCGGCGGGCCGAGGCCCGGGCCCAGCTGCTCGCCGCCGCGCGCGAGGGGGCTCCGGCTCCAGGCGCTGAGCGGGTCCTGCTCGCCGGCCAGGCCGAGCGCGGCCAGGCGCTCGAGCAGCCCCGCCCGTCGCGCCGCGCGCGCTTCGGCCACGGCCGCGGCTGCGGCGGCCGCCGGCTCGGCACCGAGCAGCTTCGCCAGCGCGGCCTCGACCCAGGCGTCGGGCGCGCTGGGGTCGGCCTCCTCGAGCAGCCAGGCCGCCGTGCGCGGGTCGCCCCGCGCCGCGAGGGCCTCGAGCAGCGGGGCGGGCACCTCGCGCCGCGCGACGTCGTCCTGGTAGACCTCGGGCGGCGGCGCGCTGGGGTGGTGCAGGCGCAGCGCGACCTCGCCCAGCTCGATCCGCGCGCCGTGGTGCAGCTCGACGGGGCCCTCCAGCCGGCGCCCGTCGACCCGCGTTCCGCGCGGGCTGTCGAGGTCCACCAGGCTGAAGCCGCGCCCCTGCCGGCGGAGCTGCGCGTGGCGCGGCGCGACGCCGGCGCCGGCCAGGACCATGTCGCAGCCCGGGTCGCTGCCGAGCGTCGTCCGGCGCCGTCCGAGCAGGAAGCACACCTCGCCTGGCGCCGCGGGCGCGGGCGGGGCCTCGCCGACCCGGCCCGTGCGCTCGTCGCGCGCCCAGGGCACGAGCGCCGGCACGCTGGTCAGGCCGCCGTTGAGGACGGCCTCGAGGTCGGCCGCCAGCACGTCGGCTCGCGGCGTCCGCTCCTCGGGGTCGGGCTGGAGCGCCTGGTCGATCGCGCGCGCCAGGGCCACGGGCACGTCGGCGACCTCGTCCAGGGGCTCGTATTCCCCCTCGAGCGCCAGCTCGGCGACCTCGAACATGTCGGCCCCCACGAAGGGCGGGCGCCCGCAGGCCAGCTCGTAGAGCGTGACCCCCAGCGCGAACACGTCGATCCGCGCGTCCTCCTCCAGCGCCTCGTCCCACTGCTCGGGCGCCATGTAGAAGCTCGTGCCCAAGAGCTGGCCCGGCGCGGTGAGTCCGCTCAGGAACTCGTCCTTGGCCAGGCCGAAGTCGGCGACCAGCACCCGGTCGCTCGCCGCGTCCAGGAGCAGGTTGGCGGGCTTGACGTCGCGGTGGATCAGCCCCGCCGCGTGCACGGCGGCCAGCCCGCGCGCCGCGTCTCGCCCGTAGCGCGCCACGAGCGCCGCGGGGAGCGGGCCCTGCTGGAGCCGCTGGCGCAGCGAGCAGCCCTCGACCAGCTCCATGACCAGGTGCGGGGTCGGCGCGACCACGTCCACCGCCAGCACCGCGACCACGTTGGGGTGCCGCGGCAGCTTGGACATGGCCGCCGCCTCGCGCCCGAAGCGGGCCCGGAACGCGCCGTCGCTCGCCAGCTCGGGCGCGAGCACCTTGACCACAGCGGCTTCGCCATGGGGCCCGCGCGCGCGCAGCACCTGCCCCATGGCGCCCGCGCCGAGGGGAGCTTCGATCGTGTAGCCAGAGAGGGTCTCGCCGATCACGCAGAGAGGGTAACGAGCGGGCCCTCCTTCGCCGACGCCCAGCGACTCGTCAGCGTGGGGGAGTTGCGTCGACGAAAGCCACGCAGTCGCCTCGCTGGGTGCGCACGTCGACGGCCTGGTAGTCAGGCGCGAACTCGAGCACATAGACCTGGCTAAAGCAGGGAGCTCGATCCTGATCGGTCAACGAGAGGGGAGGGTTCACCCAGCAACTGATCACTCCTGCCTCGAGGCCGGTCCGAGCCAGGTCGTCCCATTCCCCGTCAGCAAGCTCCCTGTAGACGCAGGACGGAGTCTCCCAGCGGATGTGGAGGCGAACTCTCCCTCGAAGGAGAGGCCCGAGGGAGAGGCGGCAGTAGGCCTCCTCACCCTTTTCCGTGCGGAGAACCCCAGTCCACTCCTTCTCGAAGTATGGCTGTGCCGAACGAGGGCGCTGCTGGCTTTCGGGCTCCTTCGCGAGCTTGGTCGGAGGGTCGGCCGGGGCAGCGCAGCCCGAGAGCAGGAGCGCGCAGAGGAAGAGTCGTCTTAGTCCCTTCACTGTCACCTCTACCTCAACAGTTCGCTGGCGCGTTGAGTCTACGCGTCGATCACGGAGTCACCGGGGAGGCGACGTCGACTGGTAGGTTCCTACGCCCACCCGAGGAGAGCTCCATGCCCTGGACCTGCGGACAGTGCGGCAACGACGTCGAGCGCGACGACGCCACGGCGTGCCCGGACTGCCAAGCCCCCAAGACCGCCTGGACCATGGTCAAGGACACGACGCGCCGCTTCGTGCTGACCAAGGCTCGGCTGGAGGCCTACCGCGGTCAGAGCTCCGAGGGCGCGCCCAGCGAGCAGCCGCCGAGCGAGCTCACGCCCGAGGGCTGGCAGCCGACCGAGCGCGCGCCGGCGGTGCCCCTCGCGCAGGCGCGGGCCTGGGAGGAGGCGGGGCAGCGCCCGCCCGAGGACGCGCTGATCAAGGCGCGGGTCGTGGCCAAGTCGGCCCGCAACCCGCGGCTGCTCCTGACGGTCAACTTCGCCCAGGCCGAGGCCCGCGAGCAGGAGCACGCGCCCGACCCCGAGCCCGAGAGCGCCCCCTGGGAGGCGCACCTGCTCTGCGTGTGCGGCGTGGGCGAGGGCGAGGCGCTGCCGAGCTTCCCGGGGCTGGTCGTGCTCGACGTGAGCGAGGGCGAGGGCGCGGGCCACGCGCCGAGCCTCGAGGTCGCGCGCAAGAAGTCGGCCCTGACCCTGCAGCTCGAGCCCTACGCCAGCTCGGGCGACCTGCAGGTCGTGCGCGTGCTGGACGTGTTCCTCAGCGGGAGCGCCTGGCCGCAGCCCCGCTACGGCGGCGACGAGTGGTCGAGCCTGGCCGCGCCCTTGGCCGAGGCCCTGCGCGCGCTGGAGGCGGCGGGCGAAGGCGCGACCCTGGCGGTGGCCGGTCACGCGGATCCCAGCGGCGACGCGGCCAAGAACCACGCCCTCTCGGCGCAGCGGGCCGAGGCGCTGCGGGCGCTGCTCATGGGCGAGCGAGAGGCCTTCGCCGCCGCCGTGCGCGAGCACCACGGCGTGGTCTGCCTGCAGGCCAACCTCGACCACTTCGCCGAGGAGTTCCTCTGGCCGGAGCTCCAGCCGGGCAAGATCGACGACAAGTGGGGCCCGATCACCCAGTCGGCGGTGTCGAGCTTCCAGCGCGCCTTCAAGGAGGCCCGCCAGACGCTGGAGCTGGGCGAGGTGCCCGCGCCCAACGACGAGGCCCCCGCCTCGCACCCCGTCGACGAGGTCACGCTCGGCGCCTTCTGCGACCTGGTCGGCTGGCTGCTGCGCTGCGCGCTCGGGCTGAGCGGCGAGGAGCTGGCCCAGCGGCGGGCCGCGATCGCCTGGGCCGAGCCCGCGACCCTCGCGCTGGGCGACTCCTTCCCCCTGGAGGGGGAGCCGGAGGAGCGCTCCCGGCGGGTCGAGCTCCTGATCCTGCCGGCCGAGGGCGCCCCGCCACTGACCTGCCCCGGCGAGGCCCGCCGCTACGAGCGGGCCGAGGTCCCCGCCTACGGCGAGGACACCACGCAGCAGGTGCTCGAGGTGCCGCCCTGGCGGGCCTACGTCCTCGACCTCCGTACCGTCGACGAGCTGGGGCGCGCGCTGCCCTCGGTCGAGCTCGAGCTGGGCGGCGAGGCGATCCAGACCGACGCCGTCGGCTACTGGCGGCGCTACGGGGTCGAGGCCAAGCAGGGCAAGCTGACGCTCCGCTCGCCCGCGGGTGAGCGCCTCCGCTTCGCGGAGCAGGAGGGCGAAGGGGACCCCGAGCTCGACGTGCGCCTCGGCGCCGAGGCCGTCACCAGCGTGACCGTCCTGGGCCGAGTGCCGGCCGAAATCCTCGAGCAGCAGCGGCGCTACGAGCGGATCGTGCGTCGGCGCCCGCCGACCGAGGGCGAGCCGAGCAAGGTCACGACCCGCCGCACGGACGCGCCCGCGCCCACGCAGGAGGGGACCTCGAGCGCCGAGCCCGAGCAAGACACGGCGCTGGCCAGCCGGCGCTACTGCGCCGACCCGGTCGCGCTGGCCGTGTTCGGCAACGAGCGCAGCGGCGACTTCGCGCTCCCCCACGCCGAAATGGTCCAGGGCCTCGACGACTGGCTGAGCGACTACCACCCGAACCTGACCGGGCGCGGCTGGTGGCTGAACCTGCTCGTGGGCACGGGCGAGAAGCAGCTGCTCATGGTCTACGACCGCGCGGGGAGCCTGCACTACAGCTGGGAGCTGCCCCAGGCCGACACCGTCCGCGGCCTCTATGGCGCCTACGCGCCGCTCGAGAGCGGGCGCGGCTTCAACTACTACCGCGACCTGAGCGAGCTGCGCTACGGGCTGAGGGGGCCGAGCGACACCGGGCGCTTCGAGCTGACCGACTTCCTCTCGCCGGCCCAGGCCGACGCCTGGCGCGCGCACCTGCGCTCCCAGGCGGGCGCGCTGCCCGTCGTCTATCACGCGCCCACGCACTCGCGCCTGTTCCAGGTCGCGCTCTTTGGCGGCAGCGGCCAGCTCGAGCCCTACACGGGCGGGACCGCCCTGACGCGGGCCTCGGTGCACCGGCGCAACCTGGGCTGCTGCAGAGCGATCGACTTCGCCTACCGCGGCTACGCCAAGGGCTATCTCTCCAAGCTCGAGGGCTGCAAGACCGAGGCCGACGTGCGCAGGCTCGGCCCGCCGCGGGCGCCCTCGCTCTATCGCCTGCCCGTCGACGCCAAGCTCGACGAGCTGAAGGAGCTGAGCGACGCCCAGCAGCTGGCGAGCAACCAGGAGTTCGAGCTCTGGCAGGCGATCGGCCAGAAGCTGAGCGTGATCTGGAACGAGCCCCTGGCCGGCAAGCCCTTCCTGGTGGTCAAGCACGCCCACGCGCTCACGACCGGGACCGGCACGGTCAAGGTCGAGCACTGCATCACCTGGGACCCCGACCGCGGGACGCTGAAGAAGAAGCAGGAGACGGCCTCGGTCCGGGTCGACATGACCAAGGTCGGCAAGCTGGGCGGCAAGCTCGGCAAGCGCAAGATCCCGGTCGGGGCCGGCTTCGAGGGCGAGGTCGACCTCGAGACGGGCGAGACCAAGCAGAAGCTGCACGTCAAGCTGGGCGCCCTCGACAGCGAGTTCGCCTCCGACGGCGGGGTCAAGATCACGCGCGGGGTCGCGACCGGCGAAATGAACCTCTTCACGGGCGAGGTCGGGCAGGGCGCGACGCTCAAGCTCGAGGGGCTGCCCTACGAGCCCGAGCTCTACGTCGGCCTGCACTGGCAGCTCGCCAAGCCCGACGACGTGCTGGCCTGGACCTCCAACGCGCCGGGCTTCTTCGAGCGGCGCAGCACCAAGGAGCTGCTCGAGACCGCCCGCTGGGGCGACCTCAACCGCGACGAGCGGGACAAGCTGGAGCTGCTCGGCTTCGACCAGGAGAGCTGGGACGCGCGCCACGTGACGCCGCTGGTCGAGCTGCCCGAGGCGGTCCGTCAGGACCCGCAGAACCTCGAGGCGGCGCAGGAGATCGCGACGATCCACCTCGGCTTCAGCCGGACGGGCTGGAAGCCCGCCTGGCAGGCGCTCGCCAAGAAGAAGTAAGTCAGCTCAGAAGGGCAGGTCGCGGAACACGTGCTTGGCGTCCGCCCAGCGCTCGAGCCCCGCCTTGCGCGCGGCCTCGGCCTCTCCGCGCCGGCCGAGGGCCAGGAGCGTCGCGATCCGCTGGTACTCGAGCCACACCGCCGACTCGTCCAGCCACAGGTGCTGAGGCACATCGGCGATCACCTCCAGCGAGCGCTCGAGCTGGCCCAGCTCGCGGTAGGCGCGGATCCGGTCGCGGTGCAGCTTGCTGAGCGTGGGGTCGCGGTGCTCGTAGGGGTTCTTGTCGCTGGGCAGGGCCAGCTCGCCTGGGATCTTGAGGCCGCGCTCGCTGGCCCAGCGGAGGACCGCGGCGTGGTCGGACCCCATGACCATCGCGACCGCGGAGTAGAAGTCGGCCAGCCGGCGCACGGCGTCGCGCTGGTAGCTGGCCTGCTGGAGGGGCAGCTCCTTCCAGCGGCGGAGGGCCTCGGCGAGGCGCCGCTCCATGAGCGCCCGGAGCGCCTCGGGCCCGGGGCCGACCAGGCAGGCCTCGTCCAGGCAGAGCTGCGTGAACACGTTCAGGTCGGGCTGGGGAAGCTCGATCCCCTGGCGCAAGGCAGCGAGGGCCGCCTCGCGCTGCGGCGAAGCCCGGACCTTGGGCCACCAGCGCTCGCGGTAGAGCCCGCGCTTGCGCCGGGGGGCGCCGGAGATGTCGAACTCGTGCACGGGGACGAGCGCCCGCTCCCGCCACAGGCAGGCGTAGGCGCGCAGGGTGGGGTGGAGGTCGTCCCGCGCCGCGCTCACGGCCTGGCGCGCCAGCTCGGCGTCGCGGACGTCCTCGCCGCGGAGCAGCTCCCAGAAGGCGAGCGCGCGGCTGGTGGGGCGCGCCGCGCGCAGCTCGCTCAGCCGCTCGGGGCGGAGCTCGGGCGCGCGGCGGAGCACGGTCTGCTGCTTGGTGATCTTGAAGGCCGCCCCGCGCAGGACCTGGAGCGGGGGCTGGACGCGCAGGTAGAGCAGGAAGCTGGTCTCCCCCAGGCGCCCGTCGGAGCTGGAGTTGGCCATTTGCTGCTGGAACACCTCGGCCAGGATCGGCGCGACCCCTGGCGGGTCGCGGTAGGCGGGGTCCAGGTCTGGTCCAGCGTCGAGCACGAAGGCCAGGGACTCCAGCCGCTCGACCGGGCGCTCCGCGGCGGCGCGGACCCAGGCCGCCGCCGTCGCGCGGTAGGACTCGAGCAGCGAGGGCGGCGCGGAGACCGCGGGCGCCGCCCGCAGGATCCGCACCCAGCGCTCGAGGGCGGGCGGCGTCGCGCCGAGGCGGGTCGGCGGCTCTTCCCAGCGCGGCTCAGCGGCCGCCAGCAAGGCCTCCTTGGCGGGGGCCCAGCTGGCCAGCTCGGCCGCGCTCGGCTCCAGCCAGCGCGAGCGGCTGGCCTGGGCCAGCTCCTGGCTGACCCGCTGCGGCTCGAGGGGCTCCTCCTCGAGCAGCCGCCGGGTCCGCGCCAGCAGCCGCGCCCGCAGCGCGCGCAGGCCGAGCGCGCGGCTCGTCGCCTCGTAGCGCGGGGAGCAGCGTCGCAGCAGGTCCAGCGCTTCGCCGGCGGCCTCCTCCGCCGCCCGCGGCAGCTCCGCGCGCTCCGCCGCCTCGACCCGGCGGAGGCCCGCCAGCAGTCCGGCCAGGTCGCTGGCGCTCGGGTCCAGCTCGACCTCGCTCCCCGCGCGGGCCAGCTCGAAGAGGCGCCGCCGCTCGGCCAGCGCTTCGTCGGGAGCCTGGCCCGCCTGCCCGAGGCGAGCGGCCAGGTCGCTCGCGACGGGGGCCAGCCCGATCAGCGCTGCGGGGCTGAGCGCGCCGAGCTCCTGCCAGGTCGCGCGCGCGCGCGCCCGGCTGCGGAGGGCCAGGGCGCCGCCCGCCCCCGCGAGCGCGAGCAGGAGCAGCGCGACCGCGAGCGCGCCCAGCCGCAGGCGGGTTCGCCGCGTGGCGCCGCCCCCGAGGGACTCGCCGGCCCTGAGCTTGGCGATCTGCTCGGCCAGCTCGGCCGCGCTCGGGCGCTCGGTGGGCTCGGGGGCCATGGCGCGCAGGATCAGGGCCTCGAGGTCTCCGCCGACGTCCGAGGCGAGCTCGCTCGGCGGAGGCGGCGCCTCGTTGAGCAGGGCCAGCAGGACCTGGGTCGGGCTCCCCACGAAGGGCGGGCGTCCGCACACTCCGCGGTAGAGGATCACGCCCAGGGCGTAGACGTCGGCCGGCGGGCCGGCCGACTTGATCGCGTCGGCCTGCTCGGGGGCCATGTAGGCGGGCGTCCCCATCACCTCCTGGCTGAGGGTCAGCCGCTCCTCGACGCCGAGGTCGAGGGCCAGCCCGAAGTCGCACAGCTTGGGGCGGCCTTGCTCGTCGAAGAGCACGTTCTGGGGCTTGATATCGCGGTGGATCACGCCGGCCGCGTGGCAGCGCGCCAGGGTCCGAGCCAGGGCCTCGACCACCTCCAGCAGCCGCGCCCGGTCCACCGCGCCGGCCTTGAAGGCCTCGTCCAGGTCTCCGCCCGGACAGAGCTCGAGCACGCAGAAGGGCTTGCCGGCGGTGCGCGAGAAGTCGAACACCCGCGCGATCCCCCCACCCGCGTCCACGCGGGCCGCGAGCTCGGCCTCCCGCCGAAAGCGCGTGAGCAGGTCCGCGTCGTCGGCGAGCTCGGCGGGGAGGAGCTTGAGCGCGACCGGTCGGCCGCCGCTCTGGAGGTCGACCGCCGCGAGGACCTGCCCCATGCCACCGGCCCCGAGCACGCGCTCGACCCGGTAGCGCTCGTTGATCAGCTGACCGGGGGCGAGCTCCACGCCGCCAGGGTGGCCCGAGGTCGCGGCCCGGTCCAGGGGCTGGCTGGGGCTACTGGGTCAGCCCGCGCAGGCGGTGGGTGGGGCGGCGAGGTCGCCGTCCGTTCGGCCTGGGCGCTTCGGCGTGGGACGCCCCGGGACGAGGGAGCTGAACCACTCAGCGACCCAGCTGGGGTCGGGGGCGCGTCGACCTGGCGATAGAGAAGGAAACCAGGAAGACAGGAAAGAAGGAAGGCTGCGGCTCCTTCGTTCCTCTCTTCCTTCCTTCTGTATCGCCCCGTCCGAGCGCCCTCGCTCGTCGAGGGAGGACTCCTGGGCGCGGGGAAGCCACTCGACGCTCTTCGCAGGAGACCGAAGCGGCGCTGATTCGCTGGGCCTTGGGCTGCCTCTAGCTGAGCGCCCACTCGAGGAGGGTCGCTCGGGCCGCCGCGCGCAGCTCCTCGTCCGGCAGCGGGTGCGCGCTCGCCTGCTCGAGCAGCCGCACGTAGTGGCCGTCGAGGAGGGCGCGGTTGGGGGCGCCGCCGCGGAGCACGTCCAGGATCGCGCGCAGGACGGGGAGCAGGGTCTGGCAGGCCCGCCGCTCGGGGGAGCCCTCCTCGAGGTCGAGGGCCGCGCGGGCCACGCGGGCGGCCGCGGCCTCGGCCGGCTCGAGCATCGACTCGCCTGGCTGCTCGACGAAGCGGGCCGTGGCCTCGATCCCCTCGTGCAGGGCGGGGCGGACTGGCGCCGAGTCGGGCACCTCCTGCACGACCCGCCGCGCGACCGCGTAGGAGATCTTCATCATGACCACCGGGCCCTTGCGGGCCATGCGGCGGCCCCAGAACTCGAGGGTCGGGTTGGGCTCGTCCTCGTCGGCGGGGTCTCGGCCCAGGGCCTCGCTGGCCGGCGGGTGACCGAGCTCGTGGGCCAGGATCAGGCGCTCGCGCGGAAGCTCTCCGCGCTCCATGCGCTCGCGCAGCTCGCTGGCGTCGTCGCTCAAGGGTCGCTCAGAGGGCGGCGAGGGCGACGGCCCAGGCGCCGCACGCGGCCGCGATCGGGATCGAGAGGTTGTCGTCGATCCGCTTGCTGAAGAGCTCGGTCACCGCGCCCGCGAAGGCGGCGCCGGCCGAGATCAGCAGGGCCAGGCCGGTGTGGACGTCGGGGTGCCAGATCGAGAGCGCGGCCAGGCCGGCCAGGGTGCCCACGATCATGAAGGCGGTCGTCCCCTCGAGCGAGCGGCCGTTGACCAGCTTGATCCGCCCCCAGCGACGCCCGACGAAGCCCGCGGCGGGGTCGGCCAGGCCGAGGACCGCCAGCGCGACGACGCACACCTTGGGGGTGAAGAGCAGCGCCAGGACGAGCAGCGCCGTGGTGTACCAGGTCGCCGAGTTGACGTGGCGGCGCTCGTGGGGGTGAGCCACGGCGGCCATCGAGCGGAGCAGCAAGTCGTTGAGCGACTTGCTGAAGATCCGCCCGATCTCCATCGCCCAGCAGCAGACGGCGCCCACCGCGGCGGTAATGATCATGCCGATCGGGCTGAGCACGTGCTCGACGAGGAGCAGGCAGATGACCGCGGTCGTGACGTGCATCACGCTCCGGGCGTAGTTGGTCGGGCGCAGCTCAGGCAGCCCCTTGACCGTCGGGCGCAGGGCGTCGTAGGCCTTCTCGAGGCGCTCGCGGAAGCCAGCCCAGGCCAGTCCGCGGTCCTCGGCCTGCTCGACCTCGGCGCGGGACGCGATCAGCTCGCGCAGCTTGACCACGTCGCGGGTCAGGCCCTCGTCGCCGTCCTTGGTCAGGACCACCGCGAGACCCTCCTCCACCTTGGCCAGGGGCGCCTCCATGAAGCGCGCCGGGTCCTCGCCACGGGGCAGTCGCTCCAGCTCACGCAGGTGCGTGAACAGGTCGTGCAGAGTGGGCCGGACAGCGGTGTGAAGCTCGGACATAGGGCCTCTCGGAGTCCCTGCTCATAGCAAAATGACGCAGGGCAGCAAAGCGCCGAACGCGCTTCGCCACCCACTGCGATCCGAGGGCCAGAGGCGACTGACGCGCTAAGTCTATTCGGCGTAAAGACTGACCCTGTCAGGCCTCCGACAGCGTCAGATCTCCACCAGACAGGACTGACACCTCTTCGACGGCGCAGTCTCAGCGCTCGAAGGGCGCCCCGAAGCGCGCGGCGAAGGCCTCCCGCTCCCACTTCGCGAGGCGGAGTCCGCGCCAGAGCGCGCGGACCTCCTCCTCGCTCCCGCCCGTCCTCAGGGCCAGCAGCCCGCGGACCAGGCGCAGTCGCTCCCGATAGTGCGCGCGCTTGGCGGCGGGGACGCGGCGGAGCTCGCGCTCCAGCTCCCACAGCCAGGGCGGCAGGTTGGCGCGCCAGGGGTCGTCTCTGGGCAGGCGCAGCGCGAGGCGCGCCGCGAGCAGGCCGAGGTCTGGGTGTTGCCCGTAGGTGCGCGGGTAGACGAGGGTTCGCAGCGCGTCGGTCAGGCGGTGGCGGGGGACCTTCGCCAGCCCCGCGAGGTCGAAGCGGTGCACGTAGCGGAGCGCGGGGAAGCTGGCCGCGAGGGGCGCCGCGTCGCTCAGGGTCAGCCAGCGGCGGGAGCGGTCGTCGAGGAAGGGCTGTGCGCGACGTCCGTCGAAGCGCGCCAGGACCGAGATCGCCGCCGCTGGCGCGTCGGGGTCGAGCTCGAGGGCCGCCAGCGCGAAGCGGCTCGCCTCCTCGAGCTCGCCGCGATCCTCGGCCTGCGCGGCGCGCACGGTGTTGGCCACCACGGGGTCCTCGCAGGCGGCCAGCTCGGCGATCAGCTCCGCGCTCGGCGGCTCGCCCGTCTCGAGGGTCACCAGGGCGGCGCGCTCGAAGCGCAGCCGGGGCGTCGGCCCGGAGGCCGGCTCCAGGCGCTCGAGCAGGCGCTGGGCGGCGGCCCACTGGCAGCGGGTCGAGCGGATCCGCAGCTCGAGCTCTTGCCAGCGGCGCTCCTGCGCGAGCGCCGCCGAGACCTGGTCGAGGAGCCCCTCGAAGGCGCGCAGGGCGTAGCCGCGCATCGCGTAGCGGAGCACGCGGCGCGCGTTCTCCCGCAGCTCGGGGGGCTCGATCCAGCTCGTCCGGCGGGCGGCGTTCGCCTCGGCCTCCGCGGGCAGGTTCAGGTCGGTCAGGCCGAGGTAGCGCAGCAGGCGGCGGGTGGTCGGATCCGGCAGCCCGGAGAGCGCGAGGCGCAGGGCGTCCTCCTTCAGCTTGGCTCCCTGGGCCCAGGTGATCCGGGCCCGGCGGAAGTCGCCCACCCCCTCGAGGGCCAGGCCGAGGAACACGTGCGCGCGGCCGGGTCGCAGCGAACCCGCGACGCGCAGCCAGCGGACCGCCTCGACGTGCTCACCCCGGCGCCAGGCGAGGATCCCCTCCGCCAGCGCGGCGCCGGGGAGCTCCTCGCGACCGCTCAGCTCCCGCGCGCGGGTCAGGGAGACCTGGGCGGCGCGCTCCTCCCCCTGCGCCGCGAGGAGGCGGGCCCGCTCCAGCCAGAGCGGGACGAAGCCCCGGGCCGGCCCCGCCAGGATCCGCTCGGCGCGCGCGAGCTGCTCGCGGAGGTCGACGGGGCGCGCCGCCAGCGCGGCGGCGCGGCAGGCCGCGTAGGGGCAGTCGGGGGCCAGCTCTTGGAGCCGGGCGTCGAGCTCGGGCGGATAGGGGTCGCGCAAGGTGCGCGCCAGGAGGCCCCAGCGCTCGTCTCCCTGCGCGAGGGCCTCGGCGTCGGGGCTCGGAGCCCGGCCGAGCTCGAAGCTGGCCCAGGCGCCGAGGAAGCGCGCCTCGGGGGACGCCGAGCTCGGCGATCGCTGCGCGGCGAGGGCCAGCACGCTCAGCCAGTCCGCGCGGGCCGCGCCTTCCCGCAGCGCGAGCAGGCGGGGGTCCTCCGGCGGGGCCGGCGCAGCCGCGTCGGCGGAAGGGCTCGCGGCCGGCGCGCTCGCGCTGGGGCTGGCGCTGGGAGTCGGGGCGGAGGCCTGCGCCTGCGCGGGCGTCGAGCCCTCGCCGGGGGCCGCCCACAG
>MDTG01127923.1_pt1 | contig 38038 bp, 35 predicted proteins | sample 811421 | NCBI WGS metagenome assembly MDTG01 (sample SAMN05326645, study PRJNA326480) | marine metagenome | isolation source: seawater | place: Pacific Ocean: South East | collected 2011
CCTGTGATTGTCCCCGGTAGCGAAAAAATCATTAAGTGTGATACTGTAATTCTTGCTTTTGGCTTTAGGCCTAATCCTCAAACTTGGTTTAAAAAAAATAAAATTAAAACCGATGAAATAGGAAGAGTAAAAATCAATAGTGATTCAAAATACTCACATCAAACCAATAACCCTAAAATATTTTCGGGAGGAGATATGGTTAGAGGTTCAGACCTTGTCGTAACTGCAGTCTTTGAGGGAAGAAATGCTGCTAAAGGTATAATTGATTACATTAACGACAATCATAAATGAATCCTAGTAAGCATTTGCTTATAAAAACTATTAATCATGAAAAAGTTGATAGAACGCCTATATGGATTATGCGTCAAGCTGGAAGATACCTTCCAGAATATATTAGAACTAAAAATAAAGCGGGCGGATTTATGGGGTTGATAAGAAATCCTGAATTAGCTTGTGAAGTCACAATGCAACCGCTCGCGAGATATTCATTGGATTCTGCAATTTTATTTTCCGATATTTTAGTTGTTGCAGATATGTTTGAAATGAATCTTAGATTTGAAGATAAAGTTGGTCCTATATTTGATAATCCATTACGAACAGAGTCTGATTTAAGTGCTCTACCAAATGAACTAGATGTATCAAAACTATCTTATGTAAATGAGACAATTAAAAATATTAAAACTGAACTTAAGGATTCACTTCCTCTTATAGGATTTATAGGTAGTCCTTGGACAGTTGCCACATACTTAGTGGAAGGTAATTCAACAAAAAAATTTACCCATATTAAGAACATGATGACTTCAAATCAAAATCTTCTTGAAAAAATACTAGAAATGATTACAAAAGGTAGTATCGATTACGTAAACGAACAAATTAAACATGGCGTAGATGCTCTAATGATTTTTGATACTTGGGGAGGTCTTCTGTCTAAAGACCAGTACTATAATTTCTCTATTAAGTACATAGAAAATATCATCTCATCGACAAATACAAGTCATGTCCCTATAATTTATTACAGTCGAAGTAAGTCTAATTTTGATATGTTAAAAAATATGGGCATAGATTGTGTGGGTATAAGTTCTGAGAACAATCTTGGAGATATATATCAATCATTAGATAAAAAGATTGCGGTGCAAGGAAATTTTAATCCTGACATACTCCGAGAAGACAAGTCACTCATTAAAAAAGAGGTGGTCAGAACTCTTGAAAGTTTTCCATATGAATCTGGACATGTTTTTAATTTAGGCTCTGGAATAACGCCTGATATTGATCCGGATAAGGTTTCCTACCTGGTAGAGCAAGTTCATGAAATAAGCTCAAAATGAATAATAAAATTTATATGATAGGTTCAATGGGCTCAGGCAAATCAAGTATAGGTCGTTTGTTAGCTAAGAAACTTCATTTGCCTCATTATGATTTAGATAAAAAAATTGAGCATAATGAAGGCATGTCAGTAACAGATATTTTCAAAAAATATAATGAGGAATATTTTAGAGATAAAGAATCTGTAACTTTAGAAAAATACTCTAGATTCAAAGAGTTCGTAATTTCAACTGGTGGTGGAGCAATCTTAAGAGATAAAAATCAAAAAATATTCACTAACGGTTGTGTCATATACTTAAAAATATCATTGGATGCTCAATATGAGAGAATTAAAAATAGATCTCATAGACCCTTACTAGAAAATAAAGATATAAAAGCAACTTTAGAGAATCTTGATAAAACAAGAAATCCAATTTATAAAAAAACTTCTGATATTGAAGTCGACGTTTCATATTTAAGTAAAGAAGATGTAATATCTAGTATTATTGATAAGTTGAAAACGAATTAAATGAAAAAAATAAATCTAAAGGCATCAAATACAAATGTGCCGATATATGTCGGGAATGGTATTTTAAATGATTTTGAAATCTCAAAATATGTTTTTAATAAAGATGTGTTAATAATAACTAATACAAAGGTTGGTAAGCTGTATTTGAATAAAACAAAGAGACTCTTCAAAGAATATAAAGTTAATTCGCTTGTATTACCAGATGGTGAAAAGTACAAAAACAATGAAACATTAAAAAAAATATATGACTTCCTTGTAAAAAATCACTATGACAGATCTCTAACTATTGTTGCATTAGGTGGGGGTGTTATTGGTGATTTGGTAGCATTTGCTGCAGATACGTTTATGAGAGGAGTTTCATTGATACATATTCCTACAACATTGTTATCTCAAGTAGACTCATCAATAGGAGGTAAATGTGGTATAAATCATAAATTAGGCAAAAACCTAATCGGATCATTTAAGCATCCAAATTTAGTTTTAATAGATACTTCTGTCTTGAAATCTTTACCAAAGAGAGAATTCCTGGCAGGTATGGCAGAAGTTATAAAGTATGGCTTAATTAAAAATAAAACTTTTTTTAACTTCTTAAATAATAATTATAAAAAAATATATAGGCTAGATGAAGATTATATTATTAAAGTGGTAACAACTTGTGCCTCCACAAAAGCTAAAATAGTAAAAGATGATGAACTTGAAGGTGGTATAAGAGCATTATTAAATTTTGGTCATACTTTTGGACATGCTATCGAAGCATCTAAAAATTACAAAGGTATTCTTCATGGAGAGGCAGTTAGTATAGGGATGAATATTGCTTCAGCAATATCTGCAGATCAAGAGTTAATATCTCATGAAGATTATTGTGAAATAGAGGATATGATTCTAAGATTAGGCTTACCCACACAAATACCTAAAAAAATTACCTCAGTATCAATAATGAAACATCTTGGACATGATAAAAAGAAAGTGTCTGGTAAAAATAGATTCATTCTTTTGAATAATATAGGTAGTGCTTTTATATCAGATCAACTTGATAATAAATATCTAGAAGATTTATCTAAAAACTTCATCAGTTAATTCTAAAATTAATATTTATGGTAATATGTTATTACTATGACGATGGGACATAAATTAAAAAACTCGCTGTATTCTCCTACTTTTGAAAGGGATAATTGTGGCTTTGGTTTAATTGCTAACATGGATGATAACCCGTCCAATTGGGTAATTAATACAAGCATAGAAGCTCTCAATAGATTAAAACATAGAGGCGCAGTATCAGATGATGGCAAGTCTAGTGATGGGTGTGGTCTATTAATAAAAAAACCTGATGAATTTTTTCACCACTGTGCACAAGAAATGGGCATTGACCTTGTTGATAATTATGCATTTGGAACAATTTTTTTACCTAAAAATAAATCTAAGCATAAAAAAATTAAAGAGACTTTTTTCTTTCAAATAAAAAAATTAGGAATGGAAGTCCTTGGTTGGAGGACTGTCCCCATAAATAAAAAAGTGTGTGGTAAAGATGCACTAGCCTCACTTCCTGATATTCAACAAATAATAATATCTGCATCAGATAATCTGCATGAGAATGAGTTTGAGAAAAAATTGTATATCGCTAGACTTCAGGTTGAAAAAATTCTTAATGAACCTGATCTCTATATATGCAGTATGTCTTCGAAAGTAATCTCATATAAAGGATTAATAGTCTCGGAAAATATTCAAAAATTTTATCCAGATCTCGTTCATAAAAAAATGAAAACATCTTTATGTGTATTCCATCAAAGATTTTCAACAAATACTTTACCGCAGTGGAAGTTATCTCAACCATTTAGACATTTAGCGCACAATGGAGAAATTAATACCATACAAGGCAATAGACATTGGTATATGGCAAGAAGAAATAAACTTGATATTGCAGACTTACCTGAGCTTAAGGACATGCACCCGATTGTATCTATGAGCGATTCTGATTCTTACTCTTTAGATAATATGCTTGAGTATTTATTGGCAGGTGATATGGGTGTATTTAGAGCTATGCGTACTCTATTACCTCCAGCTTGGCAAAACAATAATCAGATTGATAAAAAACTTAAAGCTTGCTTTGAATATCACTCAATGCACATGGAGCCCTGGGATGGACCAGCGGGTATTGTACTTACAGATGGGAGATATGCTGCGTGCGCACTTGACAGGAACGGTTTAAGACCTGCGAGATATATTATAACAAAAGATAGACACATAACTTTAGCATCCGAAGTAGGCGTATATGATTATGATGATTCAGAAGTTTTGCAAAAAGGAAGACTCGCTCCTGGAGATATGCTGGCAGTAGATACATTAAATGGCGAAGTTTTACTTTCTGATGACATTAATAAAATATTAAAAGACAGGCATCCATATGATGAGTGGTTAAATAAAAATTCAACTAATTTAAGTGAGTATGATTTAAAGAAAGAAGCTCCTATTAAATATGATAATGAGAAGCTAATAGCTTATAAGAAATTCTATGGTGTCTCACTCGAAGAAGAAGTCGATGTAATTCTTCCGCTAGCTAAACTTGCTGTCGAAGGAACTGGATCTATGGGAGATGATACTCCTATGCCTGTATTATCAAAGCAATCAAGATCTCTATATGATTATTTCAGACAGCAGTTTGCACAAGTAACTAATCCGCCAATTGATTCTCTAAGGGAGACAAGCGTAATGTCTCTTGAGACTTGTCTTGGAGTTGAGAGAAATTTATTTGATGAATCATCTTTACATGCAGGTAGACTTATTTTAGATTCTCCAGTTTTATCTAACCAGGTATTTAAAAAATTAATTACTTATAAGAAAAAAGGGTTTTCAAATGATATCCTAAGTCTGCACTATGACAAAAACATTGACCTTGAAGAAGCTATTAATACTATTTGTGACCGAGCTGTTCGTAGTGTGAAGAAGGGAAATGTTCTTATAATATTATCTGATCAAGATCTTAATATGGATCAACTTACCATACCTGCAGCAATGGCTGTCGGTGCTGTTCATCATAGACTCATTAACGAAGGAGTGAGATGTGATTGTAATATTATCGTTGAGACAGCATCTACATGGAATTCACATCACTTTGCAGTCTTATTGGGTTATGGTGCGTCTGCAGTATACCCTTACCTAGCATTCAATATTATAAATGACTTAATTATAAGGAATAGTTTTGACAGAAAATCTTATGCCTCTCACGTACAAAATTTTATAAAAGGTATCAATAAAGGATTATTAAAAATAATGTCTAAGATGGGAATATCTTGTGTATCAAGTTATAGGGGTGCACAACTGTTTGAGACAATAGGAATTGATTCTGATGTTATTGATCTATGTTTCAAAAATAATACATCAAGAATTGAGGGTGCAAGCTTTAAAGACATTGAAAATGATTTGAGAAAAAATAAGGAATATTCTCTGAAGAAATCTGAAGGTATCACTAAAGGTGGACTTCTCAAATTCACAGCTGGAGGTGAATATCATGACTACAACCCGGATGTCGTTAGAACATTACAAGCCTGTGTAACTAGCGGTGAATATGAGGACTATAAAAAGTTCTCTTCTTTGGTCAACTCCAGAGATCCAAGTTTTCTTAGAGATTTATTTATTCTAAAAAATAAGAATTCTATACCTATAGAGCAAGTTGAATCATCTAAAAGTATACTAAAAAGGTTTGATACTGCTGGAATGTCACTTGGAGCTTTATCTCCAGAGGCCCATGAAGCTCTTGCTATTGCAATGAATGCCATTGGCGGTCGATCAAACTCGGGTGAAGGTGGTGAAGACATTAAAAGATATAACTCCCCTAAAACATCTAAGATTAAACAGGTGGCTTCAGGCAGATTTGGAGTTACACCACACTATTTAGTAAATGCTGATGTTATTCAGATAAAAATTGCGCAAGGCGCTAAACCAGGTGAAGGTGGTCAACTTCCGGGTGACAAAGTAGATCAGTACATAGCTAAACTTAGATATTCTGTTCCAGGTGTGACTTTAATTTCACCACCACCACATCATGACATATACAGTATTGAAGATTTAGCTCAACTTATATATGACCTAAAACAAGTAAATAATAAAGCTTTGGTATCTGTGAAATTAGTGTCGCAAAAAGGAGTTGGAACTATAGCTGCTGGAGTAACTAAAGCATATGCGGATTTAATTACTATATCTGGATATGACGGCGGGACTGGTGCAAGTCCATTAACATCAGTGAAGTATGCTGGTGCTCCATGGGAAATGGGTATTGTAGAAACACAACAGACGCTGATGCTCAATAAACTGAGACATAAAGTAAGAATACAGACTGATGGAGGACTTAAAACAGGTTTAGATGTTATAAAGGCAGCAGTTTTTGGAGCTGAGAGTTACGGTTTTGGTACTTCCGTGATGGTTGCATTAGGTTGTAAATATCTTCGTATATGCCACCTCAATAACTGTGCAACAGGTGTTGCTACTCAAAATAAGATATTAAGAATGAAACATTTCTCAGGTAGTCCTGAAAGAGTCATAAATTACTTTAAATTTATTGCCCAAGATGTAAGAGAAATTTTGGCGTCAATCGGAGTTAAATCAATTGATGAACTTATAGGACAAACTCAGTACTTATCAATAAGTAAAGGGATTACACAAAAACAAAAATCTTTGAGTCTCAAAAAAATGTTAACAGTGTCAGATAAAAATTCTCCTAAGTACTGTGAAGTAAAATCTAATAAGCCTTTCGATAAAGGAGTATTAGCAAATAAAATACTTAGGGATTCAAAAAATGCTATATCGAAACGTAAAAGCATAAGTCTAAATTATAATATCAAGAATCTTGATCGCTCCATTGGTGCAAGCTTATCTGGTGCGATAGCTAAATTATATGGAAACCATGGATTTTCAAAAACACCAATTAAATTAAATTTTGTTGGGACAGCCGGTCAAAGTTTAGGTGTATGGAATGCAGGGGGTGTAGAAATATATTTGACAGGTGATGCTAATGATTATGTTGGGAAAGGAATGTCTGGTGGAAAAATTATAATTAAAGCGCCATCAGATTTTAAAAATACAGCTGACAAGAATAGCATTATTGGAAATACATGCCTGTATGGAGCCACAGGTGGCAAAATGTTTGCTGAAGGAAAAGCAGGAGAACGATTTGCTGTAAGAAATTCAGGAGCAACAGCTGTTGTTGAAGGGGCGGGTGATCATTGTTGTGAATACATGACTGGTGGTTGTTCGTTAATTTTAGGGGAAGTAGGCAACAACTTTGGTGCAGGAATGACAGGCGGCATAGCTTTTGTGTATGATAAGAATAATGCTCTTACAAAGAATCTTAATGCTAGCTCTGTTGAACATATTGATTTATCAACTATAGATAAAACTACATTAAAATACTTTAAAGAGCTTGTTAGAGACTATATTAAAGAAACAGGAAGTAAAAAAGCTAAAGCAATAATGAAAAATATTAATATTGAACTTAAATATTTTAAATTAGTAAAACCAATCAATGCATCAATGGAAGATATAATAAAAAATACTATCAATAAAGTTGCTTAGAAATGGCAAACATTGATAGAGCGTTTATTGATCAAGTTTTAGCTTCTACAGACATAGTTGAGCTCATAAAAGAGAAAGTGGCTCTCTCAAAAAATGGAACAAACTATAAGGGTCTCTGTCCATTTCATAATGAGAAAACTCCATCTTTCAACGTGTCGTCTAACAAACAGTTCTACCATTGCTTTGGTTGTGGAGCATCTGGTGATGCTATAAAGTTTTTAACTGAACATGATCATTTAACTTTTATCGAAGCTTTAAGTAAACTAGCTCAAGCTGCAAATATTGAAATGCCTGATAGTACAAAGAAAAATGACACAACATACAACCTTTTCATATCAAATAAAAAAGCAGCAGATTTTTATAACAAAACGTTAAAGTCTAATGGCGATGCAAATGCATATTTATCAAAGCGTGATATTAATCAAACTATGATTGAAACTTTTCAGATAGGCTTAGCTAATGATAGCTGGGATGATCTTACAAAGATATTTACCAAAGACAAAATAATAGAAAATGCGCTCGAGGCAGGCCTCTTAATTAAAAGTAACAATAAAATATATGATAGATTTAGAAACAGAATAATGTTTCCTATTAGGAACTCTACTGGGAATATTATTGGGTTCGGCGGAAGAATATTTAATCAACAAGATGGTGCCAAATATTTAAACTCGCCTGAGACTAAATTATTTCATAAAAGTTATGAACTATATGGATTATATGAAAGTAAGAAGAATATTAATCAAGAGGATAAGGTTTTAATTGTTGAAGGATATACAGATGTTATTGGATTGCATAATTCTGGTATTAAAAATTGTGTTGCCACTCTAGGTACTGCATTCACAAAATTCCACTTCAAAAAGATTTTAAGATACACAAATAATATAACCTTTTGTTTTGATGGTGATGTTGCCGGTAAATCTGCAGCATGGAAAGCAATAAATAATTGCCTACCAGAATTAAAAGATGATGTTCAATTGAGTCTTATTTTCCTTCCAGAAGGGGCAGATCCAGACACTTTCGTGAAAGAGGAAAAAGATGCGTTTCTTAATTTGATAAAAAATGCAACGCCATTATCGCAATTTATTATTCAATCTTTAAAAGCGAACTTAAACATAAGTTCTGTAGAGGGTCGTACAGCATTTTTGATAAATGCTAAAAAAATAATTGACCAGATGCCTGATATTACATACACAACTATTCTAAAGAATGAATTTGAAAATATTGGCGGTAGTGTAATAAATAAAAATATTGCCTCTAGAGTAGAGATAGCAAACAAAGAAAGTAGTGTTCAAACAGATGGTTTTGATATCAAAGAACTTACGATAATCAATATCTTGCTAGAATATCCTAACCTTCTCAAGGATAGCACTTATGCCAAACATATAACTAATAATATATTAAAAGATATTTATGAATCTGCATTGAAGGAGAACAAAATAAATCCTAACTTTAAAGCTGCTCATATAATCAATCAATATGCAGATGATCATATCATTCATGAAATTATGACCATGGAGTCAAATGAGCAATCTGAAGATTCCGCAAGATCAACAATTAATAAAATTGTTAATCAGCTTGAAAAAAATTCAAATGAAAATATCTACTTTGATTTATTAAATCGTTACTCAAACGGTGATCAATTATCAGATAGTGAAAGAGAATTTATCAAAAACTTTAAAAAATAATACTTACCCTTTCAAATAATACCCTTTATTCTAGCGTGATAGTCGTATAAAATGCCTTGATGTATTATTTTACTTCTGAAAGTGTATCTCCTGGCCATCCTGATAAATTATGTGATCACCTCTCTGATACTGTTCTTGATCATGTTTTAGAACAAGATAAAAATTCAAGAGTAGCTTGTGAAGCATTTGTTAAAGGTAAAGAGAATCAACCTGGAACAGTCGTTATTGGTGGTGAAATAACCACCAAAGGTACTCTAGATATAGATGAATTAATTAGAAAAACAATTTTAGAGATAGGCTATGATTCGAATGAATTAGGATTTAATGGCAATGAGTGTGAAATTATAAAATTGTTAACCAAACAATCGCCCGATATACAAATGGGTGTTGACCGTGCAGAACAAAAAAAACAAGGTGCAGGCGACCAGGGATTAATGTTTGGTTATGCGTCAGATGAGACTGAATTTTTAATGCCTGCTCCTATTTACTATTCTCATCGTTTAGTAGAAAAACAAACTGATCTGCTCAAATCAAAAAAAATGTCTTGGCTTAGACCTGATGCTAAAAGCCAAGTCACTTTTCAGTATGAAAATGACAAACCAAAATTTATTGATACTGTTGTACTGTCTACTCAGCACTCCTCAGATATATCATTAGAGGAACTAAGAGAATTTGTAAAAAATGAAATTATCTTTGAAGTTGTACCTACTTCACTCATTAATGATAAAACAAGGATTTTTATAAACCCTACAGGAAATTTTGTAGAAGGTGGTCCCTTGGGAGACTCAGGATTAACTGGAAGAAAAATCATCGTAGACACTTACGGAGGGATGGCAAGACATGGTGGAGGTGCATTCTCGGGGAAAGATCCATCTAAAGTTGATAGATCCGCAGCTTATGCTGCTAGATATATAGCAAAAAACATAGTTGCTGCAAAACTAGCAACCAGATGTGAAATTCAACTATCTTATGCAATTGGAGTAGCTGAACCGACATCTACATTAGTTAATACATTTGGCACTGGCACAGTATCAGATGAAAAACTATCCAGTATAATTAATAATGTCTTTGATTTAACTCCATACGGCATTATCAGTTCATTAGATTTATTAAACGTTAAATACAAACCAACTGCTGGATTCGGTCATTTTGGTAGAAATGACAAGAATTTTACGTGGGAACAAACAGATAAGATTGATATACTACAATCTGCAATTTAAATAAGAGGTTAATTATGGAATTAGATAAAGTCAAAAAAATTAAGGATGATTTTAAAGTTGCTGACATAAGTCAAGCAGACTTTGGTCACAAAGAAATTAGGATTGCAGAGACAGAAATGCCTGGCTTAATGGCTCTTAGAAAAGAGTATGGTTCATCCAAACCTCTTGATGGTACTAGAATAATTGGTTGTCTTCATATGACGATCCAAACTGCGGTATTAATAGAGACACTCGTTGAATTAGGAGCTGACGTCAGATGGTCATCCTGTAATATATTTTCAACCCAGGATCATGCGGCGGCGGCTATTGCTGATCAAAATATTCCTGTATTTGCTTGGAAAGGTGAGACTGAAGAAGAGTACATATGGTGTTTAAAACAGTCGATTGAAGGTAACCCTGAATGGAAACCTAATTTGCTTCTCGATGATGGCGGAGATTTAACGAGCATGATTCATAAAGAGTATCCTCATCTTATCGATGACATTAGAGGTGTCTCTGAAGAGACAACAACTGGCGTTCTAAGGTTGTATGATATGGCGAAAGATGGTTCATTGATGATGCCTGCAATAAATGTAAATGATTCAGTTACAAAATCAAAATTCGATAACCTTTACGGGTGTCGTGAGTCACTTGTAGACGGTATTAAGAGAGCAACTGATACAATGATAGCTGGCAAGCACTGTATCGTCTGTGGATTTGGTGATGTTGGAAAAGGTTCAGCTGAGTCATTGAGAGCCTTAGGCGCTAAAGTTATGATCACAGAAATAGATCCAATTTGCGCTCTTCAAGCATGTATGGAAGGGTATGATGTTGTTAGACTAGAAGATAAAATTGCTGAAATAGATATCTTTTGTACAGCAACTGGAAACTATAATGTCATCAACCATGATCATATGAAGAATATGAAAAGTGGAGCGATAGTTTGCAATATTGGACATTTTGATAATGAAATAGATGTTGCGAGCCTTAAAGATTATGTGTGGGATAATATCAAACCACAAGTTGATGAAATAACATTTCCTGATGGTAAAAAGATTGTCTTACTAGCTGAAGGAAGGCTTATTAATCTTGGTTGTGCTACGGGTCATCCAAGTTTTGTTATGTCATGTTCATTCACTAACCAAGTAATGGCTCAAATAGAATTATGGGAAAACAACTCAAAATATGAAAAACAAGTTTATGTTTTGCCTAAGCATCTTGATGAAAAAGTAGCTTTGCTTCATCTTGAGAAACTTGACGCTAAAATTACTAATCTTACTGAGGAACAAGCTGACTATATAGGAGTGAATACTTCAGGACCATTCAAAAAAGATACTTACAGATATTAATTAGTTAAGACTAATTATGAATAGCTCTAGATTAGTAAAAAAAGATCTAAAAACTGTGTGGCATCCGTGTACACAGATGAAAGATCACGAAAAAATTCCTATGATCCCAATAAAGTCTGGCAAAGGAATTTGGTTATATGACTATGATGATAATAAATATCTTGATGCTATAAGCTCTTGGTGGGTGAACATCTTTGGCCATTCAAATACGTATATTAATAACAGTATTAAAAAGCAATTATCAAAACTTGAGCATGTACTTCTTGCTGGCTTTACTCATGAACCCGCAATAAATCTTGCTGAAGGATTAATGTCTATCACGCCTAAAAAAATTACCAAATGTTTTTTTACCGATAATGGATCGTCGTCTATAGATGCTGCAATGAAAATGAGTTATCACTATTGGCAAAATAAAGGTAAGAAATCTAAAAAAGGTTTTATTGCCCTATCTAATAGCTACCATGGTGAAACTCTAGGTTCTTTATCAGTAAGTAATATAGATTTATATAAAAAAACTTATAAAAGCATACTCAAAGATACAATTATTGTTGATTCACCTGATAGTTATCATAAAAAAGAGAATGTGTCTGAAGAAGAACATGCTGAGCAAATGTTCAATAAGATGTATAAAGCTTTAAAAGATAATCACAGAAATGTTTGTGCAGTGATTGTTGAACCATTAATTCAATGCGCTGGATATATGAGAATGTACCATCACAAATACTTAGAATTACTCAGAGAAGCTTGTACTAAATTCAATGTACATCTTATAGCTGATGAAATCGCAGTTGGCTTTGGACGAACAGGAACTATGTTTGGTTTTGAACAAGCTAAGATAACACCAGACATTATATGTTTATCGAAAGGTATTACAGGCGGTTATATGACTCTATCAACCATACTAACCACTGATGATATTTATGATGCCTTTTATGATGAATATGAAAAGCTCAATGCTTTTCTCCATTCTCACAGCTACACTGCTAATCCTATCGCTTGTTCAGCTGCTAATGCAACCTTGGATTTATTTAAAAAGAAAAAGGTTATCGATAATAATAAAAAGTTATCCCTTTATATGAAAAAGTGTTTTGAATCCTTGAATGATCATCCTCATGTATCTGATGTAAGGCAAAAAGGGATGGTTCTTGCTATAGAGTTAGTTAAAAATAAAAAAAAGAAACTTGCATATAATTGGAAAGAACGAAGAGGTATTAAAGCGTATCTTTATGGCTTGAAAAATAATGTTTTGATGAGACCTCTTGGAAATGTTCTTTACTTTATGCCTCCTTATGTTATTACAAAAAAAGAGATATCATTTGTATCAGAAATTATGAAAGAAGGCGTGGATGAAGCAACAAAAAAAAATTCATAGATTATATATTAATTCTGAACTAAAAACAGATACATACACTTGCTCTAATGAACTATCCCATAGAATAATAAATGTACTGCGCATCAAAGAAAATGATGAACTCATTATATTTAATAATCGAAAAGATCAATATTTATGTAGTACCAAATTTGAAAATAAAATAGTCACACTCTTGTTTAAGAAGAGTATTGCCCCTGATGTATTACTTAAAAAGAGGATTTCTCTTGCTGTGTCCATAGTGAGTATGAAAATAATGGATTTAATAATCCAGAAATCTGTAGAATTAGGGGTAGATGAATTTCATCCAGTTTATACAAATAGAAGCCAATATACCAATATAAATAAAAAAGTCCCTCACTGGGAAAAGATTGTTATTCATGCAAGTGAACAGTCGGGGAGATGTGAATTAATGAAGATTCATTCTCCTTTAACATTAGATGAATATATCGTTTCTAATAACAAAGGTCCTAGATATATTCTCCATCAGAATGGTGAGAGTTTTTCTGCTAATGAATTAACAGATGATCGTATATCTTTTTTTATAGGACCAGAAGGAGGTTTTGAAAATACAGAACTGGATACTTTTATAAAAAATGAATGGAAAATGAAAAAGATTAGTGTGAATATACTTAGGACTGAAACAGCATGTATATCTGCAATAACATTAATAAATAATTATGAAAGCCTTTCAAGAAATAGTTTATAGTAGTAGAAAACGTCATGAGAATATTCATGAAAAAATAATTGCTAATCACCAACAAATTGAAGGTTGGTTTAGAAATCAATGGCTTAAATATCCTGCTCCTTTTTATTCCTCAATAGATATTAGAAATTCAGGATTTAAAATATCACCTATTGACACAAATTTATTTCCAGCTGGTTTTAATAATCTTAATAGCGATTTTCAATCACTATATGTAACAGCTGTGAAACATTCATTAGACACACTTAAAACAAAGATAAATAAAATCCTTATTATTCCTGAGGATCATACCAGAAACGAGTATTATTTGGATAGTCTCAAATATTTATCTATATTGATTGAAAAAGCAGGTTATGAAGTCAGAGTGTCGAACCCTAGTATTACCGATAATAGTAAATTTAGAAATATAAATTCACTTTTAGAATATGATGGATTTATTCCTGATGCAATTCTGCTTAACAATGATTTATCGTCCGGTATACCATCATTTTTAGATAATGTTAAACAAGTAATATTACCCTCAAAAAATATTGGATGGACGAAACGTTCCAAAACAGATCATTTTAACTACTATAGTGATGTATGTAGAAATTTTAGTAATCTTTTAGGAATAGATTCTTGGATGATTGATCCTGAATTTAGAAACTGTGGTGAGATTAACTTTAAAACTAAACAAGGTGAAGATTGTTTAGTCTATAATGCAGAAAAACTATTTAATATTATTTCAGAAAAATATGAGAAGTATGATATTGATGAAAAACCTTTCATTATTATTAAGGCTGATTCTGGAACTTATGGAATGGGAGTTATATCAATTGATTCAATTGATCAGATTAAAAACCTCAATCGTAAGCAAAGAAATAAAATGTTATCAACTAAGGGGAATATTTTGCTAAATAAAGTCATACTCCAAGAGGGTGTATATTCATTTGAAGAGACTAAAGGCTCATGTAATGTTGCAGAACCAGTTATATATTCTTTCTCTAATTTTTTAATTGGTGGCTTTTATAGGACTCATGAAAATAAAGCAAATAATGAAAACCTCAACTCACCAGGCATGATTTTTCAGCCGATACCCTTAAATGATATCTGCATCTCTCCTGATTTAAGTCTTGATATAGATTCTCAAATAAACAAGTATTATGTATATGGTGTTGTTGCTCGTCTTGCAATACTTGCAGCCGCTAAAGAACTGTTCAATCTCGATTAAATATGTATGTGATCGGTATCTTAATGGACCCTATTGAATCTGTAAATTTCAAAACAGATTCATCAATTGGTATAATTAACTCTTTACAAAAAAAAGCTCGTATCAAGCTTATTTTGCCAGATACTATTTTTACTGGATCAAATTGTGTTTATGCGAAGGTATCTGATTTTTACATTGATTCTCTTAATAAAAGAAAGTATGAACTGAGCAACAAAAAAATTATTAACTTAAACAAATTAGATTGTATTTTTTTTAGAAAAGACCCTCCTGTAGATCATCACTACCTAACATTAGTACAAATAATTAAAGAACTTGAATTCCAAAATACTCTTGTATTAAATTCACCGGATTCTTTACTAAAATTTAATGAAAAATTACTTGGCTATCAATTGTCTAATCCAAAAATACCAACAATTATAGGAGATAACCAAAAAAAAATATTAGATTTCTTGGTGAAGCATAAAGAAGTTGTTTTAAAGCCAACAAATATGATGGCAGGTAGTGGAATTATAAAACTTAAATATAATAAATATGCACAATCACTAGTAAATCAACATATAAAGAAATATAAAATTATAATTGCTCAAAAATATCTAAAAGAAATTAAAAATGGCGATAATAGAATTATAATATATAACGGTATAATCGAAAAAAATGTCCTTACACGCTTTCCTGCAAAAGGTGAATTTAGAGCAAATCTAGCATGTGGCGGTAGTTATGAAATAACTAGACTGAATACTAAATATCTTCCTATGTTAGATGAGGTAGCATCATTTCTAAAATATTATGGGATATTTTTTGCGGGTGTGGACATGATAGGTAAATATATTACTGAAATAAATATTACCTCACCAACTGGTGTACAGCAAATACGAAATAGGTTATCCATGAAAATATCAAATGAACTTTTGAAAATAATTAATGAATATCATGAGTCGTGATAATTAAATGATTAATTGCTTCTTACTTGGTATTGATTATGGTTCTAAAAAGACAGGTTTAGCGATAGGCCAAAGTGTTACAAAAAATTCACGACCATTAAAAGTTATATATTGTAATTATATAGATGAAATAAAAAAAGTTATCTATGAATGGGATATTAAAAAAATAGTCATTGGATATCCCGAATATAAAAAAGAGAACAATGTTCACAAAGAGATTAAATCTTTTGCAGAGGATATTCAAGGTTCATTAGATTTTGATATAGAAATTATATTTCATGATGAGCTTCTAACTAGTGAGATGGCCAGGAATAGTTTTGCTAAGATGAGAAACAGTGGTATAACTAAAAAGAAATCTTCAGATTATGATGATATATCTGCATCTATTATCTTGCAAAGCTGGATTAATGAAAATATTATTGATTAGATGAAAATAAATCAAAGTATTCAGATTCAAGACAACAAACTCAAGCACTTTCTAAATATCAAGTCCTTACCCAAAACTCATATTTTAGAGATAATATCAAGAGCAGAGTATATTCATAATAATAACAAAATATCAAAATACCCGAATAAAGTAGTTGCTAGCTTATTTTTTGAGCCAAGCACACGAACAAAAACAACTTTTGAATTAGCCTCAAAAAAGATTTCAGCAGATTTTATTAATATTGATATATCTAATTCTTCAACTTCAAAAGGCGAATCTATATTGGATATGATTAAAACAATAGAAGCAATGAGCTGTCAAATGTTTGTAGTTAGACATTCTGTTCCTGGCACTGCGCATTACATTGCAGAATCAGTAAGTAATAATATCTCTGTAATTAATGCCGGAGATGGGTCTAATGAACATCCCACTCAAGCAATGCTTGATATGTTTACTATCAAAAAACATAAAGGGCATTTCGACGATCTAAAAGTTTCAATAGTTGGTGATATTCTTCACTCTCGTGTAGCAAAATCACTTATCTATTCACTAAATACTTTAGGGACTAAAGAAATAAATATTGTTGGCCCTGAAAGCTTAATACCAGAAAACTACAGCAAAATGAGTGTAAATTATTATTCTGATATGAACAAAGGCATTAAGGATGCAGATGTTATCATTATGCTTAGGTTGCAAAAAGAAAGGATGCATGATGCATTAATATCTATGGACTCATATTATGATGATTATGGATTAAATAAAAATCGACTTGAATATGCAAAAAGTGATGTAATAGTTATGCATCCTGGGCCAATTAATAGAGGAATAGAAATTGAATCTTCTGTAGCAGATGGACCAAATTCAGTTATATTAAATCAAGTTTCATATGGTATATCTGTAAGGATGGCTATCATGTCTATATTGTTTGATAATAATTAAACATGCATTTAAATTATATTGATAACTACAAGAGCATAATTGAAATTATCAATGAACATAAAAAAGTTAATAATAGAGATATTCGTCTTATAGTTGTCTCTAAAACGCAAGATTATACAAAAATAATTGAACTTGAAAAGCTTGGTCAGAGAGATTTTGGGGAGAATTATTTAGATGAAGCTAGAGAAAAAATTATAAAAATAAATAATCCAAATATTATTTGGCATTATATTGGATCAATCCAATCAAATAAAATAAAAAAGATATCTGAAAACTTCTCATGGATTCATACTGTTTCATCCGAAAAGCATGCTCATAAAATAAATAATGTTTGCAGTAAACTGGATAAAGTTATGAACATATGTGTTCAAATTAATATTGATAATGAAGAAACAAAAGGTGGTGTAAACATAGAGGAATATAATAATCTTTCGTTAATTGTTAGGAACATGAAAAACATTAGATTGAGAGGAATAATGGCAATACCAAAGGTTAGTCAATCGTCTGTAGAGTCATTTGCTAAAATGAAAGATTTGTATGATAGACATCAATATTTAGATACACTATCTATGGGAATGAGCAAAGATTATATTTCTGCAATTGAATATAATGCCAATATGCTTAGAATAGGCCAACAAATATTTGGTAAAAGAACATGATAAATCGAGTGACAATAATTGGAGCAGGCAATCTTACTAATTCGCTGCTTACAGCAATTCATAGAAATAGATTTTCATATAAAATAGATGTTGTTGATACTAATAAAGAAAAGAGGTCTAATTTAAAAAAATTTAATGTAAATTTCTTTTCATCGTATACAGATATTATGACTGAATCTAAACTAATCATACTTATGGTAAAGCCAAATAACTATATTGAGGTTATCAAGGAGATTAATCCTCTCTTATCTGAAAAAATGATCGTAGTTAGCTTTATGGCTGGCATCGGGTGTTGTTCAATAAAAAATAAACTTAGTCAAAATATTCCTGTAGTACGATGCATGACTAATATAACCATTAGTGATTCTGAGTCACATATCTTTTATCATATGAAGCCTTTTTCGAAAAATATAGCAGGTATACTTATAAAATTTTTCGGCACTTTCTCTAAATTAAAAAAATGTATTAATGAAGGTGATATTGATAAAATTACAGCACTCTATGGTAGTGGCCCAGCATATTATGTCTACTTCAATAAAATTATAAAAGATGTATTTATTAATATGGGTTTCAGCAAAAAAGATGCTACTATTTTTACAAATGATCTAATGCATGGAACTTCAAAAATAATAAAAAATAATAAAAACTCTGATGATATTATATCAGCTATCGCCTCAAAAGGTGGTACTACACAAGCTGCATTAACTGAATTAAAAAATAATAAAGTTGATAGTATGATTCTAAAAGCTATAAAAAAAGCATATAAGAAATCAAAAAATATTCTTGAAAAATAATGTCGGGATCAGCATCAATAATTTATTTATTTCTAAGCGCTTGTCAATTCATCATCTTGCTAAGGTTCTTTTGTCAGGCATGTAAAGTTAATTATTATAATCCTGTAACACAATCAATCGTTAAACTGAGTGGATATCTAGTCAAGCCTTTTGAATATATTGGACTGAATCTCACACCTTATTTTTTATTTATAATATTATTTCTTTTTACATTTTTAAAACTATACCTTCCTCTTATATTCAACAGTCAGACCTATCCATTAGATAATTTATTAATTATATCTCTAGGCTATCTGCTACGTGACATAATTAATATCTACTGGTACTTAATAGTAATCTCAGCTGTTAAAAGTTGGTTTAATGTATTTGTAAACCATCCTGTTTTTGGCCTTGTAGATGAATTATGTGAACCTATTTATCGTTATACCAGATCAATAGTACCCACATTATCTGGAATTGATTTTTCACCTATAATAATCCTTGTGTTATTACAGATATTAGAGATAGTATTAATTCCTAGAATTTTTAACTTAACGAGCTTACTATAAATTGGATATTATTAAGGAACATAAGCTTTCAATAGATATACCATTGAAGCTAAAGTCTGGCAAAACATTAAATTCATATGATTTAGTTTATGAAACATATGGTCAGCTCAATGATAATAAAGATAATGCTGTTCTAATCTGTCATGCTCTGTCTGGTAATCATCATGTAGCTGGCTATCACGAAGGTGATAACAAACCTGGCTGGTGGGATAATATGATTGGCTCAGGCAAACCTATTAATACTAATAAACTCTTTGTTGTATGTGTTAATAACATAGGCGGATGTCATGGTTCAACCGGACCGACAAGTATAAATACAGAAACAGGAACAAATTATGGTTTTGATTTTCCTGTCATTACAGTACAAGATTGGGTGAATAGTCAAAAAGTTCTAATGGATAATTTAGGCATTAACAAATGGCAATTCGTTGTTGGAGGTAGTCTTGGCGGTATGCAGGCTTTCCAATGGGCACTTGATTATCCAGATTATATTGACAATGCAATTATTATTGCTGCTGCCCCAAAATTAACAGCTCAAAATATTGCATTCAATGAAGTTGCTAGACAAGCAATCATGAATGATCCAGATTGGTGTGGAGGTAATTATTTAAAAGAAGATAAAATACCAAAAAGAGGATTAGCTTTGGCTAGAATGCTAGGCCACATAACATATTTATCTGATAAATCTATGGCTGAGAAATTTGGGCGTGATTTAAAGCAAGAAAAGATTAACTTCAATTTTGATGTAGAATTTCAAATAGAAAGTTACCTAAGATACCAAGGCGAAAAGTTTGTTAACTCATTTGATGCGAACACATACCTATTGATGACAAAAGCTTTAGATTATTATGATCCTGTTAGTGATAGTAAATTTATAGATAAAATATCTTTAACAATGACAAAGTTTTTATTAATATCTTTTACATCTGATTGGAGATTCCCCCCTAGCAGATCAGAAGAAATTGTAAAAACTTTAATAAGTTATAACAAAACTGTTTCATATGCATGTGTCAAATCTGACGGAGGACATGATGCATTTTTAATGAAAAATGATAATTATTTTGATGTTATGAGAAATTTTATTGAGAATAATTAGTATGGCAAGAAAAGACTTCAAAGTAATTTCAGAGTGGGTAAAGCAAGATTCTAGAATACTTGATCTAGGCTGTGGAGACGGTGCTCTTCTTAAGCTTCTTTCTAAAGAAAGGAATGGGAGCGGTTATGGTGTGGATACATCCATAGATAAGATTATTAAATCTCTAGACAATAATATAAATGTTATTAATGCTGATATAAACAACAAATTAGATTACTTTAGTGACGACAGCTTTGACTATGTAATATTAGCTCAATCTTTACAGGTGGTTAATAATCCTGTGAATTTAATAAAAGAAATGCTAAGAATTGGAAATGAAGTTATTATCTCGTTCCCTAACATGGGTTACTGGAAATCAAGATTTTACCTTTTTTTAAAAGGTAGAATGCCTGTAACAAGTGAATTGCCATATAGCTGGCATTCGACTCCAAATATACATTTATGCACTATTAAAGACTTTAAACAGATGTGCCATACAAATAACTTTACAATTGTTGATGAGGTAATTAGCAGCGGCAAAGGTAACACTGTATCTTCAAGTCTAAGTAATTTATTAGGAGAGTCTGCAATTTTTAAAGTCAAATAGCTCTCTCATTTTTCAGATTAATAAAATCTTGATGTTTAACATAAATTAAGTCGCAAACTTTCCTGATTGTGTAATCTTCATACTTATCAATTTTAGAATCTATATATGCTATATCCCACATAAAACCAATAATAATTAGCTTTTGCTTGTAGCTACATTCTTTGTTAATGATATCTGTCCATTCGTACAGGGATATCATTTTATTATGGTGATTGTTACTAGCAGAAAAAACCTCTGTTATCTCGTCATCCGTAAGAGAAAATTTATCTTTAATTAATGATATTATTTTTTCTTGCTCTTCTGGATCATAATCATCATCGCTTTTAGACACCTCTATTAGGAGAATGCATGTAGCTAATTGCAGTTGATGAATATCTAGATCATTGTCACTTTTAGGCTCACTAGATTTTTTGAAAAGCTTGTCTAGTAAATTCAACTTTTAATTAAATGTTTGTTTTAGTGAGTAAGAACCGCTGTTGTCATACTCATAAAAGAATATATCTACAAATGGGTGATCAACTGGATCTATATTTTGATCAGATGTTAGATTAGATTCTGCAACATATGTCTCATTGCCTTGTCCATGGACAAGCACATGATACCATGGTTTATTTTTATCAGGCTTAGACTTAGCTACTGATTCATACCATTCATCAGTTCCCTGAAAGTTTGGATCTGCATCAACTATTACACCACGATACTTGAATTTTGAGTGATAAACAATTTGTCCGAGACTGAATTTTGCGTTTTTTGGTGATAATTTTGACATGCTTCTATTATATGTCTTTAATCAACTTTTTTAAAGCACCTTTGTAAATTATGAATAAAGAAAAGTAACATTTATTCTACGGTTTATATATTTGTCATCAAAGTTTATATCATCAGTTGCATGATATAGCTTAGAGTTGAATATAACAGCTCTGTTGGCTTTATAAGGGATTCTTATATAATCAGATTCACTTACATCAAGTAACATTTTTTCTGAATTTATAGAAGAATTATAATCAGAAAAGTTAGAAGTTTCATTAGGCTCTTTCTTCCAAATAATCATTCCCCCAGAGTGATTATCTAGGTTTGCATTCTCAGAAGTTAGCCATAAATTAACATTCACTTTAGCGTCGTCAGCATGAATCCCTATTCCTTTTTGCTGACTATCGTATTTAAAGGCCCAAGCTTGAGTTAGATGATATTTATTAAATATATTTGGTAACTTTAAAGTTAAATCCTTACTAAACTGCAAAATTGGTTTGTTTGCCATACCTGTTCCTAAAAATGTTCCAACATATCCACGTGCGTATGGTCTCTTAAAGATATTTGCACATCTGAAAAATATTTTTAGGTCAATGAGAAATTCTTGAGATAATATATCATCAACAACACAAATTTCAGGTTGTGATGATGAATATACGGATTGAATATTTTTATAGTCAAGATTTTCATTTAAATAAGGAGGTTCAGTTTTAACTGGTTTGTTATATTTAATTTGATGTAAAGTTGAAATAAACTTTAAATCACCTTCCTTATAATCTTTAGAATCCATATTGTTAACTTTTTCTAAAGTATTAAAATAATCTTGAGTAATTTTCATATTTCTTATGCCGTCAACGTCTGAGTCAATATGACAAATCTGTTCATATTCATGCTTTACTAAATACTCTAATACTTTTTTATTTTTCATACCTAAGAGTGTTTTTATATTAGGAGGTATTTGTGATTTCTTTTCAGCTATTTTGAATAAAGATGATGATTTATCTAGATTATTATTCCATAGATATGCAAGTGCATAATTACAAATTAATTTTTGGTCAAATGACTCATTTATATGTATGCTATCTAAGACCTTGATACAGTCATTTAAATCTGATGATTTTTTATCTTTATTATAGATTTGTAGATATATCCCAATAATATTTTGATCAAATCGGATATTTTCTTTATCAAATTTTTTACCATCTTTAAGTACCTCCAGTGCATCATGATATCTTTCTTGAGCTAGGTAACAATTGGATAAATTTAAATAAGATTTAGTGAAGCTTTTTTCATGACTAATTGCTTTTTTTAGCATTATTTCACACTGATCATAATCGTTTATATTTCTTAAAGATATTGCATAATTATTTAATAGTTCACAATTATTAGGTTTGATAGAAAATGCTTTTTCATAATATTCAATAGATGATGTATAATTTTTTTTCTGACTCAGTACAACGCCATGTAAATGATTTGAATCAAAATCATTAGGATATTCAGTTAATATTTTAAGATAGATTTTATCAGCCTCATTTATACTGCCTTTTTTGTGACAGTCTAAAGCTTGCGTTAATAATTTATTTAAATTCAGTATTTTCATATTATGTGCCCAGGGACAGAATCGAACTGCCGACACGAGGATTTTCAGTCCACTGCTCTACCGACTGAGCTACCTGGGCATATATTATTTTTCTGGAGTAAAACCTTGGGGAGCTTGCGAGCCGTCACCGAAAAAGAATTTTTCCATTTCTTCCTCTAAAAATTTTCTTGCTTTAGGTTCCACTGGGGTTAATCTCATTTCATTAATAAGCATTGTCTGATGACTAACCCATTGTTCCCATGCCTCTTTTGATATACTTTCTTGTATTTTTTTACCAATATCTCCAGGATATGGAAGATAGTCTAATGCTTCTCCCTCTTTTTTTAACTTTTTACACATTATTTTTTTCATACTCAGACCTATATATGTCTAATGCCTTATCTTGATACTTTGGCACACCAACATCGATGTCTGCTAGATTATACCAATTCTTACTTGATAAACTAACTTTTTTGTCATTTTTCAAAAAATAAAAGGAGGTATTAAACGTTATTTTTTTATCCGTTACTCTGTGAATTATATTACTTCTGTATATTGGCTTAAGATCAGAAATATTATTACGTAACATCCATTTATTTGTGTGTGAATTTAAACTGAAGATTGGACTAGAATATAATCCCTGCCAAAGTTTACCAACATTAATTTTTTCTAAATATATTTGATTACTTTGATTTATTAAGACAATAAGATTCATTTTAAGATCGATGATTTTTTTCTTTATTTTTCTCTCTTTTTTATGATTTGGATTGTAACTACAGCCTATTGATTTCAATGGGCATCTACAACATTCTGGGTTAGTTCTTTTGCATATAATTGAACCTATATCCATCATGCCTTGAATAAAGTCTGAAGTGTATTTTAATGGTGTTATCGAGACTGATTTATCCCATAATTTTTTTTCTAACAAAGTTTTGTTTTCTTCTTCTATTTCATAAAAACGAATTAATATTCTTTTGACATTTCCATCTAGTATCGCCTTATTTGAAAACCCAGAAAATGTGGAAATTGCAGATGCAGTAGTTCTTCCAATGCCTGGCAATGATAAGATGTCATCATAATTATGTGGGAAGTTATAGTTGTGTTGTCTTGCTATAATTTGAGAACTAAGATGTATATTTTTTATTCGGCTGTAATAACCAAGCCCGCTCCATATGAGCATCAAATCATCTAAATCTGCTGATATAAGACTCTTAAGATTAGGATATGTTTTTATGAATTTTAAATAATATGGAATAACCGTATTTACTTGCGTTTGTTGAAGCATTATTTCTGATATCCATATCTTATAAGGGTCTTTAACTTTCCATGGAAGATTATTTCTTCCGTGTTTTTTATACCACTTGAGTACTGAGTTAGATAAATTTGATGACACTATCTAAAATGGAAGTTTGAGATTAATTTCTGATTGAATTTTGTCTTTAATTTTATCTTTGATGGACTTTATAGCCTTAGTTTTAATTTCTTCTTTAAGTCTCTTTGTTATTATATCTGATATTTTAATATCTATTTCAGGGGCATTGTAATTGCCAGATATAAGAACAGGCAGCTCGGTATCAATTAAGTATTTAGGGTAATATTTATTATATTTATTTTTAATACTCTCATTAGTTCTTATTTTCGTAGACGCACTGATATTTACTGTCTCTTTTAGAGGATTAATTTTACCAAAGCCTTCACCTTCAAGTAATCCTGTCTTAAGTCTTATGTCTTTGATTTGTAAAATATTGTCTTGAAAATAACCTTTTGTTTCAATAAGTTCGATATCAGAATACGTAGTATTGTTTATATAATAATTTCTCCCTGCAAGAAGGTTGTAAGATTTAATAATTGATTCGTCTATATTTAAGCCATATAGCTTTGAATCTTCTAAACTTAATGAATCAATATCAAATCTTCCTGTTAAAATTTTTGATACTGACACAGAAGCATTAAATTCCTCAGACTCTAGTATTAAAATATTATTTTTTTTGACAGATAGTTGTTTAGCTTTAATTTTTGTGTTGACACCTAAGTCTAAGCTCAAATCTCCCAATATTTTAAAATCAATATTTGCTTGTTTGGAAATCATTTTTTCAAGATTGCTCTTATGATCGTTTATATCAAATAATACTGTAATGTAAAAAAAGATAATGATTATTATAGAAGATAAAATATAGAGGATATTCTTAATCATTTATTTTTTGATGAAGTCCCCAGACTTCCCTCCAGTCTTTGATAACAACATAATATTATTGATCTGCATCCCTTTATCTAAATATTTACACATGTCATAGATTGTCATTAGCGATATTTCAACGCCAACGAGCGCTTCTATTTCAACTCCTGTTCTGCCCTCTGATTTGACCGTTACGTAACATTGAATTTTATTAAGACTTTCTTCGATTTTAAATTCAATCGATACCGCACTGATTGGTATTGTGTGAGCCAGAGGAATAAGATTTGATGTCTGTTTGACAGCATTTATACCTGCAATTCTCGCAGTATTTAGGACATCACCCTTTTTATTATTTAATTGGAGTACAGAATCAAATGCTTGCTCATTTAATATAATTTCACCAGATGCTTTAGCGGTTCTTAAGGTTATCTCTTTTCCACTGATATCTATCATATGTAGATCACCAGATTGATTAATATGATTATTCTTCATTGTTTGTCAACATAAGTATATTACAATAGTATAGCAAATATATTGTCTTGAAGTTTTATGAAAATATTCTTAGCCACTAAAAATAAAGATAAAATAACTGAGTTTCAGGAAATACTTTACAAAATGAATGTTGAATTAGTTACCTGCCATGACATTGACATTCCAGATGTTGAAGAGACAGGCTCTACGTTTGTAGAAAATGCAATACTAAAAGCTAGAAGTGCTTCGAATTTTACCTCTCTACCTTCTATAGCTGATGATTCCGGTATAGAGGTTGATTATTTAAATGGTCGTCCGGGAGTATGGTCTGCAAGATATGCAGGTGAAGATTCGACTAACGAAGAAAATAATAATAAACTTTTAGAAGAACTGGATGGTGTTCCTGATATTAAAAGAGGGGCATGTTATAGATGTGTCATAGTTTTCATGAGATTTTCGAATGATCCGTTCCCATTCATCGCACAAGATTCATGGAGAGGGAGGATTAATAATAAACACCAGGGCACTAACGGCTTTGGATATGATCCTATTTTTTTCTTACCGGATAGAAATATAACTTCGGCAGAACTAAGGTCAAGTGATAAACATAAAATAAGTCACCGAGGTAAGGCTCTTTTAAAATTTTCTAATTATTTTACAAATTATGTTAAAACTTCTTAAATCAAAAATATACTTTTTACTTATACTAACTTTTATTGCCTCATGTGCAAAAAATCCTGTTTCAGGTATGCCTGATTTCGTAACTATTACTGAACAGCAAGAAGTAGAAATGGGAAGAGCTTACCATAAAGAAATACTTAAAAATTCTAAAGTGTTAGATAATAAGGAGCTTACAAAATATTATGTTGAACTTGGAGAGAAAATTGCAAAGTCTAGTCATCGTCCTGACTTGAATTGGAAGTTCACGATAATTGATGATCCAACTTTTAATGCTTTTGCTACTCCGGGCGGGTATGTTTATTTTTATAGAGGATTGCTTGCACATTTTAATTCTGAAGCTGAACTTGCTGCAGTGCTTAGTCACGAAATTGCCCATATCACTGCAAGGCATGCAGTTAGGGGTATGAGTACTGCACAAGTAACTAATTTACTTATAGGTCTTGCGGCATCAAGCGTCCCTGGAGGATCAATTTCGAATAGTGGATTTAATTTACTTAATCAAATTGTAAACAAGGGCTATAGTCGAAAATATGAATCTGAAGCAGATGAAATAGCTAAGGAATATCTTGGTAGAAATGGATACAACCAAAACGCCATGGCGAATTTTCTGAAGACTATGAAGAGTGCAGATGATCTTGAAAATGAAATTGCAAAAAAAGAAGGTAGGCCGATTAGCGCTGGATATCATAATATTTTCTCAACTCATCCATCTACTGATAATAGGATTGAAGCGATGAATCAAACGGAAAGTATGGCTGGCAAAAAAAATAAAGATGCCTTTCTTAAGATGATTGATGGGCTTCCTTATGGCACAAGTGATGAGGAGGGCTATATGAGATACAATACTTTCTATCATCCTTTTTTTGCCATAAAATTTAGCATTCCTAAGGGATGGGATTTAAAGAATCTTCCAGATAAATTGATTATTACAAATAAGGAATCAGAAATAGTTCTAATAGCAGATAATCTTTTAAGGGATGATATTGATAATGGCTTTACTCCTAAAGATTATCTAGATCAGAACATTGATAAAACATCATTCTTGTCAACTAATAAACTGATTGAACAAAAACCTCTTAATAAAAATAAAATGCTTGGCTATACTTATTTATACAAAACTACATCTATGGTTGATATTACTTATACTAGATACTCTGTCTTTTTTGACATTCATCAAGAAGATAAAAAACCTAAAGCATGGATATTTATAAAAAAGTTTAAGGAAATTAACGATGATAATACTTCGAAAATTATAGAAACATCATTTCAGAAGATGACTGAAGAAGAAGTAAATAAATCTCAAGGCTTAAGAATCAAGGTGATAAGATTCAAGGAAGGAATGTCATATAAAGAATTAGCTGATAACAGTCCACTTGGAAGATACGCTGAGGGTAGACTTAGATTATTGAACGGACATTATCCAGAAGGTACGCCAAAGGTGGGTACTTTAATCAAAATAGTGGAGTAAAATGAAAGGAAATATATTTTATGCGCAGTCTGGAGGTGTAACGCCTGTAATTAATGCTACTGCTGCTGGTGTTATTGATGCTTACAATAAAAATAAAAAAATTTTTGGAAAACTTTATGTAGGAAAAAATGGAATACTGGGAGCCTTAAATGAAGAATTAATAGATATATCCAAAGAGGATAAAGCTCAGTTAGCCCTTCTGAAGCAAACACCTGGAGGAGCTTTTGGTTCTTGTAGACTTAAACTACGTGATTTTAAAAAATCAAAGAAAGATTTTGATCGTCTATATGAAGTATTTAAAAAACATAACATAAGATATTTTTTCTATAATGGAGGGGGTGATTCTCAAGATACAACCAATAAAGTTAGTAAGTTTTTTAAAGAAAAAAATTACTCAATAATATGCATCGGGTTACCCAAGACGATAGACAATGATTTGCCCATAACAGATAACTGCCCAGGATTTGGCTCTGTAGCTAAATACATAGCTACATCTACACTAGAAGCTTCCTTAGATGTAAAGTCTATGTGCGAAACATCTACTAAAGTTTTTATCTTAGAGGTTATGGGAAGGCATGCAGGGTGGTTGGCTGCCTCAGCAGGTGTCATTAAAGAAAAAGCAGGAGATGCTCCTCACCTAATTCTTTTTCCTGAAATTCAATTTAATCAAAGTACTTTTTTAAAAAAAGTAAAAGAAACAACTATAAAATATGGATATTGTGTAATCGTTGCATCTGAGGGAATAAAAGATAGTAAAAATAAATTTCTCAGTGATAGTGGATTAAAAGATAGTTTTGGGCATGCTCAACTAGGTGGTGTTGCGCCAGTACTATCATCTATCATAACTAATAAACTTAAATACAAAGTACATTGGGCAGTTTCTGATTACTTACAAAGAGCTGCAAGACATATAGCATCTACGGTAGACGTGGAACAAGCATATGCTCTTGGGTTAGAATCAATAAAAGTTGCCAAGCTAGATTACAATAACATTATGCTTACAATCAAAAGTACTAAAATCAAACAAAAGTATAAATGGTCTATCAGCTCAACGAATCTTAATAATGTTGCAAATGTAGAGAAAATGTTACCCAAAAATTTCGTTAAATCTAATGGGTTTGAAATTACTAAATCATGTAAAGAATACATTTCTAATCTTATTCAAGGCGAAGATTACCCAAGCTACGATAATGGAGTCCCTCAATATGCAAAACTCGAATGTAAAACTATTAAGAAGAAACTTCCGGCTTATAAATCATAATAGCTTGGTATCAGGGACACTTTGTATATTCATTAATGCTTTAATAAATTGTTCATCGCTGTTCAAACATGGGATAAAAGTAAATTCTTTTCCCCCGTGTTCAAAATAATCTTCCTTAGATTCTCTCCCAATTTCATCTATAGTTTCTAAACAATCTGATGAAAACCCGGGGCAAAAGACATGTAAATTTGTTATACCTTCATTTGGGAGCTCTTCTAGCCTAGATGACAAATAAGGTTTTATCCATTCAGCTTTTCCAAATCTAGATTGAAAGGCAATCTCATACTCTTTCTCAGTTAATTTCAATTCCTTAGCAATCAGATGTGCCGTACGTAGACATTCTTTTTGGTATGGCTCATCATCACCTATATATGATTCTGGAATACCATGAAAAGAAAACAAAAGTTTATCCGGTTTACTGAGTAACTTTTGTGATGATCTTATTTTGTTTGCACATGCTTTAATATACAAATTATTATCATGAAAACTAGATACAGCATTTATATTGACACCTGAAAAATAATTTTTATCCTTTTTGATCAACTGTTTAATAAGTTCAAAAATAGATAGGGTGGTGGTGGTTGAATATTGTGGAAACATAGGCAAAATAGTTATATCTTTGTATCCTTTTTCAATCAATTCATAAAGAATTTTTTTAATGGATGGATTTCCATATCTCATTGCCGTTTCAAAATATACATCAGAGTCCAACTTTCTTGCCACATCTCTCAGGTGACCAGTTTGTGCATAAGTATGGTAAAGTAGTGGGGATCCCCATCCAGTCCAAACTTTGCGATAAAGCTCAGCACTTTTTTTTGGTCTTGTCCTCAGTATAACTAGATTCAATAATGTTAACCAAAATAATCTGGGTAATCGTATAACATATTTATCAGATAGAAATTCTTTTAAATATGTTCTAACTTCTTTTTCATATGGTTGATCTGGAGTCCCCAGATTGACCAAAATAGTTACTTTAGACACTTCTCATCCTTGGGTAAATCTTTTACGAATTCTGCTTGTTTTAGGGACATGGGACAATAGGAAGTCCATTTGGTCTGCAAGAATTGTTCTTCCTCTTAGTATTAAATATTCAACCCTGGATGGTACAAATGGCACAGCTAGCAATGGCATGCCGGCTTTTTCGGGTGTTCTGTCACCTTTTTTATTATTACATCCTTTGCAAGCAGTGACTAAATTGGTCCATTTATCCACACCTCCTCTAGAAAGTGGAATTACATGATCTCTAGATAAGTTTTTAAGTGTAAAGGTTTCACCACAATACATGCATGTTTTAGCGTCTCTATGAAAAAGGGTGAGATTTGTAAGAGGTGGTGTGTAATCTGAGTATGATACTTTGCTATAATTCTTTGTAGCAATAATAGAATTTACTTGAATTTTGCTTCTTAAGCCCGTTACTCGGTTAATACCCCCTTTCACTAGTACGGAACTGTTACCACACTCGTAGGTTACCTGATCGTTATAATACAATCTCACAGCAGTCTGGTAGGTGATCCATCCTATTGGCAGCCCGGCATAATTGAGCCTGAGGATCTGTCTTGATATATCCATATATCCTATATATTACATGAAAATGTTAGTTAAGAATCTTAAATTTAAATGAAAAAGTTTATATTTTATGCACTAATCTGGACATTTATTAACAGGGCAAAGCTTTAAACTTTGACTATCCAATATCATATGTTTAGATCAATAAATATGAAATAACATAATTCTTATTTTGTTATCTATATGATTTTTATAACTATTTGATTTCGACCATAAGTTGAACGATTTGAGAAAGGATATGATGCCGTTACGTTTCGACATTCTATATTAGATTTATTCACAGAATTATCCACAGAAGCTGTGGATAAACTATAATTGTTTTATAACAAAAGCCTTATAAAACATAGTTTATAATATTGGGTATGCAAAAACTTATATCTGTGGCATTAGATGTGCCGATAAATCAATTGTTTGACTATATTGGTGAAAATCAGGATATTAAAATTGGGTGTAGAGTAAACGTGCCCTTTGGGAGCTCTACTAGAACAGGAATAATTGTAGAAACTAAAAAATTGAATGCAGGCCAGACTGCCTACAAGATAAAAAATATAAATAAAGTGCTCGATGAAAGTCGCGTTTTGTCGACTGAGATGATGGAGACTTGTAAATGGGCTGCAACATATTATCACTACCCTATAGGACAAGTATTATTTAATGCTCTAACTCCTATTCATAGAAGAGGTTCGCCATCACCTGATAGAAAACTAGTCTTTAATGAAAAAAGTTCAAAGTTTCAATTGAAACTTAATGAAGAGCAGTCAGAAGTTGTTATAGATATTTATAAGAATATCAAACAGCATCAAGTACACCTTTTAAAAGGAGTTACTGGATCAGGTAAAACAGAAGTCTATACTCAGTTAGCAATTGATTTGTTACAAAGTGATGCACAAGTACTAATAATGGTACCCGAAATAAACCTAACCCCTCAAACAGTAAATAGATTTAAAAAATATCTTGATCTAGAGCCTTTAGAATATCACTCTAATCTAACACCATTACAAAAATTTAAAGTTTGGAGAGCCTGTAAAGAAGAAGATAGGCTTATAATTATAGGAACAAGATCATCAGTTTTTTTACCATTTAAGAATTTAAAACTATTGGTCATAGATGAGGAACATGATCAATCATATAAGCAGACAGAAAAATTTAAGTATAATGCTAGAGATATTGGTATTGTTAGAGCTAAATCTTTAGACTGCCCCGTTGTATTAGGTACGGCTACACCCTCTTTTGAGACAATTCATAATGTAAGTATAAAAAAATATAAACAACATTTACTAAAAAGTAGATATTTCAAATCGCCGTTACCGCTTGTGACACTAGTAGACACATCAATTGATAAACCAGATGAAGGTCTATCACAAACTCTAAAAGATGAAATGAAAATAGAATTAAATAAGAATAATAAAGTAATCTTATTTATTGGGAGAAGAGGATTCAGTAATACAGTTATCTGTAGTGAATGCAAGACTATTGTTAAGTGTCCAAAATGTGATTCGAATATAACATACCATAAAAATGTTGAGAGATTGATATGTCATCATTGTGGATTTAGTCAAAGCTTTGACTCGGTAAAGCCTTGTTGTGAAAACCCTTGCTTGGTTCCTCTTGGTATAGGTACACAAAGAATAGAAAATAAAGTCAAAGATTTGTTTCCAGACAAAAATATACTAAGAGTTGATAGTGATAATATTTCTTCAAAGAGTGATCTCAAAGATTTCATTAAAAAAGCTAATAACAATGAAATTGATATATTTATAGGAACACAAATGATTGTTAAAGGACATGATTTTGAAGATGTATCATTAGTTGGAATTATTAATATTGATGCAGGATTATATAGTACTGATTTTAGAGGCTTAGAAAAGACAGGTCAGCTGATAACTCAAGTATCTGGTAGAGCAGGTAGGCAAAAAGTTAGAGGAAACGTTATAATACAGACTAATAATCCTAAGCATGAATTACTTCAAAAAATACTTAGAGAGGGATATGAGAAGTTCAGTAAGGTAGCTCTTCAACAACGTAAAGCAGTTAATCTTCCACCTTATAGTCACATAGGAGTGGTTAAAGTTTCTTGCTCAATTAGACAACTTGCAAAAATGACATTGGTAAACGCAGCAAAACTTAAAAAAAATAAATCTATATTTGTATATGGCCCTGCGCCATCACACACATCAAAAAAAAATAATCAATACTTTTATCAGATAATCATTGGGTCAGAAAGCTCAAGTCTTTTATCAAAACATATAACAAGAATTAAGTTATACTTATCCAGCATGGATAAAAGAATAAAATGGTACATTGATGTTGATCCTATAGAACAATGAGCAAAAAAATAAAACCTAAAATAGTTGATACTTTAAATAAGCTCTATAACTCTTTTGAGGGTATCGATAGCTTAATAATAGAAGTAAATCGAACTACTGATACATCACATGGAGACTTCTATACAAATGTTGCTATGAAGTTAGCAAAAATACTGAAAAGAAGTCCTATGTTAATAGCTGAAGAAATAACCAAAAACATAGAAGTAATGGATAGTGTCGAAAAAATAGAAATCGCAACACCTGGATATATAAACTTTTTTCTTACAAAGTCTAATAAGTTTAACGAATTAAACAGAATCATAAGTGATGACTTAATAATCTTAAAAGAAAATAATAAAAAAAATATACATATAGAATTTGTATCAGCAAACCCTACAGGCCCACTTCACATCGGTCATGGACGAGGTATGGTTGTTGGAGATACAACTGCTAGATTTTTGTCTTATCAAGGGCATTCTGTTAATAGAGAGTATTATGTCAACGATGCTGGTAGGCAAATTGATCTCCTACTTGTTAGTGTATTATTAAGTTACCTTAATAAAGAAGATCATATCTTTAGTGATGAGAAAGAGAGCGATGAGGGTCTTTTAGTTACCTATAAAGGATTATATATCAAGGATGTCTCAAATATTATTTCAAGTGTTCTTAAAGATATTGATAGTCAGAAAGTTTTAAGTTTACTGAATGAACCAATAGATACTCTAATAAAATTTCTTAAAAAACATAAGAATTATTTGAATATTAGAAAATCATTAGTTGATGTAATTATAAATGATTATATTAAAGAAGATTTATCATCAGCTAATATATCTTTTGATAGCTGGTACTTTGAGAGTGAACTATATAAAACAGGTCTTCTCAAACAAATACTTATCGATTTAGATAATAAAAATTTAAGCTATAAAAAAGATGGTGCTCTATGGTTTAGAAATACTAAATTTGGCGAAGAGAAAGATAGAGTGCTGGTAAAAAGTAATGGTGATATGACATACTTTTCCACAGATATTGCTTATCATGCACATAAGTTTAAACATTATGATTTGTTAATCGACATCTGGGGAGCGGATCATCATGATTATGCAGCAAGGTTGACAAACGCGATGAAAGCTCTTGGATATGATGTTGATAATAGATTACAAATACATTTAATTCAATTTGCTAATTTAATAAGAGGGGGTGAGTCTATTTCTATGTCAACTAGAAGTGGTGATTTTTACCCACTGCAAGATTTAGTCAAAGAAATTGGATGCGATGCAACTAAGTTTTTTTACTTAACTAAAAAAAAGGAACAACATCTCGAGTTTGATGTGGACCTTGCAGTAGAGAAAAATAAAAATAATCCTATATATTATATTCAATATGCTCATGCCAGAATAAAAAGGATAGTAGATGATTTACAGCAACAAGTTATTGAAAAAGAGGTTTTAAATAATTTAAATACTAAAAATGAAAATCAACTTATAGAATTAATTAATCTATATCAAGATACGGTAAATAAGTCTATAAGAGAAATTAGACCAGACATAATTACAAATTATTTATACAAGCTCTCACAAGTTTTTCATTCGTATTATGCTGAAACTAAAATACTCTCCCCAAAAATTAAAGGCGAAAAAATTCTACTTATCAAATGTGTAGATAAAATTATTCTAAATGGATTTCAATTACTTGATATTGAACCAATGGATGTAATGTAATGAAGCAGAATACAATAGCTCTAGTCTATGATTTTGATGGAACACTTACCCCAAAAACGATGCAAGAGTATACAATAATTCCTAGATTGAAATTAAATTCTAATAAATTCTGGGCAGATATTCTTAATGAGGCTACTGCAACTGATGGAGAAATTATGATGATATATATGAGACAACTCATCAGTCATGCTGAATCTTTAGGTATTAAAATTACGAAAGATGAATTCACACTTATGGCAGATAAAATTAAATATTTTAGAGGTGTCAAGGATTGGTTCACAAATATTAATGATTATATTAAGAAAAATCATAAGAATATAAAAGTTTCTCATTATGTAATATCTGCTGGACATCATGAAATCTTACAAGCTACATCTATTAGAAAGAATTTAACAAATATATTTGGTTCTCAGTATTATTTTGATAAATATGGTAATGCTACATTTCCTAAAATTGTTGTTACAGATACTACAAAAACACAATTTCTTTTCAGGATTAATAAAGGTAAAGAGAAGTTTTCTGAATCAATTAATAGCCATATGCCTGAAAATAGTCGTCCTATTCCATTTGAAAATATGATTTATGTTGGAGATGGTCTTACTGACGTACCTAGCATGGCATTAATTAAAAAACAAAATGGACATGCTATTTCTGTTTATCCAAAAAAAAGCAACCAACAAAAAAAAGTTTCTAATGATTTACTGTCTGCTAATAGAGTTGATTTTATTGCAGAAGCAGATTACACAAAAAATAGTCCTCTTTATAAAAAAATGTGTCTACTAATAGATATGATAAGCACTAGAATTAAGTATGAGAACGCGGTAAGTTGATTTCAACTCTCATCAATAATTTTCATACCTATAGTTCTATCTAGAAATTTATATTGTATACTTATTACATTAAAGTATTGCTTAATGTGATTCATAACTATATCCAATTTAAATTCTTTACAACTGTATATGTCTAGTTGGATTATTCCAGGCTCAGGCTCATCCCAAATATGAATTACTATATGACTCGTTTCAATTAAAGCCATGCATGTTGTCCCTCGATTGCCTGGTTGATCAACATAACTAATAGCTGGACCTTGCATTAACTTCATATCAATTTTTTTAATGAGATTTTTCATCCATTCAAGGACTTCATGAAGAGATTCCTCAGCCGGACAGTTATCTACTTCTGCTCTCAAAACAAGATGTTTATGGTCTAATTGCATAATTATAAAACTCAAATATAATCAAAATTAATATATTCTAGAATGAATAAATAAATGAAAACTAAAAATATATATTATGAACATGATGAGGCCTCTGGTACATCAATTGGTGTAAAGTATGAAAAATATTTATACCATTGTCAAAGTAAATTTCAAAATATTGAGGTTATAAAAACACATAATTATGGTAATGCACTCTACTTAGATGGGTGCTTTATGCTCTCAGAGATAAATCAAGACCATTACCATAATATGTGTATAGATTTGACTCCTAAGAAATCAAAAAATATTTTAATCGTAGGAGGAGGTGATTATGGTATTGCAAGTATGTTAGTTCGACGAGACAGTAAAATTAAGATATCTATTGTAGAAATTGATGATAAAGTTGTACAGGTTTCTAGAAAATACTTTCCTGATCATTTTAAATTAACTAAAAAACAATTAAATAATATAAAACTAATTATAGAAAACGGAATGGTTTTTATAAAAAATAATCGCACCAAATATGATTCTATAATCATTGATTCTACCGATCCAGTTGGTCAAGCAAAAATATTATACTCAAAGAATTTTATTAAACTATGTAATAACTCACTTAAAAAGGGAGGAACATTAATCCAGCAATCAGGATCGCCTATAAATGATATGAAATCCTTAATTAAACCACTTGTAAAAAAGTATACTGATATTGGAATGAAGAAGATAATATTATCAAGCTTTTCAATGCCACTGTATCCTACTGGTACATGGTCTTTCATAAGTGCTAAAAGAGCGTAGCTTTCACTACGCTCCCTTAGGATATGCTTATTATTGCTCTGGGTAAACTGAAGGTTTAGCTCCTGAAGCTTTACTGAACTCTGGATATGCTTCTAATCCACATTCAGAAATATCTACACCATCTGATTCTTCTTCTTCAGTTACTCTTAAACCAAAGAACATTTTTATTAATGACCAGAAAATGTAACTTACAATGAAAGTCCATAGGAAAATCATAAGTGCACCATAAATTTGAGCACCTAAAGAGCCTCCAGTTAATGTAACTGCTAGAAGTCCCCATAATCCACATGTTCCGTGAGCTGAAATTGCTCCAACCGGATCATCAATTTTCATTTTATCAAGCATGACAATTGACATTACAACTATTAGGCCACCGATAACACCTATAACAAGTGCAAGTCCTGGTGTTGGTGCTAGAGGCTCAGCTGTTATTGAAACAAGTCCACCTATAGCTCCGTTTAGTGCCATAGTTAAATCTGATTTACCAAACATTAATTTCGATATGATTAGTGCTCCCATTACGCCACCAGCTGCTGCTAAGTTAGTATTAACAAATACCATTGATACAGCATTAGCTTCTGCAACGTTAGAGATGATTAACTCTGATCCACCATTAAAACCGAACCAACCCAACCATAAAATAAATGTTCCAAGAGTAGCAAGCGGAAGGTTTGCGCCTGGCATAGCGTTTACTTTACCATCAGTGTATTTTCCTTTTCTTGAACCTAAAACTAGTACACCTGCAAGTGCAGCTACCGCGCCACATAAATGTACAACACCTGAGCCAGCAAAATCTGAGAAACCAGCTTCATCTAGGAAACCTCCACCCCATTTCCAATAACCTTGTACTGGATAAATTATACTGGTCATGACAACACAGAATAATAAAAATGGCCATAATTTCATTCTCTCAGCAACTGCCCCAGAGATGATTGAGCAAGCTGTTGCTACAAACACCACCTGAAAGAAGTGATCAGAAATACCTGAATAATAGACATCACCACCACTGGCTATAACTGCCTCGGCTGTATTATCAGCCCCTAGAAAAAATGAAAGTTCAGGTATCACGCCTGTACCTCCACCTGGATACATTAAATTATATCCGACAACCATATACATAATCACTGATATCGAATATAAAGATATATTTTTTGTAAGAATTTCC
>MDTG01399962.1_pt1 | contig 38011 bp, 29 predicted proteins | sample 811421 | NCBI WGS metagenome assembly MDTG01 (sample SAMN05326645, study PRJNA326480) | marine metagenome | isolation source: seawater | place: Pacific Ocean: South East | collected 2011
CGACGGGAGTAGCGGGAGCCGGTGCGATCGCGCGGCTTCGCCTCGATGCTGATGACGTCGGTGCTCATTGGTGAATCCTCATGGTTTCGCGTTGGTGATTCGCGCAGTTCGTGTGGTTCGTTCGTTTATCGCTTGCTCGCCGAGCTCTTGAACATCGCCGAGACAGAACGGTTGTGGTGGACGCGGTCGATCGCCTCGCCGAGGAGGGAGCCGACCGAGAGACGGGTGATCTTGTCCGCGATGGGCGCCAGGCGCTCCGGGCGGTGCGGGATGGTGTCGGTCACGAGGATCTCGGAGATCGGGCTGGTCTCCAGACGCTCCGCCGCCGGACCGATGAACAGGCCGTGCGTCGCGCCGGCGATGACCTTCGCCGCCCCCTTGTCCATCACGATCCGCGCCGCCGAGCAGATCGTCCCCGCCGTCGAGATCATGTCGTCCATCATCAGGACGGTCTTGCCCTTGACGTCGCCCACGATGTTCACCGACACAACCTGATCGCCCGACATCCGCCGCTTGTCGATGATCGCCAGCTCCCCGCCCAGCTCGTCGGCGTAGCGGTTGGCCACCTTCACGTTCCCGACGTCGGGCGAGACGAGCACGAGATCCCCGAGCTCGTCGCGCCGCTCGCGCAGCTCTTCGAGGAACACGGGCATCGCCGAGAGGTGGTCGACCAGGATGTCGAAGAACCCCTGGATCTGCGCCGCGTGCAGATCGATCGTGATCACCCGGTCCGCGCCGCTCGCGGTGATCATGTTCGCGACCAGCTTCGCGGTGATGGGCGTACGCCCCTCGCTCTTGCGGTCCTGCCGCGCGTAGCCGTAGTACGGGATCACAAGAGTCATCCGCCTCGCCGACGCGCGGCGCAGGCAGTCGATGAAGATCAGCAACTCCATCAGGTTGTCGTTCACCGGTGCGCAGGTGGAGCTGATGACGAAACAATCCCGCCCGCGAACATCCTCCTCGAGCTTGACGAGGAGTTCCCCGTCCGGGAAGACCTGGGTGCGCGCATCGCCCAGGGGAAGGCCCATGTGGCGGCACACCTTTTCGGCCAGCGGCTTGCTGTTCCGCCCCGCGAAGATCCGCATCCCGCGTGATTCGCCCATGGTCAGCCTCCCTTTCCGCCGCTCGCGTCCGCGTGCCGGGCGCGGTAGATCGCGTCGACCTCCGCAAGGTGCCCGGGCGTGTTGATGCTGAGGATGTCCTCGGGGGGCACCGCGTCGATCACCTCGACCCGCTCGCCCGCCCGCAGCAAAAGCTCGGGCACATCGGTGATGTAGTACTCGCCGCTCACCTCGTTTCGCTCGACCTTCTCGAGCGCAGAGAACAGGTGCGGAACGCTGAAGCAGTAGTAGCTCGGGTTCACCTCGCGGATCGCCAGTTCCGTCTCCGTCGCGTTCTTCTGTTCAACGATCCGGAGGAACGCGCCCGCATCGTCGCGCACGATCCGCCCGTACCCAGTCGGATCGTCGATCACGCTCGTCGCGAGCGCCGCCGCGGCACCCGCGTCCCGATGCCGCGCCAGCAGCGTCCGGAGCGTCTCGGGACGGATCAGCGGCCCGTCCCCTGCGAGCACGAACGCGTCGTGCGGATCGCCCGAGCCGAGCACATCCTCGTACGCGTCGCGGGCGCAGGCGACCGCATGCCCCGTGCCGTGCTGCTCGCTCTGGACCGCGAATTCGACGGCGTCCCCGAACCCGCTCAGCGCGTCGCGGACGAGTTCCTGCTTGTAGCCCACCACCGCCACGACCCGCTCGCAACCCGCCTCGAGGCACGCGTCCACCACGGCGCAGACCATGGGCCGCCCGCCCACTTCGTGGCAGACCTTGGGCAGATCGCTCTGCATGCGCGTGCCTTTGCCCGCCGCGAGGACGATCGCCGAGAGACCCCGTTGTCCGTTGGTGCTGCCTGCCATGCTCAGCACGGCTCAGCCCGCCGCGTCGAATTTCCCCGCAAGGACTCGAACCTTGACTAGATGTACCAAAAACACCTGTGCTGCCAATTACACCACGGGGAAGTCGTTTTCGGTGACGCGGGGGGCTGAGCCGACTCCTGCTTTCAAGGCCGACGAGAACGCCGGCGATGCATCCGAACCTGCTGCGCGGTCCGGACGACCCCACACCCGTCCGAGGGCGAGGCATCGCAGGAGCCGCGGCACGACGCGGGATCTCGGCACGCGCCGAGACCCGCTTGGAACAGCACCCCCCGCTGCCGCGTGGGTCCGATTCGAGAACCGGTCCCCGCCGGGAAGCACCTGCCCACGCCTCGGGCCCGCCGCAGCCGCGACGAGACCGTCCGTCATGGGCGGTTCCGCATGAGCATCGAGTTTAGGTCGCCTGTCGGGACGGGACCAGCGGCCCGCTCCCCGGGACGGTCGATGCCCCAACCCGCTGCGACCCCCGCTTCAATCCCTCTTCAGGGGACGGGCGGTGGCGCGCGGACGCGCCTTGGGCCGTTCGGGCTCGGCCTGTTTCTGTTCGGGCTCCGGCTGGGCCTGGGCCTCCGCCTCTCGACTCGGCGGATCTTCGGACCCCACATCAGGGTCGTCCGCCTCGATCGCGTCCCGCCCGATCAGGTCGTAGCAGGTCGCGAGCAGCCCGACAAGCGGAAACCGGCTCTCCTGGAACGGGCTGGGCCCCAACCGACGCAGCAGCGGATGGCTGACCTCGGGAGGTTCCACCGGGACGCTCGGCATCGGCCCGCGCCTCGGCGCGCGCCAGAAACCCTGCACCGACTGCTCGAGTGATGGCGCGGGCGTGTCGCTCAGGCCCGAGACATGCGCGGCGTAGACCGGCTGCGGGCCCGGCCCGAGGGTCGCCATCGCGCGCACATCGCGCAGCCCCTCGACGAGATGGTCACGCGGGATGCCCCTCAGTTCGAACACGAGGAACGGATCATCGGCAAGCTTCTCTCCGAGCAGCGCCGCGACACACACCGCGTGCTTGCACCAGGGCTTGTTCTCCTCCTTGCACGAGCACGAAAGCTCGATGTCTTCCTCGCTCGAAGGAAACAGGTGGAGCCCGATGGGAACGAACACATCCTCGATGCTGGGGGGCAATTCGCCCGCGAGCAGCTTCGCCGCGTACCTCGACTGATCACCCAGCGCCTGGATGACCTGCGCCGCCTCCTCGTGCGAATACGCGGGGAGGCTGACCGAAGTCGCGTAGGGCCTGCTCCGCCGGCCCTGCACCGACGCTTCCGCTTTCCCGCCCTCGAAGCTGATCCGCCTTGTCTGCCCGCCGCGGGCGTACTCCAGACCCTCTTTCAGCGTCTCTCCGTCGGCCGCCTGCTCACAGATGCGCCAGAGCCTCTGCTCGGCCCACGCATCCGGATCCCCTTCCTTGCGCTTCATGCGCACGCCGCCGCGCACGCGCCTGGGGTTCTGGGGGAGCTTCGTCTCCCGGCGGTACGGGCCCTCGGGCTTGCCCGCCGCGCCGGTGGTCCCGGGCTTCTTGGCATCGTCCGCGGCGCTCAAATCTCGTCTCCGATCGCGTCGGCGCGCAGGGTCAGGATGTCGCGGAGCTGGCTGGTATCGAGCTCGGTGAGCCAGCGCTCGCCGGCACCGATGATGTTCTCCGCGAGTTCGGTCTTCGCCTCGATCATCTCGTCGATCCGCTCCTCGAGCGTGCCCCGGACGACGAACTTGTGCACATGCACCGTGCGGGTCTGCCCGATCCGGTACGCACGGTCCGTCGCCTGGTTCTCCACAGCGGGGTTCCACCAGCGGTCGAAGTGGAACACATGCGTCGCGGCGGTGAGGTTCAGGCCCACGCCGCCCGCCTTCAGGCTCACGATGAGGATCGGGACATCACCCTGGGGGTTCTGGAATTCCTCGACCATCTTCTCGCGCGCTTTCTGCGGCGTCCCGCCGTGCAGGAAAAGCACGCCCCGCCCCAGGTGCTGGCGCAGCATCGCGGCGAGCAGATGCCCCATCTGCCTGAACTGGGTGAAGATGAGGCAGCGTTCACCCTCGCTGAGCACCTCGTCGACCATCTCCATGAGGCGGGTGCACTTTCCGCTCCGCGAGGGGTTGGGCGCCCCGCCGCCCTCGCCCACGGTCTCCTTGAGCAGCTGCGCCGGGTGATTGCAGATCTGCTTGAGCTTGATCAGCGCCGCAAGGACGAGACCACGCCTGTGGATCCCCTCGCTCTCCTCCACCGCGTGCAGCATCCGGTTCACGCAGTTCTCGTACAGCTCCGCCTGCTCGCTGGTCAGGTGCGTGTATTCGCGCGTCTCCAGCTTCTCGGGGAGGTCGGCCGCGATCGTCGGGTCGGTCTTCGTGCGCCGCAGGATGAACGGGCGGACAAGCCCCCTGAGCTGCTCGCTACGGGTCTGATCGCGGTACCGCTCGATGGGCTGGCTGAACCGCTTCCGGAATTCCCCGCTCGACCCCAGGAAGCCGGGATTGAGAAACTCCATGATCGACCAGAGCTCGCTGAGGCGGTTCTCAACGGGCGTGCCCGTCAACGCGATCCGCTTGTCCGCGTTCAGCGAGCGGATCGCGACCGACTGCTTGGCCGCAGGGTTCTTGATGAACTGCGCCTCGTCGACGACCAGCCGGCCCCAATGGACACGCTCGAGCAGCTCCCGGTCCCGGTTCGCGAGCGCGAATGTCGTGATCACACAGTCGTGCGAGCTCGCGGCCTCGACGAGCTCGTCGCCCTGCTTGCGGTCCAGCCCGTGGTGGACCAGCACCCGGAGGTCGGGCGCGAACCGCTGGGCCTCCTTGAGCCAGTTGCCGACGACCGACATCGGCACGACGAGCAGGGTCGGACGCACCGTCTCGCCCTGCCCTTTCGCGACCTCTCGCTCGTGGGTCAGCAGCGCGAGCAGTTGCACCGTCTTGCCGAGGCCCATGTCGTCCGCGAGGCAGCACCCGAACCCGAACTGCTCGAGGAACGCCATCCACGAGAGGCCCCGCGCTTGGTACGGCCGCAGCGTGCCTCGGAAATTGTCGGGCGCATCGATCTCGGGGAGCGTCGTCCGGACGGGGTTGCCCTGCTCGTCTTTCCCACCTCCGAGGATCGAGGACACCCACCCCGTCGCCTCGACACCCAGCACATGGAGCCCGATCTTCTTCGCGTCGGCGCCGAAGGCCATGCGCAGCGCTTCGCCCAGCGCCATCTCCCCGCCGGGGTTGGTGCGGATGAACTCCACCGCGGCCTCGACATCCTCGGGGCGGATCTCCACCCACCGGCCATCGATGCGCACCAGCGGTTGCTTCTGCGATGCGAGCTGCTCGAACTCGTGGAGGCTCAGCGTCGTGCCGCCCACCGCGATATCCCACTGGTAGCCGACGAGCGAAGTGAGCCCGAGCCTGGGTGCCGCGGCGTCCGCCGAGCCTTCGGCGCCCTCGAAATCCATGTCCTCGCTCTCGATGCGGAGCCTCGCACCGAGACGCCCGACGGGTGAATCCCACCACGCCGGCGTTTCGACCGCGAACCCCGATTCGAGCAGGATGGGCTTGATCTCGCGGAGGAAGGTGTACGCCTCCTTGGTCTCGAGCAGCACCTCGATGGGCTCCGCTTCGTCGAGCGCCCGCTCGAGCGGCGGGCAGTACCGGCTGGCGCGCCCCAACTCCGCGAGCAGCAGCTCGGGAGGCGAATCGAGCTGCAGACCCTCCACGATCACGCTGTCCCGACCGAACGACCAGATATCCACCGCATCGACGACCACATGCTCGTTCTCGGTGTTCTGCAGATGGAGGCTCAGCGACCAGCGGACGCTGTCGGGCGGGGGACCGTCGACGCCCTCGAGCGCCTCTTCCAGAGGCTCGTTGAGCCGAAGCAGCAAACGCCAGGTCGTGCTCTGCCCCTGCTCCTCGAGCGATCCCACCCAACGCCGGATCCGGCGCGTCATCTCCGAACGGGTGGGCTCCACGGCACGGACCGCGTGCTCCTCGCCAAGCAGCCCGCTGAGCCAGGCGATCTGCACATCCGTCGGGTCGCGCCCGTCGATGGTGTCGGTCATCTCCTCGCGGATGAGCGTCGCCCGGCACGCGGTGTCGATGAACCCATCGAGCACGCTCTGGATGATCGCCCATCCGTCATGCTCGCTGTCGTCGATCGCGGCGCGGGCCGCGGGGGGCATGAGCGCCGCGAGGGCGAGCACCCGTTCCTTGGTCGCCCCGTCGCCCAGCCAGGCCATCCAGCCTCCGCTCAGATCCGCCTGATCCTGGTAGAGCATGGGGAGGAATCGTTGCTGCGCGAGCAGGTGGTGCGCGAGGACCCCGAGTGTCGCGTAGAACTCGATCGTCTCCCCAACCACAACGCGGTCGCCCCCGCCCGCCTCGTTCTCGCGCTCGAGAAGGGCATCGAAGACCGCCCGGTACCGATCGAAGGGCACCTCGACCGCATCGACCGTGACCTCGCGGAGCGTCAGCCCACCCCCGTTCTCATCGTCGGAGATCGGAGAGAGCGTTTCAGCGTCCAGCCCCGTTTCGAAGGCCAGTTGCTCACTCGGGAGCACACGCGACGCGCCGCCCTCCGCGGGGAGGAGGAGCCGAACACGACGGGAGCCGCCCGCCTGATCACCGACAACGGAGGCCAGGCGATCCGCGCCGATCGAGAAGGCGTGTTCGTCCGATTCGCCCCCCCCACCCGCGGCCCTCAACGCACCCGCGGATTCGCCCCAGACGAGCACGGTTCGATCCGAAAAGCACGCGTGCAGCACGAGCGTGTCTGCTTGGAGCACCGCCCCGCTGTCGGTCATGCGTCGATCCCTCCTTGGTGCACGATTCCCGAAGGCGTCCTTTCGGAGCGGGCCCGGACCCGCCCCCCGGGCCCGCCGTGCCCGTCTGCCGAGGCACCGGGAACGCGTCCCGGCGTTCAAATAGGGGCGGAGGGACTCGAACCCCCGACCAATGGATTAAAAGTCCACTGCTCTACCGACTGAGCTACGCCCCCGGGGACCGGGACAATAGGACCTCCCCGGGCTCATCGCCCACTTTTCGATCGATCAGGATTGCCGGTTTCGCGAGGGGACAAGCTTCGCGAACGCGAGGACCGCGATGCCCGCGAGCGCGAACGCGATCGCCGCGAAAACGACCAACCGCTCGACCCGCCCGAGGGTCTCGTCCACGAACTCCGTGCTCAGCCCGAGGACGGGCTCGATCCGCCTCGAGAGCTCGTCGGGCTCGGTTGCTGTTTGCATGCTCGCCAGCACCGTGTTGACCTCGGTCAACGCCGACTCCGCGGAGCGCAACGCTTCCGTGTACTCCGTGATGTCAAAGGGCCGGCCCGGCTCTGCCCCGGGGTCTTCCTCACCCCCGCTCTCCTGCGCGCGCGCGATCATCGACTCGACCGATTTCACGACGGTGTCCGCCGCGCCGAGCGTGGACTCGGTCGCTTCGAGCAGCGTCTGCCCTTCGACGACGATCGAGTTCGCGTCCGAGGTGACGGTCCGGATCGAATCGATGGTCGCCCTCGTCTCATCCAGCAGCGCCTTGAGCGAGGCCTCGTTCTCGACGAGATCCCGGATCAACGCCTCGCGCTGCGCGCCGAGCTCTGTCGGGAGCGTTTCGGCAACGCTCGTCGCCCGGTCCGCGACGCGGACCGCCTCGTTCGTTGAGTCGATGAGCCCGGAGACCTCCGTCGTCGCCAGCGTGTCGAGCACGATCGCCTCGGCGCGCCACTGGGCGAGGATCATCAGGCGGGGCGTCAACCAGACCGCGCGCTCCGCGGTGATGTTCGCCTCGCTCAATGATTCCGTCGCGTCATCGATCGGCACGAACGCGTTCAGGAACTTGCCCGGGAGGTTTGTGACCCCGCCGAAAATCCCCTCGAACGCTGTCCCGGTGCCGTACCCCGCGAAATCGGTGATCCGGACATACCAGATCTCCGTCTGCGTCCCGTTCGCCTGCCACCAGCGATCGATGATCGCCAGGAGGTCGGCGCGTTGCTTCTCGGTCATCACCTGGGCCGCGAGTGTCCAGGCGCTGTCCTTGATCACCCGGGCGCGTTCGCGGATCAGCGGGTGATCATCCGGGAACTGCTGCTCGGCGTGCGACTCCGCGGCGTACCACTGGAGCGTCACCAGCACGAGCATGTCCAGCACCGCCTGCCTCGGGTTGTCCTCCACCGCGATGTCGTACACCGCCGTGACCCCATCGATCTTGTACTGGTGCGCCAGCCGGCGCTGGTGCGGATCCGTCCGATTCGATTTGATCGTGTCGCAGGCAGACGCGATCTCGTTGCGGTATTGGTCCGCGAACGAGCGGAGGCGGCTCCGGACCTGCTGGGTCGTGAGCTTGGGTTTGCTCGCCGCGTCCGCCGCGGCGGGGGGCGTCACCGTCTGCGCGCGCGCCTCCGCCGGAACCGGGACCGCAACGCCCTCCGCGTCGTTCGACGGTGAAGCCGCGACGATGTCTCCGCCGCCGCTGCTGCCTTCGGGAGGATCCGAGTCACGCGTCCCGTTCGGGGTCTCCGGTACCGTCGCGGGGCCGGTCTCCTCCAGCGGCCGATTGCCCCGCCCGTTCTCCGACTCCGCCTCCGATGCTGACTCGCTGAGCGTGGGTCCGGAAGTTCCCTCGTCAAAGACCCCGCAGCCACTCGTCACCGCGATCGTCCCGAACGCCAGCACCCCCAACAGAACAACAAACCGACTCGCGAGCCTCTGCAGCATGGGCGCCACCTCCTAACCAGAGCGTACGGCGCCGAGGGAACCGGGCGAGTCAGGGAGCGATTTCATGATCTCGGCGAGCAGCGCCGCGTGCTCGGCGCTCGCCCCCTGGTGCTCACGGATGCACCGGACTCCGGCGCGGGCCGTATCCAGCGCACGATCCGGGTCGTCGAGCAGCGCGCGGATTGTCGCCGCGAGATTCTCCCGCGTGGCGCGCACGATCCCCCCGCTTTCCTCGAACGAGCGAACGATCGATTCGAAATCACCCACCGCGGGCCCGATGATCGTCGGCTTGCCCAAACCGATCGGCTCGGTCGGATCCGACCCGTGCAGGTCCCCGAAACTTCGGCCCACCACGACGACATCCGCGAGCAGGTAGGCCGCGCCCAGTTCCCCGATCGTGTCGAGCAGAAACCGGTCCGCCCGCGACGAGGGGGGACCGCAGGACTTTGTCTCCGTCCGGCGCACGCATCCGCGCATCGCCTGGGCGGCTTCCTCGAACCGTTCCGGCTTTCTGGGGGCGCACAGAAGCTGCACGCCCAGGGGCGCACACGCACGGTGGACGAGAGACTCCTCCCCCGGCCCCGTGCTTCCCGCGACCACAAGGGGAGCCGAGCGGTCGATCCCCATGTCCATCGCGAGTTGGTCCGCCTTGGCACGCAGCGATTCGTCCGCATGCCCCGCGTGCGCGTTGTCCCACTTCATCGACCCGGTGACGCGGATCCGCTCCGCCGGCACGCCCATCGCTCTGAATCGTTCCGCGTATCCCTCGTCCTGCACCGCCGCGACAGAAAGCGACGCGAAGCTGCGCCTGAAGAACCACCTGAACCTGCGGTAACCCCGGAAACTGCGGGCGCTCAGCCGCCCGTTGATCACCGCGACCGGCACGCCCCGCTCGCCGCATTGTGAGACGAAGTTGGGCCAGATCTCGAGTTCGACCAGCGCAACCAGATCGGGACGCACCGCATCGAGAAACCGGCGCACGGACCACGAAAAATCCAACGGATACCGAACAACCTCGCAGGTCTGTCCGAACAGCGCACGGGCCCTCGCGAGGCCGGTATCGGTGGTCGTCGAGACGATGACCTCGCAGGACTCCCCCAGGATGGGCACGAGCGTCCGCAACGCGTTGACCTCGCCCACCGAGACCGCGTGCAGCACCACACGGGCGCGACGGTGCGCGAGAGGGCCCACCGCCGGGTCCCGTCGCAGCATGCCTCCGACATGACCCAACCGCTCCCGCCACCCTTTCCTCTGCTTACGCAGCAGCACGGGCGAGGCGAGCACGGACGCGATCAGGTAAAGGACATCGAGCCTGTTCATGGAGCGGGCCAAAGGTCTTGGACGACTGTTCCGAGCGCGGTACATTCCTCGATGGCGTGGAGCATGTGGCGCCGCCGCGTCGGGAAGGAAGTCATGGTACGGCAGCAGACCACACGAATCGGGCTCGTCGCGGCCGCAGTCGCGAGCACGCTCACCCTGAGTTCACGCGTTGACGCGGGCAACCCGACGAGTCTCTCCGTCGGTCTCTACGCCGACCAGGGCGGGTTCCTGATCGGCCCGGGCGAGGTCGCGGGGTACGCGGTCGGGGAGACGGCACATCTGGTTCTGATCGCGGACTACGAGGGCGCCTACTTCGCGGAGATCCGTGCGGACCTGCTCGCGACAGGCGACACGGACGGCGCGACAGCACGCAACCCCGTTGTCGGCGACTGGAGCCTGCCGCTCGACACACCCCTCCCCGACGGGCCCGATCTCCTCGCCTTTCGGGGCTTCCAGTCCGCGTTGGTCGGGGGTCTCGATCTGAGCAACCCCGTCGTGATCGGAACATTCGAAGTCGAGTTCAACGGCGGGCCCGTCTTCATGGAATACGCGGTCCGCAGCGCCGACCCGGACACGCCGGACGAGGTCTTCGGCGTCGCACCCGACGACGGGATCTTCACCCTCCCGGATCTGTTCGGGCCCGAAGCGTTCGAATCCGTGCGACTCTTCGCGGGCGGGGGGCCCATCCCCTGCAACGACGCGGACCTCGAAAAGCCGTTCGGCGAACTCGATCTCAGCGATCTGAACGCGTTCGTGACCGCTTTCTCGCTGGGAGGTGATCGCGCGGACCTCGCGGACCCCGCGGGCGTGTTCGACCTCGCGGATATCCGGGCCTTCGTCGACGCCTTCCTCGCGGGGTGCCCCTGACCGCGTCGGACGATCCTCGCGGGGCTGGGAATGGGCGGGCCGGGACTCGAACCCGGGACCCTTCGCGTGTAAGGCGAACGCTCTGGCCAACTGAGCTACCCGCCCTCGGGTGTCGGCACGATAGCCCGCGTACGCGGATCTCGGACGCGAACCTTGACCCCGGCCGCCCGATGCGGTCCAATGACCGCTTCGGGTTCCAGCCGGACCCGCCCGCAACGCCGGAGGAGATGAACCGTGCGCACACCGATCGTCCTGACCGTGCTCTCGCTCGCGAGCGCCTCGTTCGCCCTGCCCGACGGGCTCGTCACCTTCAATGACGGAACCGGGGGCTGGGAAGGCTCTCAGGGCATCGGGGGGGTCGGCACCTTCGTCGATGAAAATGAGGGAAACCCGGCGCCGGGACTGCACACCGTCTTCAACGACTTTGGGATCACTTTCCGCAACAGCACGAATCCCGAATTCGTCCAGGATCTCTCACAAGTCTTCGGCTTCGCGTTCGGGATCGATACGAAGGTCAACGACATCGCGTTTTTCGGCACCCCCGTTCCCCGTCCCTGGCTTCTTGAACTCCGCGATTTCGACGCGGGCCCCAATAGCGACCAATTCGCGAGCGTGTGGTACAAATTCGCGGACATCAGCGCCGCGACCCACGGCGAGTGGACACGGTTCTTCGTGCAGGTCTCCGAGTCCGACTATGGGAGCATGCCCGCGGGCTGGCGTGGCGCCGGCGCCGAGGACCCCGTGACATTCGAGCCCATGTTGCCCGACGGAATTACCTTCGCGGATGTCATCGCGGGGTACGACCAGATCGTCGTGACAACCCTGGAGCCCGGGTTCTTCTTCGGATTTACCGATTTCGATGTGGTCGTCGACGACATCGCCCTGACCGTCAACACCGACATCGTCTCGTGCAACCCCGCGGACCTCGCCGAACCGTTCGGCGTCACCGACCTCGCGGATATCCAGTGCTTCATCTTCTCGTTTACCAACGGGCTCGAACTCGCGGATTTCGCCGCACCGTTCGGCGTGCTCGATCTCGCGGATATCCAGGCCTTCGTCCAAGCCTTTGTGAACGGCTGCCCCTGACGCCCACACGATCAGGACCGGGAGAACAACCCGCGGCCCACGACCGCTTGCTCGTGCTCGAGGAGCCACTGCTTCGTCTGCAGCCCGCCTCCGTAGCCGCGCAGGCCCCGGGTGGACCCCACCTCACCGTCGTACGAGGCGTCCACCACGCGGTGGCACGGGATGAGAAGCGACACGCGGTTGCGACCCGACGCAAGCCCGACGGCGCGAGACGCGGTCGCCTTCCGTCCGAGTGACCGAGCGAGCCCGCCGTAGGTGGTGGTCTCTCCGAACGGGATCCGGCGCATCGCGTTCCAGACCTCGTGCTGAAAGCGTGTCCCGGGCGCACAAATCGGGACGGAAAAGGCCCGCCTGCTGCCATCGAAGTACTCTCCGAGTTCCCGCTCGAGTCGGTCGAGCATCGAGGATCCCCCGTGGACGGTGTCGGCGACGAAGACACCGCCGAAGTAGGACTCCAATTCCGCGAGTTCTCGCGCCCGCCGATCCGTATCGCCCAGTTCGAGGAGGCATACGCCGCCCGGCTCATGGGCCGTCAGGCCTGGCTCGACGATGCCCGCAAGGATCGGGCCGACCGGTGAGGAGAGATCGCGTCGGAGAAGCTGGGGCACGCCTCGAAATGTAGCAGGTTTCGCGCCGGAGGCCCGTGCCGCTCGACTGCGCACCCCGGGGGTGCTCGCGTTCGTCAGGGCCGCGGCGCGATCTCGAACGCCCAGCCCGCTTCATAAATGCGCAGCGTTTGGGTCTTGCCGACGAACAGTTGGCTCTGCACCACCCCGCTCGGCCATTCCACGGTGATGCGACCAACCCCTCCCGCGTGGGCCCCGAGCCCGAAGTGAGCGGTCCGCTCGTTCTGCCCGAGGAAGCCGCTCCCGCCGTCGACCTCCCAGACGATCTGATGGTCGGGGCTCGCGAGATCGGGTGTGACGGTGATGAACGCACCGATCCCGTCCCGATTCGATTGCCGACCAACAAGATCCACCCGCAGCGCCGCACGCGCGTTGCCGCCGTCGTTGCGGTAAAGGATCGGCGCGTCCATGTGGTTCGCGATGACGATGTCCAGGTCGCCGTCGTTGTCATAATCGAGATGAACAAGGCCGCGCCCCTGCAGGCGATCGATAATCCCCGCGGCTTCCGAGATATCGGTGAACACACCGTTGTCGTTGCGCCAGAGCACCGTGCGGTCGTCGAACCACCCCGCCCCGTTGTACCCGTTGGTGGCGATCAGGTCGAGATCACCGTCGTTGTCAAAGTCGAAGAACGAGGTCCCCCACCCCCACCGCGCGTCGCGTACCCCGGCCTCCTGGGTGACATCCGTGAACTGGCGGTCTCCGTCGTTGCGATACAGGCGATTCCACCCGCCGAACCCGGTCGGCGGTGCATCCGGATCCGCGGTGATATTCGAGATGAACCAGTCGATGTCCCCGTCGCTGTCGTAGTCCCCGAAGGTCGAGCCCATGCCGTTGAAGTCCGTGCCGACCCCCGCAGGGATCGTGCCGTCGGTGAAGGTCCCGTCGCCGTCGTTCCAGAAGAGCTGGCTCGTGTTAAAATCCGACGCGATCGCCAGATCGAGATGACCGTCGCGGTCCAGGTCGACAAAGCGCGGCGTGAATCGGAACGAAACAGATCCGCGGTAGATATTCAAACCGGCCGCGACGGTGACATCTTCGAAGACCCCGGGAGCCGAGCCCCCGAGATTCCTGAACAACCTCGACTGGCAATTCGTCGCGAGCCTCCCCCAGTCGCAGGTCATCAGGTCGAGAAAGCCGTCCCGATCAAAGTCACCGAAGGTCGCGCCCTGACCGTTGCGAAAAGTCCCGTTCGCGAGTGCCGCCGCCCGCCCCGTCCCGGCGTCGGTAAAGAAGCCCGTCCCGTCGTTCAGGTAGAGATAGTTGCGAGTCCCCGAGCAGGTGGTCATGTAGAGATCAGCGTCACCGTCGTTGTCGATGTCCGCCGACACCACGCCGTTGGTCAGCGTCGGCGTCGTGAAGCCCGCCGCCTTCGTCCGCGCCTCGAAGGTCCCGTCGCCCTGATTTCGATAGAAGATGTCCGTGCCGTTGAGCCTCGTGAAGACCAGGTCGGTCCACCCGTCGCCGTCGAAGTCCGCCGCGGCGACCCCGCCTGTGAAAAACGAAGAACTCGCCAGGTCGACGATCAGGTCTGGTCGGGTCTGCGTGTGCCGGATCCCGGCAGCCGCCGCGACATCAATGAAGGTCTGGGCCGTCGCAACGCAAGAGGGAAGCGAAGCAAGCAGGGCCCCTGTCCCATACAGGATGCCCCGCCGATCGCGGTTCATTTGCCTCAGAGCGCAACACATGCCTGAACTCCCTCATCCATGAACAACCCCGAGACCGAGTCCGAACGCCCAACTCAGACCGATGACAACCCCGAGAACCCGATCAGAAATCGAATATCGAGCCAATCGTCCCAGTCTAGTCGATCTCCTGTTCGATTCACACCCGTAACAGCATTGCGATGGTCCAGCTGTTGTGATACATCTTGAATAGCCCCCGGCGTGGGGGTTGAGGTTTATCTGTTTTTCCGCAGCGTCCCGCTGCACTCGTGAGGAGTTAGGATAATGAGAGAGAAGCTCGCTCTTGCGTCGATCGCGCTCGCCACGGCGTCGCTGACCGCGTCCGCCGGTCTGCTCGCTAACGCCGGGTTCGAGGAGGACATTTTCGGCGACTTCCCGCCGATCTCCGGCTCGTGGGTTTCGTTCAGCGCTGACGGTGATCAGTTCGCCGGTGCTGATATCGCGTTCTCCAGTTCCGCGATGGCGCGGACGGGCGCACGGTCGATGGAACTCGGCCTGACCGTCGCGAACAGCTTCGCCGGCGCGTTCCAGGATGTTGGCGGCCTGTCCGCCGGTCAGGAGTGGACCTTCGGCGGTTGGCACAAGTCGCTCGGCGTCGCCGGTGGCACCGAGATTCGCATCGAATGGCGCGACTCGGTCAACGATGTCGAGATCAGCCGGACCGGCAACCTCGCGCCGACCGTCGGGAGCGATTGGGAAGAGTTCGCGCTGACCGACTTCGTCCCCGCCGGCGCCGATACCGCCCGCGTCGTCTACGCGATCCAGAGCTTCGGTGCAGGCATCGACCAGTCGGTGTTCGTGGACGATGTCTACTTCGTCCCCGCCCCGGGTGCCCTCGCCCTGCTCGGGCTCGGCGGACTGACCGCCACCCGTCGCCGCCGCTGAACGCGACGACACTCCGTTTTCTGAAAAGAAAACGCCCCGGCTCAGGCCGGGGCGTTTTTTCGTTTCTGAGCACCGCGGGTCTCAGCCGATCCGCTCGATCCCGTTCATGTAGGGACGAAGCACCCGGGGCACGCTGACGGACCCGTCCGCGTTCTGGTGGTTCTCGAGGATCGGGATCAGGATCCGCGGGCTCGCAGCAACCGTGTTGTTCAGAGAGTGGCAGAAGGTCGTCGCCCCCTGCCCCGCCTCACCACCGCCGCGATACCGCATATTCAGACGCCGGCACTGGTAGTCATACAACCGGCTCGCGGAGTGCGTCTCCCCGAACTCGCCCGATGGCACGCCGTCCGCGTCGGGCTCGCCCCGCCCCGGCATCCAGCACTCGATGTCGATCATGTCCGCGTTCTTGACGCCCAGATCGCCCGTGCAGCACTGCAGCAGGCGGTACGGGAGTTCGAGGCTCTGCAGGAACGCCTCGACAAACCCGATCATCTTCCTGTGCCACTCCCGGCTCTCCGCCTCGTCGTTCTTGCAGATCACGACCTGCTCGACCTTGTCGAACTGATGGATCCGGTACAACCCCGCGGTGTCCTTGCCCGCGGCCCCCGCCTCGCGCCGGAAGCAGGTCGAGACCGTGACATACCGGATGGGAAGGCTCGCCTCATCGAGGATCTCGTCCTGGTGAAGGCCCATCAGCCCGACCTCACCTGTTCCCGTCAGGAACAGATCGTGACCGGAACCGCGGGCCGTCTCCTCGATGTGGTACGCCTGATCACGCCCCGCCGGGAAGAACCCCGTGCCGACCATCGCCTCTTCCTTCACGATCACCGGCACCGACATCGGGGTGAACCCGTTCGTGTCGGCCATGAAGTCGATCGCGTAGCGCAAGACCGCCTGGTGCAGTCGCATGCCCATCCCGGTGAGAACATACGAGCGAGTCCCCGCGAGCTTGACGCCGCGCGGGAAGTCGACCAGTCCGAGTCGATCGCACAGCTCGATATGCGTCAGAGGCTTGAACCCCCGGTTCTCGTGGAACGACTTGTCCGCGTCCCAGCCATCCGGCGACCAGCGACGGAGCTCGATATTGTCGTCCGCAGACTCCCCGACCGGGACATCCTCATCAGGCGGAAGAGGGACACTCAGCAGGATCTCGTCGAACTCCGGCTTGATCGCGTCGATCGTCTCCTGGAGAGACTGGATCTTCTCCTTCAACGCCGCGGGCGCGGCCTTGATCGCGTCCACCTCCGCCTGGATCCGCGTCCGCTCGTCGCCCTCCGCCTTCTTGAGCTGCCCCATGAGCGGCCCGATCTTCGCACCGGTTTCCTTGGACAGCCTGTTCTGCTCGGCACGGAGCGACTCCTGCTCGCTCAGCGCCTCGCGCCGCTTGGTGTCCAGTTCGAGCAGCCGATCGATGTCCACCGCCATCTGCTTGCGCGCAGCACCGGTGCGATAACGGTCGGGGTTCTCACGCAGGTCTTTCAGGTCGATCATGGGACGGCAGTGTAAGAACCTCAACGCCGCGAATCCGGCCGCCACCCCGGCCCGATCATGCTCTTGAGGGGTTTTCTTTCGCCCACGGGAGCGTCAAGTGCGATCCCCCACCGATTCGGAGCACCCATGAACGCCGCCATGCCTGTCTGCCTCGCCCTGTCCGCCGCCGCTGCGATCGCCGTCTCACCCATCCCGGACCGGCTCGCCCTCGTCCCCAACGAGATCGTGATCGGCTTCGACGAGCCCGACGCGGCAAAGGACTGGATCACCGTCAACGACAATGTCATGGGGGGCCGATCGGTCGGCGGGTTCACCGTTCAAGAGGGCCGGCTCGTCTTCGAGGGCGCCACCAACACCAACGGGGGCGGCTTCAGCTCCATCCGCACACGCACCGACAATCTCGACCTCGACGGCACCGACGGCATGCTCTACCGCGTCAAGGGCGACGGGCGGACCTACATCGCCGCCCTCCGGAACGGCGCGCGGGCCGGACGCTTCGACATCTCCTACTGGGCCGAGTTCGACACCACAGGCGAGTGGCAAACCGTCCGCATCCCGTTCGACGCGTTCGTCCCGACCTTCATGGGCCAGGACATCACCGGACGGGCCCCCGCGTTGCGGGCCGAGGACGCCGAGGGCGCAGCCTTCTATATCTACGACAAGAAGGACGGTCCATTCCGCCTCGAGATCGAGTGGATCGGGACCTATCGCGCCGACGATCAGGAAACCGAGGGGGGCGCGATGCCGAGCGAGCACGCCGCCTCACCCGCCACGCACGGAGATCGGGCAAGCCCCCCCTCACCGAGCGCCGAGTCGATTCGCACCTGGGCAACCGCGGTGCTTAGCGGCGCGATCGAGCGGGGCGTCCCCCGCTTCAACGCGGGCGATCCCGGCGCCTGCGCCGATCTCTACGAGATCGCGATCGCTTCGCTGATCACCAGCCCCGCGCCGCTGCCCGAAGACGCCCGAGCCCTGCTCGCCAGCGGCCTCCGCTCAGGACAAGCCGCCCAGTCCCACGAGGATCGCGCGTGGGCGTACCGCTACGCGATGGACGCAGCGCTCGAACGCCTGATGCCGCGTATGGTCCATTCTCCTGACCGCTCCGCACGAGCAGACTGAGCCGCTCGCCGGCTGCCGACGGCAGCGGTATCGCACGCCATACTCTGGAGTCAACATGCCCCCCGCCGCCAGTCCCCACAAGCCGACCGTGTCCTTCGCGATCGCGATGATCCTCCTCGGCGCTGCCATCTATCTGCTCACGGGCATGGAGAGCCTGACCGCGCTCATCCCCGCCTTTGCCGGTCTTCCGATCCTCCTCTGCGGCCTGCTCGCCGCGAAAGCGAGGCGGCCCGCACTGATCGCGGCCCTGGTACTCTCGATTCTCGGATTTCTGGGCCCCTTGGGCAGGATCATCCCAACCGCCGCAAAGGGCGAACTCGCTTTGAATCCGGCATTCGCGAGCCAGCTTGTCTTTATGGGTCTCACCGGCATCCTCGCGGTCGTGCTGATCCTCGCGATCCGCCGGCCGACCCAGCCCGCGTGAGACCCACAGACTGACGACGCGCCGGCAGTGTGCGAGTCATCCCGGGCCTGCCCCCCGCTAACCTGTTGGGCATGGAGACCGTCTCAATCATTCTGGGGATTGCGCTGCTCGCATCGGTCGGCGCCGTGATCTGGCTCGCCCTTGGCAAAGCACGGGCCGCCGAAGCCGCCGCGACCGCTCGGGCCGAGGCCGACCAGGCCCGCCGCGACGCGGATCTCGCCGAGTCCCGACGCACCGAGGATGTCGGCAAACTGGAGAACATCCAGCAGTCGCTACGGCAGCAACTCGATGAAGCGGACGCGTCCTCCCGTTCGCTCGAGTTGGAACTGAGCCGGGAACGGGAGCAGCGTGACGCCGACCGACGCCTGCACGCCGAGCGGGAGCAACGCCTCCGCGAAGAACAGACCCGCTTGCAGAACTGGCTCCGCGAGCGAGAGACCGAGCTCGCCGACAAGTTCGCGAAGCTCTCCAGCGAGGCGCTCGATGCGAACACCAAGCGGTTCATCGAACAGGCGAAGGAGTCGTTCGCGCAGCAGATGAAACTCGCGGAGGGCGATCTCGACAAGCGCCGCCAGGCGGTCGACGCGATGGTGAAACCCATCGGCGAGACGCTGGAGCGAACACAGGAACGACTCGCGAAGCTCAGCGAGCGTGTCGAGATGACCGCCGCCGCGAGCGAAGCCCTCCGCGACGAGACCGGCAAGCTCACCCGCGCCCTCAGCCGCCCCGAGGTCCGGGGCCAGTACGGCGAGATCCAACTCCGCCGCGTCGCGGAGCTCGCGGGGATGACGAGCTACTGCGACTTCACCGAGCAGACGAGCAGCCGCGACGGCGAGGGCACCCTCCATCGCCCCGACATGATCGTTAATCTGCCCAACGACCGCCGCATCGTTGTCGACGCGAAGACCAACACCTACGCCTATGTCGAAGCCGTCAACGCCCACACCGATGACGAGCGTCAGCGACACCTCGACAGATTCGCCAAGCATGTCGCGGACCAGGCCAAGAAGCTCGGGGACAAGAAATACTGGGACGCGATCGAGGGTACGAGCCCCGAGTTCGTCGTCATGTTCGTCCCGGGCGACCACTTCATCGACGCCGCGCTCCAGCGACAGCCCGATCTGATCGACACCGCCGCATCGCAGAATGTCATCCTCGCCAGCCCCGCGACACTCATCGGGCTGCTCCGCGCCGTCGCGGTCGGCTGGCGCGAACACGCGCTGACGGAGCAGGCCCGCGAACTCTTCGTCCTGGGCAAGGAACTCCACGAGCGCGCCGCCGTCGCGTTCTCTCACATCGAGAAGCTCGGCAGATCGCTGGAGCAAGCGACCAACCGCTACAACGACGCGGTCGGCTCCATCCAGACTCGCCTCGTCCCCACACTCCGACGGTTCGAGGACGCCGGTGCCAAGAGCGCCAAGGACACACCCGAACTCGCGGAAATCAACACCCTCCCGCGCGCAGGCCTCCCGGTGCCGGATGAACCGCGCTGAACGACGGGCTCCGATTCGCTCTCCCTGCGGTGGGCACCCAGCGATCACGCCCGTATACTCCCCGCCGCGCCGCCCGGACCGACCGGCGGGCTTCGACCCATCACCATGTTCCCCAACGAAGGAGCAAACAATGGCATCCGTCGGTATCCATTGCCTCCTCGAACTCTACGGATGCCCCGTCGAACTCCTCGACGATCCGGGCTTCGTCACCCGGACACTCAACAACGCCGCGGACCACGCCGGCGCGACCTGGCTCGGTGAACTGCACCACCGGTTCAATCCGTGCGGCGTCACCTGCGTGGGTCTCCTCGCGGAGAGCCATGTCTCGATCCACACCTGGCCCGAGGTGGGCTATGCCGCCGTGGATGTCTTCACCTGCGGCGACGCCGCGATGCCGGAAAAGGCCTGCCGGTTTATCGCGCGAGAGTTCCGCGCCGCGCGGCACACGCTCGCCAAGATCCCCCGTGCCGCGGGGCTGACCTTCGACGAAACCGAGGGCGTGACCCCCGCCGATGCCCATATGGCCAGTTGCACCCTCGACCACGAGATTCTCGAGCCCGGCGTTGCGATCGATGCCTGAAGAACGCGATACTCCAAGCACGCGCATCAGGCTCGAAGAACCGATCACCCCCTTCGACACCTGCCGTCACGAGGTCTCTCGCGTCATCCTCGATGATCGCACGCCGTATCAGCACATGCAGATCGTCGAGTCCCCGACGATGGGCCGGGCGTTGATCCTCGACGGTCGCTGGCAATCCTCCACTAGCGACGCGCACATCTATCACGAGCCCCTCGTTCACGCGTCTTTCCTGCATCACGCGATTGCGAACGAACGACAGGGGCCTAAATCTGTTCTCATCGCGGGCGGAGGCGATTGGCGCACCGCGCACGAAGCCCTGAAATGGGCGAGCGTCCGCCGCGTCGTTCTCGCTGAAATCGACGAGCGTGTCCTCGGGGCTTGCCGAACACACTTCCCGGAGTTCCACGCAGGGTGTGAAGACGACCCCCGTCTGGAGGTCGTCGTCGATGATGCCGCGAGCGTGCTCGAGACCGCGATGACCACCGAGCACGAACGCTTCGACATCATCATCGGCGATCTCTCCGATCCGATCGATCACGGACCATCCGCCGAACTGTTCACGATCGAGGCCTACAAACGCGCCCGCTCGGCTCTCACACCCGGGGGCATATTCACCACGCAAGCAGGCGGAATCTCACCAGCCGAAGTCGGGCCGCACGCCCGAACTCGCGCGAAGCTACAGAGCGTCTTCGAGCGGGCGCTCACGCTGATCGCACCCGTCCAGATCTTCGGAACCCCGCTCGGGATCGTGATCGCCAGCGATGCCCCCCTCGATCCGAATCCCGAGATCGAACGGGCCGCTCGGATCCTCACCGAGAACCGTGTGCACGACCTCCGTTATCTGGACGCGCAGACCTTCGCGCGATCGGCCTTTGCACCGCCCTATCTACAGGACGCGATCCGATGGGCCCAAGCCGCCACCGCGGGTCGCTGAGTCACTCGGACGCGCCAGCACCCCGTCTTCACAAGTCAAACACAGCCGCGCACACGAGCGGGGCTTCATCTGAGAGACCGTCCAACCGACAGCCTCGCGTGACAGGGCGTCACTCGGCTCAGCGGTACCGCCTCACCACCGCCTTGACGATCCCCTGCACCTGGCAGAACTTGACGCGAATCGGCTCGAAATCCGGGTTCGCGGGCTGCAGGCGGATGTGATCCTCTTCCTTGTAGAAGGTCTTGAGCGTCGTGCTCCCATCCTCGAGCAGCGCAACCACGCGGTCACCGTTCCGCGCAACCTGGGCCCGCTCGAGCAGGATGTAATCCCCGTCGAGAATGCCCTCGTCGCGCATGCTGTCGCCGTCCACGCACAGGGCGAAACTCGACTCGCCCGACTCGTCCCCCGTCGCGAGCACCTCGGAGAGATCGAGTTCCTCGTCATTCGCGACCTTCTCGATCGGATAGCCCGCCGCGATCTTGCCCACGAGCGGAAGCCGCAGCGGCCGGTCCTCATCCGGGACCGCGATCCCTTCAGCGATCGACAAAGAGCGAGCCTTGTTCCGCTCGCGGACGAGGGCGCCCTTTTTGATGAGCGCCTCGACGTGCTCGAACACCGTGACCTTGCTGACGCCGATCTCGTCGGCCAACTCCTGCATCGTCGGCGAATAGCCACGACGCACGCGAGAGTCGCGGATCAGCTTGAGAATCCTGAGCTGCTTCGGAGTGAGATTCATGGATTTGTTGGGTGTCATGGCTCGATTCCTCTGTCCTGTGCTGGGTCGACGGGGCCGAACCGATCAACGGCAGTGCCCCCGCGAGTCTCTCTACCGGCCGCAACGAGCGGTCCATCCGGCGCCCCGTTACCCCGTCCATTCCCTCTTCCGCACGCAGTCTCAGCCGCGCTCGATTCAGTTGGTCCCGCTGCGACGCGAAGAGCCGCTCGGCAAGCACGATCAGTCCGAGTTCATGAGACGCCGCATTGTGGTCGCCCATGCTCTCCGACGCACCGGTCCCGGGCCGCGGTCGCGCATCGCCGGGTTCTTCAGGCGATTCCCTCCTCGCACGATCGCTCGAAAGAGACGAGTTCTCCACCCGGAACGCGCCCGAACGATCCCCAAGCGACAGCCACGAACGGCGGAACGCCCCGCCGGGGCCGAGCGCGACCACGCATGCACCACCGCCGGACGCCGCTGACGAGAGGCCGTGCGACGCGTGCACGCCGGCTGGTCCGCTAAATCGACTCTTCATTCCGAGCAGGCCCATGGAGTCCTTTCCATCTGCTCACCATCTCGCCTCGCTAGGTGGCAGCCCCTCTCCCGGGTTGCCCAATCCTCGAAGCAAGCTTCGAACCACTGTCAGCCTGCGAACACTTCCGACGCCTCCGCGCCCGCGTCGTGCCAACCATCTCCCAAATCGCGTCCGCTGACGAGGGACCCTCCGGGAGGGAGCGCCACGCATGGAAGAGCGACGCCCCCTTCATGTTCTATCACATCATTCGATCAGAAGCCCTCACAAAGTTCAACTTTTCGCAAAAATTGTTCGGAACTCGATCGGTTGTTATCAGCATCTCGTCAAGGAGACGCCACGGATCTGACGCGAAACAGGCCTGTTCAACCTCAGGAACGAGGCAACGCACCGGCTCAGCCTCCGCGCATCGTGAACAACGACCCACACCGCTCGATCTGCCCCCGTAACTCCAGCATGGTCAACGCCGTGCGGAGCCGCGGCGCCGGACAGCCAACCACGCCGAGCAGTGAATCAAACGAAAGGCCCGGCGCGGATCCAACACACGCGGCAAGAGCCGACATCACCTCCGATTCATCCCCGTTCTCAGCAGGTGCCCCGCCCTCCCCAAACAACGCTTTACCCGCCTGTCGCTGCACGCCGTTCTGTGACTCGGGGCCACCCGCGCCCGAAGCCTGATCTTCAGTGCGCCCCGGGTCTGCGTACCGAACCGCGTGCAAGCCATCGTGCGCAAATCGAGCGGGTGCCTCGAGCTGCGCCAGCACATCGCCGGGCTCGCTCACCAGGGCCCCACCCCCACGCTTCAGAAGGTCCAGAGACCCGGCGCTCGCCGCCGAATCGACCCGCCCCGGAACCACCATCACCTCCCGCCCGTGCTCCTCCGCAGCGACAGCCGCCGTGATCAACGCCCCGCTCTTTCGTCCCGCCTCGATCACGACCACGCCCAGGCTGAGCCCGCTGATGATCCGATTCCGCGCCGGAAAATGTTCGCCCCGGGGCTCCGTCAGCATCGGCAACTCGCTCACAATCGCCCCGGCGTCCTCCGCGATGATCCGATCGAACAAGGCCCCGTTCTCGGGCGGATACACCCGACCCAGCCCGCACCCCTGCACCACGACCGTCCGCCCACCGCTCCGCAGACAGCCCCGGTGCGCCGCGGTGTCGATGCCACGCGCCCCGCCCGAAACGATCGTCAGACCACTCCGCCCCAGCACCCCCCCGAACCGCTCGGCTTGCTCGATCCCGTACTGCGAACACCGCCGTGACCCGACGATCGCGACCGGGTACGCGTCCCGCGAGGGCTCCTGTTCGATCCCTCCAAATGAACCACGGATGAACAACAGCCGCGGCGCATCGGGCAAGTCGGCGAGCAACATCGGATACCCCGGATCCCCGATCGCGACAGCGCGCACCCCCGCACGCGCCATGCGCTCACATTCCGCGTCTACCGCATCGCCAACTGTCGGGATACCCGCCCGCGCCTTCTCGCTCGTCACCCGCCCGATGCCGGGCACCGCGCACCACGCCGCGTGCGACGCCCCGAGGACCCGATCCGCCGAACCACCGAACGCGTCGAGCAATCGGCTCGCACGCACGGATCCGAGCCCGGGCAGCATCACCAGGGACAGCAACGCGCGCGCTCGCGGGGTCAGCGGATCAACGATCGCGGTCATGCCCCGAGTCTACAAACAAATCCCTGCTAGGCAAACACCACCGCGACGCGATCGCCCCTCAACGAACGCGTCGGTAGGCCGGGTCCTCGGTCTCCGAGTAGTCAACGACCCGGGCGACGATACCCAGCCGCTCCTGCTCATCCACGCGCGTAACCGCCCGCTGGGTAACGATCTGCTGGGGGTAGACCGCCGCCGGATTCGGGCGCCGCAGCGTGACGAAGACATCCGTCTGGTCCGCCGACTCGCGGGTCGCGTCGATCTCCAACGCCCAGCCGGGCGAGGGCAGCTCCGCAACCACCATGTGGAAGCCGTTCTCGGTATCGCTGCCGATCGGAGGCCCGCGGTAGGCCTCCGGCGCGACCTTGATCCCCGATGAACAACCGGAGATCGCACCAATGCCCGCCGCCGCAACAATCGCGCCGCACCACCATCGCCGATTCGACCCCATGAATGCGCAAGTCATCGGGGAGAGCCTACCGACCGTGCGTCGATCACGCCATCAGATCGATCATCCGTCCCAGGCCGTCGATCGCCCGCGTCGTTGCCGGCGGGTCGGGTGCAGCGTCGCCCCCACGCGCACAGACCGCTTGGGGCTCAACAGGCGGCACATCGCCGATCCGCGCAAGCGTCGGATCCCGCCCCGGTTCCGCCGATCCCTGCGCACCGGGCACGCAGGCTCGCTCCCCCGCCGCACCGGTCAGTTTTGGGAGATCGAAACCCCGATCCCGGACATTCTGTAGCCGCAGATACTCCGGAAACCGACGCGGCTGCAGAAAGACGGACTCCACCCGCCGCCATGGCGAGCCAAAGAGCCCGATGGGTTGGATGCCTGTCTCCGACACGATGAGCGTCGGTGCACCACGCATGCCAGCGAGCGCGAAGTCAATCAAGCCCGATAATTTCTGGGCTCTCTACCGGAGAGACGGGTCGATTCCAAAGAAGACGCCGACACGCGACATCACGCATCGCCGGATGTTGTGGGAAGTGAACACGCCCACGATGCGTAGAGTCCCCGCGTGCGTGTTGACGACCTCGATTTTCACCTCCCTTCCGAGCTGATCGCGGCCACCGCGGTGGAGCCCCGCGATCGCGCCCGCCTCTTGGTTGTCAGCCGGAGCGATCCGTCGCGCCTCGAGCACCGGATCGTGCGCGACCTGCCCGCTTTGCTCGACCCAGGTGATCTGCTGGTCACGAACGATTCGCGGGTCGTGCCCGCTCGATTCCTCGCGATCAACACCGACACCGGGGGCAAGGCCGAGGGCCTCTGGCTCCGCGATGACGGACGCGATCCGGAGGGCCGGTTGGTCTGGAGTGCGCTGGTCAAGGCCAGACGGCACCGCGCCGGGCGCGTGCTGACGGTCCTCGATCGCGAACACCGGCCCTCAACGATCCGGCTGAAATTCCTCGGGCGCGACGAGACCGAGACCGGTGCATGGCGCCTCGCCGCCTGGGACGAATCGGACCCGGATGCTTCGACCCCGGGCATCCTCGACCGGGTGGGCCTCGCCCCACTCCCGCCCTACATCCGCCACGCGAGGCGCGACGCGGGGATGGACCAGGACCGCGATGACGACCGCGACCGGTACCAGACCGTCTACGCGACCGACGACGACGCACACCGCGCGCCGGGTGCGTCGGGCTCCGTCGCCGCCCCCACCGCCGGCCTGCACTTCACCCCCGACCTTCTCGAACGACTCGAGGGCTGCGGCGTCGCGCGCACAAGCGTGACCCTCCATGTCGGGACGGGAACCTTCAAGACCGTCGAAGCGGACGATCTCGACGATCACCCGATGCACGCGGAATGGTGCGCCATCCCCGACGCGGCGCGCGCCAGCATGCACGATGCGACGCGGGTCATCGCGGTCGGCACCACCGCCGCGCGCACGCTGGAGGCCTTCGCCGCGCTGCCACCAGGCGAGCCCGCTCCGGAGTGGCTCGAAACCGACCTTCTCATCCAGCCCGGGCACACCTGGCGCGCAATGCAAGGCCTGATGACGAACTTCCACCTGCCCCGCTCAACGCTGCTGGCGCTCGTCGCCGCTCTCTTCCCGGAGGGCATCGAACGCGTCCGCGCGATCTACGCCGAGGCGATCCGCGAGCGATACCGGTTCTTCAGCTTCGGAGACGCGATGCTGATCCTCCCCTGATGCGGATTCCCGTGGATTCTGCGCCGCGGAGCGGTCCCGCGCCGATAGATTCGGAGTTGCCGCCCGGGGTGCCGAACACATGCGTCTGACCGATCTCATCGTTGCCCTCCCGATCACGATCGCCCGGGGCGCCGCGGAAGGCGTCCGGATCACCGATCTGACCGAGGACAGCCGGACCGTGCTGCCCGGTTCGCTTTTCGTGGCGCGCCCAGGCCTCCGTTCCGACGGCACCGCGTTCGTGCCCGACGCGATCGAGGCGGGCGCCGTCGCGGTGCTTCTCCAGGCAACCACACCGGTCGACCGCGTCCCCGACGGGCCCGTGCTGCTGGTGTGCGACGATGTGCGCACCGTGACCGCCCATCTCGCCGAACGCATGCACGGGAGCCCGAGCAAGCGCCTCCTTCTCACCGGCGTGACCGGCACCAACGGGAAATCGACCGTCGCCCACCTCGTGCACGGGCTGCTCAACCGCTGCGGGATCCGCTGCGGGCTCATCGGAACGGTGGGCGTCGACGACGGAAACGGGTTCGCACCCGCCTCGATGACCACGCCCCCCGCGATCGAGATCAGCCGCACGCTCGCGACGATGGTCGATGCGGGGTGCGATGCCGCGGTGATGGAGGTCTCGAGCCATGCGCTCGACCAACGCCGGGCGGACGGGCTCGCTTTCGATTGCGCGGTCTTCACGAACATCACGGGCGATCACCAGGACTACCACCCCACCTTCGAGCACTATCTCGCGTCCAAGCAGCGCCTGCTTGGCCTGCTCAACGACGAGGCCCCCGGGGTGCTGAACGCGGACGACCCACGCGTCGCGTCCAGCGCCCCGCGCATCCGGAGCGGGCGGGCGGTGCTCTGCTCGAACGCGAGCGATGACAGCACCCGAGGGCGCACGGATTGGACCGTGGAACGCGGCGTCCCCTCCATCGAGGGTGAGTCTCTCAGGATCAGGCACGCTTCGGGGTACGAGATCGTGGGAACGATCCCGCTGATCGGCGCGTTCAACGCGATGAACGCCTGCCAGGCGATCGCCGCCGCGTGGACGATTCTCGACCGCGCGGGCGTTGACGAACGCGATCGCGCACACAGGCTGTCGGACGCCCTTTCGCTCGCGACCGCGCCCAAGGGCCGGCTCGAACCGGTTCATGCGCCGGGCGATGACCTCGCGGTGTTCGTGGACTACGCCCACACCGACGATGCGCTGGACCGGGTGCTCGCGACGCTCCGCGCGGTGACGGACGCCGAACTGACCGCGGTCTTCGGCGCGGGGGGCGACCGCGACCGCGCGAAGCGCCCGCGGATGGGCGCCGCCGCGGCGCGCCACGCGGATCGCATCGTGTTGACCAGCGACAACCCCCGCTCCGAGCCGCCCTCCGGGATCGTGGGCGAGATCATGGGCGGCATCCCCGCGGACGCCCGCGCGCGCACAGCGGTCCACATCGAACGGGCGCGTGCGATCCGTGAGGCGATCCTGACCGCCGCCCCGGGCGGTGCCGTCATCATCGCGGGCAAGGGGCACGAGACCGACCAGGTCTCCGCCGACGACGCGGGCCGCCCGGTGGTCGTTCGCTTCGTGGATCAAGAGGTCGCGCGGGCGGCGCTCGCGGCGAGACGCGACGCATGGCGAGTCCACGCGGCGGAGGGATCGGGATGAACGGAATCGTGCGCGCAGCGGCGGACGGCACCGCGATGCTCGACCCCGCGGCCCTCGCTGCAGTGGCACGCGGCGAGTGGATCGTCCCCGCTCCGTCCGCGCACATGCTCGGCGCGGCGATCGACTCCCGGCGGATCAAGACGGGCAACCTGTTCTTCGCGCTCCGGGGTGAGCGCACGGATGGGCACCGCTTTCTGGAAGCCGCGCGTGATGCGGGCGCTGCCGCGGCGATCGTCGAGGACGCGACCGATCTGCCGCGTGGTCTGGGCGTCCTGCGCGTGCCGAGCGTGCGCGAGGCACTGCGGTCTCTCGCGATCGCGTACAGGCGAGACCTCGACGACCTCCAGATCATCGGGGTCACCGGATCCAACGGGAAGACCACCGTGGTGCGACTGATCCACGCGGCCTTGTCCGGCGCTGGCTTTCGGGGAACGCACGCGCAGAAGAGCGAGAACAACGACCTCGGCGTGCCGCTGACGATTCTGAACGCTTCTCCGACCGACGATTACCTCGTCTGCGAGATCGGCACCAACGCGCCTGGGGAGATCGCGGACCTCGCATCGCTCTCGCGCCCCAACATCGGGGTCATCACCTCGATCGGGCGCGCGCACATCGAGCGTCTGGGCTCCGTTGCGGGCATCGCCGCGGAGAAGGCCCAACTCGTCCGAGCGGTCCCGGCGCACGGCGTCTCGATCGTCACCGCTGACTCGCCTGAACTCGATCACGAGCTTTCCGAAACGGGGGGAGGCGCGATCCCCAGCGCGGTCGTTCGGGTCGGTGTCTCGCCGCGTGCCGACCGGACCATCGACGCGATCGAGCCCGAATCGGGCGGCACACGGTTCCGGATCGGAGACCACCGCCCCTTCGTCCCCCTCCCGGGGACACACAACGCGATCAACGCGGGGCTCGCGCTGGTCGTCGCGGAGGCGTGCGGCGCGGATCCTGCACGAGCGGCGGCGGGGCTCGCGGGCGTCGTTCCGCCCTCGATGCGGCTCGAGCGTTCGGTCGTCGGGATCGGGGGTGGTTTGCTGACGCTGATCAACGATGCATACAACGCGAACCCTGAGTCGGCTCGGGCAGCGCTCGCGATGCTCGGCGCGGGCGAACTCGACCCCGCGGGGGGGGCGGGCGGCCAACCCCGGCGTGTCGCGATCCTGGGTGACATGCTCGAGATGGGCGAGCACACCGATGCGGTCCACCGCGAGGTGCTCGGATATGCTGCGGGACTCGACGGGGTCGATCTCGTCATGTGTATCGGTCCCGCGTTTGCGGCCGCGGCGAGGGGAACCGGCATCCGTGCCCTGCACTCCGACGACTGGACACCCGACGCGATCGAATCCTTACGCGACGGGGATGTGGTTCTGCTGAAGGGTTCCCGTGGGATGCGGCTCGAACGGCTGGTCGAGGCCCTCGGGGACGAACAACGCCGCGGCGCGGGATCGGCGGGCAAGGTAGGCTAACGCGACGGCACCCCCACGGACGGGCGGTCGCCCGACGATCAGGCACAGGACGCACGGATGCTGTACTGGCTGGTGGACGCAACCCGGGGCTGGCTCGACGCGAACGGGCTGTACCGATTCGTGCGGGTGCTCGACCAGGTCGAGTTCCGCGCGTTCGCGGGGGCGCTGCTCGCCTTCCTGATGGTCCTCCTGGGCGGGCGTCCCGTCATCCGCTACCTGACGGCGCTGAAGATCGGGGATTCGGGCTCGACCGATGCGGAGGCGCTCCGTGCCCACGCCGCGAACAAGGCGAACACCCCCACCATGGGCGGGATCCTGATCTGCGGGGCGATCCTGATCGCGACGCTGCTGCTCGCCGACATCCGGCAGACGCATGTGCAGTTGGGCATCGTCGTGCTGGTCTGGCTCAGCACCCTCGGGGGCTTTGACGACTGGTTGAAACTCACCGCCCAGCGGCGCGGCACGGGTCGGCAAGGCCTGTTCGCGTGGGAGAAGCTGATCTTCCAGCTCGGGATCGGGGTCGTCGTGGGCTATTTCGGGTATGTCGCGGGGGACAACCCGCAGGTCGCCCAGGACCTTGCCCATGTGCTGAACCTCCCGTTCCAGCGGACCTTCGAGCCCGGCGGGCAGGGCGTGGCGCAGGGGCTGGTCTACTTCTCCCCCCCGGTCTACATCCTGATCGCAACGCTGATGGTCGCCGGGATGAGCAACGCGGTGAACATCACCGACGGCATGGACGGGCTCGCGGGCGGCCTGTCGACCTCCGCGGCGTTCGCGTTGATGGTGCTCGCGTTCGTCGCGGGGTCGGAGGGGTTCAGCCAGTACCTGCTCGTCCCGCATGTCGCGTTTGTTGACGAACTGGCGGTCGTCGCGGGCGCGATGGCGGGCGCCTGCCTGGGCTTCCTCTGGTGGAACGGGTCGCCCGCGCTCGTGTTCATGGGAGACACCGGGTCGCTCGCGCTGGGGGGGCTGATCGCCTACATCGCGATCGCGATCCGCCAGGAGGTGGTGACGCTGCTCATCTGCGCGCCGTTCCTCGCGGAGATCGGTTCAGTCGTGCTGCAGGTGGGGTATTTCAAGGCGATGCGGGGGAAGCGGATCTTCCGCTGCGCCCCCTACCACCATCACCTGCACCTGGGCGGCTGGACCGAGTCACAGGTGGTGACGCGGTTCTGGATCATCTCGATCCTGCTGGCACTCATCGGGATCGCGACCCTGAAACTTCGGTGATTCTTCCCGTAAGAATGCCTATTGAGCGGATGGCCCCGACGGCGGGGCCTTTGCCGGGATGATTTTGTCTTGGGAAAGGGATGTGATGCACGGGTTACGGAGTATGAGAGGCATTGCCGGGTCCAGCCTCGCGGCGCTCGCGGTCGGAATCGCGGGCTGCGGGAACACGGCGACGAATGTCGTGAACCATGTCTCGGAGGAGGGCCCTCCGGCAGGAGTGGTCGTTGGGGAGCCGACCACGGTGGGATTCCGCGCCGATGCGCTCGGCGCGGCCCGTGATCTGCCGGTTCCGGTCGGGACGGACTCGATCAACGGCGCGATGGTCACCCTTTCAGGGACTCTGCACAAGGCGACCGCGGACTGGATCGTGATCGACGACACGAGCGCGGATCAGAGGCACTGGATCCGCATCGAGAGCATCAACTGGATCCGCCAACCGATCCCCCAAGAGCCCGCGCCCTCGGCGGCCACGCCCGCCGGGCCCCATGCGGATGAGGGCGGCCAAGCCAGCGATGGCGGTCAGGGCGAGGCCGACCACGGCGGCACCGGCGACCATCATGATGACGGGTCGCACGGCGGCTGATCGGAGCGTCTCGCGGCGTCGGCCCGCCCCTGAACGAGTTTCTTCGGGAACGAAAAAGGCCCGCGCCGGATGGCGCGGGCCTTGTCTGTAACTTTGATCCGGGCAACCGGCCCGGTGCGGCTCCCGATTACGGGCAGCCCGCGGTGAACGCACCGACGAACGCGGTGATGTCGCTGAGGTCGAAGACCGTGTCACCGTTGATGTCCGCGATCGGATCCTGCGTGGTGAACGCCCCGACGAAGGTCGTGATGTCCTGCAGGTCGAGGACATCGAACGGCTCGGCGAGGGCAGCCGCGTTGCAGCCGCCCGCGATGAGCGCCAGGTCATCGGCGTCGACATCGCCGTCGTTGTCGAGGTCGCCCTCGCAGTAGGTGCTGCCGGTCCCGATGTTGGCGCTGAGCAGAGCCGCGTCGTCGGCGTCGACATCACCGTCGAAGTCCAGGTCGCCGAACTGGCTGTCGAGGATCGCGAGCACGACATCGCGGTCCGCCTCGTCGACGACGAGATCGCCGTTCATGTCGGCCGACAGGTCCATGTTGACCGCCTGCTCGAGGTCGGACCAGTCGCCGTAGTTGTCCTGGACATACTGGATATCGTCGCAGTCGACGACGCCGTCGGCGCCGACGGGGGCGTACCCGGGCGTGGTGCCGACATTGCCCGCGACATCGGCGACCGAGTCACCGGCGTCGTAGCTGCCGTTGAGCAGGGTGGTGCCGAAGAAGTTGCCGCCGAACGCGTTGTCCACAGCGGCGAAGCCCGCGGCGCGGTCGAGGGTGTCGTTGACGAGGACGAGGCCGTCCGCGGCGTAGCGGACATCGGCCATGGTGAAGTTGCCGTCGTTGTTGTGATCGCCCAGGATCTCGAAGGAGGCATCGCCCGAGCCCGTCCAGGCGGGCCCGCCGTTGCGGCTCTGCCAGGCGCGGACCATGTCGTCGATGTCGTTGATGTCGCGGTCGCCGTCACCGTCGAAGTCACCCGCGATCTTGTTGCGGAGGTTGAGGGGCGAGCCGTAGGTCAGCTGCGTCCCGTTCGCGGTGACATAGTGGTTGGCGGTGTTACCGTCGGTATAGGTCACGCCGATGGTGCGGAAGGGCACCCGCCCGGTCGCGGTGGTGTCGAAGCTGTCGAGCAGCGGGTTGCTGAAGACATTGTTCGGATCACCGAGGGTGAAGTTCTGGATGTTCTGGTTGAGGTCCGGGTTGCTGATGATCGCGATGGGCTGCTGGCCGTCCGCGTCGAAGTCCGCGGGGACGCGGTCCGGAGCAGCAGTGAGCAGGAACTGCTGGGCGAGCAGCTCGCCCGGCATGAAGTCGCTCTCAAAGCCCGTCGGGACATCGACGAACGCGGCGATCGAGCGGCGGATGTTGTTCCAGTAGGCCGCCGCCGCGGGGTTCGCGGGCGCGGGGTTGCCCGCGAAGGGGTTCGGGCCCGTCTCGGAGGGGTCCCAGCCCCAGCCGCCCAGCTCGGCGGGCGCGTTGCGGGGGTCGCCGCGGAAGGTGAAGGCCGCCGGGCCGGTGATATTGTACCCGTCGGGCCCGCCGTCGATGATCGCCTCGAGCGTCGGGCGCGCCGCGACGGTGCCCCCCTTGATGTCGCTGACCACCGCGAGGCAGTCGAAGTCCTTATCGAACAGGTAGCCCCGGCTCACCAGGCGCTCGGCGCCGGTGTGCCCCACGCCCAGACGAGTGTTCTGCACCGTCGCGTCCATGCGGCTCGACCCGCCCTTGTTGGAGGGCTGGTAGTCGGGGCCGACCAGGTCGTTGGCGCTGCTGGTGACGCGGAGACCGATGTTCTCGCCGCGCCCGAAGGAGGGGTCGAGCCCGATGCCGTTCATGAAGGCGTTGCGGGTGCCCGAGCCCGAGTCGCGGGTGATCTTGGTGAGGTTCTCGCCGTTGGCGCGGCGACCCGTCGCCGCGAGCTGGCGCAGGTCGCTCATCGCGATCTCCTGCAGGCCCACGCCGTAGTTGACGATCGCGGCGACCGGGACGATCGAGACCGCGAAGTCGTAGACCGTCTCACTGTTGGGGTTGCCGACATTCGCGTTCAGGCGGCTGAGGGGGCGGAGCTGGTTGCCGAAGTCGACGGGCACGCCAGCGGTGTCCACCGCGGGGCGGGGGTTGCCGCCGTAGCCCGCCGAAGAGGGCGCGTTGAGGGGGCTGACTTCACCGGGGACGATGCCGAACCAGGAGAGGGGGACATCGGAGGTGGAGAAGTCGATGTGGAGCCCCGCGCCGCTGCCGTCGCCCGTCACGCCGGGCTCGAACGAGCCGGGCACCGGGAGGAACGGCGCACCCGAGCGGTTCGCGGGGTTGCCCAGCCCCTGCAGGCTGCCCGCGATCACGAGGTCGAGGCGGTTCCAGATCGCGCCGTCCGCGAACGAGGAGTTGCCCCGATCGTCGTCGGTCGCGCCGTCCATGTCGGTGTCGAACTCATCTCCGTTCTCATCGAACGCGAGCGAGAAGGTGTCGAACTCCGCGATGCCGTTGCCCGACCCGGTGATGCGGTAGTGGAACAGCCACTGGGTGTCGTTGATGCCGGGCCCGTTGCCGCAGTCGAACGCGCCGCTCAGGCAGCCGCTCCCGTTGGGGGCGAGCTGGTCGGGGAAGAGGCTGGCGAAGATGCCGGCGCGCCCGTCGTTGTCGTAGTCGATGAAGTCGTTGGTGCTCGCGCCGCTGCGGAAGAACGACTCCTGCAGGGTCGCGCCCGAGCCGGTGATGATCAGCGGGTCGGCGGACGCGGCCGCGCCGCACGCGGCGACAAGGCACATGATGGACTTGGCGTTCATTTGTGAATCCTCCGTGGGTGTTCGATCTCGTGTCTCGTGGAACCGGAAAGCCGAGGCCCGGCGGACAGACCGATCGCGCTCGCGGGGAGGCCCCTGCCCCGCGCCGATCTCTCTTCGTGTCTCCCCCAACCGCGATGGAGGCGGGAAAAAACCCGACCCCGCTCTCGCGGGGTCGGGTCGGTGATCGTGATCAGCCGCCGGCGCCGATGCGCTCCCACTCGTCGCGGGTGTAGACCGCGGTGTCGTTGGAGGTGCCCGTCCCGCCCGCGGGGGTGAGGCTGTAGAAGCGGTCGCCCCACTGCTGCTTCTGGAGGGTCTCCTCGAGTTCCGCGAGACTGACATGCCCGTCCACGAAGGAGAAGTTGCTCCGCCCGTTGTGCGCCCGCGAGACGATGTTCAGGTTGAACTCGTCCCGCGACAGCAGACCCGCGCCCTGCTCACGCATCTCCTCCTCGGTGAAGACTTCGGTCGGGAGGTAGTAGCGGAACGCCTTGCGGCCGCGCCCCTGCGCGTTCGGGACGTTATAGACGTTGGGGAGGTCGCCGAACGCGGCCTTGAAGGGCACGATCGGGCGGTGCGACTTGCTCTCGCCCTCGCCGCTCGAATTGCTCACATCCGCGACGGAGCGCCACTCGAATCGGTCCTCCATCTCCGCGGCGAGGATGGTGTTCGACCCGCTGGTGATCTGGTCGACACGAACGAGCACATTGTTCCGCAGCCCCCACCCGTTCTGGATGTTCTGGAACTTGTTGCGGGGCATGATCGCGCCGTTGACGGTGAACGCGATGCGGGGCACCTGCCGGTCGGTCACGAGCGTCTGATTCGACGGGTTCTGCCAGTCCTCCTGGTCGAACGGGTCGTTGGGGTTGTCGAAGGTGCGGGGCGCGCCGTTGTTGGTGGTCTTGGGGCTCTCGAAGGCGTCTTCGGGGACGGCGCCGCCGAACAGGAAGTAGGACCAGTGGGCGTACCCGTTGATGCCGTCGGGGTTGGACTCGACCTCGAGGGTCTGGCCCTCGGGGCGCCAGTTGAACCCGTCCGGGGTGGTCGGGTAGGTGTAGGCCGGGGGCAGATAGTCGCGGTTGGTCGCGCCGTAGACCGCGACGCCCTGCGAGATGTTGCGCGCGTTGGCGCCCGCCTTGAGGGCCTGGGCCGAGTTGCGGGCGGCGCCGAGCGCGGGGAGGAGGATCCCGATCAGCAGGGCGATGATCGCGATCACCACGAGCAGCTCGATGAGCGTGAAGCCCTGAGCGTTCCAGCGAGCCTTGTTCATGCTGTTCTCCATGCGAGAAAACGGTCCGTGTTCGTGCGCGCGGGGCGCTGGAAGACGACGGCTCCGCCGTCCCCCGGTTGTCAGCGGGTGGGCCGCATCAGGGCCCGCACGCCGAGACGACCTTGTCTCGACGCCGTCAAGTATCCGCGCAGAGGTGTGTGAAGTCGGTTTTGGATGGGTTCAATGCGCGCGAAGAATGCGCACAGCGCGATTCACCGTTTCTGAACAGAAAAAGGGCGCTCCGCAACGCGTTCGTCATCCGAGGCTTGCGGATGATCGAACCGGCATACTTGCGTCACGACGCAACCGAACGGCAACACCGTTGGTCGGGAGAACTTCCGGCTCACCCGCCCGAACGGGGAGCGTCGCTCGGAACCAGCCGGGGCGCGGATGCTCGGACCGGAATCACCGGCGCGTGCAAAAGGAAAAACGGGCCTCCGAAACCGGAGACCCGTCCAAGTGGAGCGGAGGAGATTCGAACTCCCGACCTCATCATTGCGAACGATGCGCTCTACCAGCTGAGCTACCGCCCCGTGTGGCGGGAAGCATACGCACCACCCGGCCCGCCGACAACACGCCGGCACGGGTGTGACCGCACACGCCGCACGAGCGGGACCCGGAAAGCCCGAATTCGCTTGCCTTTGAGAATTGACTCGCAATAAGATGCCGGCATGAAGGCCCCGTTTGCCCGCCTCTGGTGGGGAGTGTTGTTGGTGCTCGTCGCGGCTGCATGCCCTCTGGGATGCGATGAGTGCGCCGATGTGCCCCCGCTCCCCCACGGCGGGACGGTCGTGGTCTCCATCCCTCCGCTCGCGGGGCTCGTGCGCCCCCTGCTGCCCCCGAACAGCGAGGTCCGCGTGCTGGTCCCGGCGGGACGCTCGGCGCACGGCTATCGCCCCACGCCAGAAGACATCGCGGCGATCGGGCGGGCCGACGCGGTCGTGCTGGTGGGGATGAACCTCGAGACGGGGATGGCGAAGGCCGTGCGCGGGAAACTGGTCATCCGCATGGCGGACCTGGTGGGCATCGAGACCGACCCGCACGCGGGGCACGACCACGATCACGGTGCACACGACCACGCGCACGACCACGGCCCCGGGGACGACCCTCATCTGTGGCTCGACCCCGTGCTCGCCGCCCGCTTTGTGCGCGCGCTGCCCGCGGCGCTCCCCGAGTCGCTCCGTAACGATGAGACCGATGCGAACGCCGCATGGCTCGCCGAGGCGATCGACGGGATCGACGCGGAGTACGCCGAGCGTCTCGCGCCCTTCGCGGGACGCGCCATCGTGACCCACCACGCGAGTTTCAACCGCGTCGCGGACCGGTACGGGCTGGAGGTCGCCGCGGTGCTGCGAGCGATCGAGACGCTCGAGCCGTCGCCCGCGGAGATTGCCGCGGCGGTGCGCGCGATCGACGAACGCGGCGTTGGCGCGGTGTTCGTCGAGCCCCAGTTCGGGGTGACGAGCGCGACCCGCGTCGCGGACGCGGCGGGCGTCGAACTCGTGACGCTCGATCCGCTGGGGGACGGGAATTGGATCGAGATGATGCGATCGAATCTGGACGCCCTCGTGCGCGGGCTGAGCGCCGGAGCGGCGCTGACCCCGTCGCCCGCGATACCCTGACGCGTGCGCATGGACGCGAGCCCCTCCCAATCACCATCGGGCGCCGATCACGCGATCCGGGTCGAGGGGGTGTCGTTCGCCTACGACGCGGACGCGGATCTCATTCTCGAAGGCGTGAGCCTGAATGTGCGCGCCGGCGAACGGCTCGGCATCCTGGGCCCGAACGGGGGAGGAAAATCCACGCTGCTGAAGATCCTCCTGGGCTCGCTGAAGCCGACCGCGGGGTCGGTCTCGGTGCTCGGGCAATCGCCTGTTTCGGCGCGGCGGTCGGGCGTGATCGGGTATCTGCCGCAGCGGGTCTCGGCGGAGCTCCGGTTCCCGCTTCGGGTGGAAGATGTCGTGCTGCAGCCGGCGGCTGTCCGGACGGCGCCTTGGCGCCGGATCGGTGACGCGGACCGTGCGCACGCGGCGCGGTGCCTGGAGATGGTGGGCGCCGCGGCGCTCCGTTCCACGCGCATCGGCGCGTTGAGCGGCGGTCAGTTGCAGCGGGTGCTGATCGCGCGCGCGATCGCGGCGAAGCCCCGCGTGCTGCTGCTCGACGAGCCCACGGTGGGGATCGATGTCGAGGGGCAGAAGCGGTTCGGCGAGATGCTCGACGCGGTGCGCACAGAAATGAACCTGACGGTCGTTGTCGTGAGCCACGAGCTCGCGACGATCGCGGCGACGAGCGATCGGGTCGCGTGCCTCCGGCGCACGCTGCATTTCCACGACGCGCCGCACGGGCTGACGCCCGAGGTGCTCAGCGAGGTGTTCCGGCACGATCTCGCGATCTTCCAGGCAAGCGGGGCGAAGGGTGAAGCGTGCTGCGGGCACGACCATGACCACGAGGATGGTGCGGGGGGAGGATCGTGAAGACGATCGAGTATCTCACCGATCCCGCGTACGCGTCCTTGTTCTGGCCGGGCGTTGCGGCGGCGCTGCTCGTCGCGCTGCTGTGCGCGCCGCTGAGTCCGTTCGTGGTGCTCAAGAAGATGGCGTTCATCGGGCAGGGCGTGAGCCACGCGGCGTTCGGGGGGGTCGGCCTGGCGCTGTATGTCGCGGCGCTCGCGGGCGTGGGCGGCTGGGGCGGTGCCCACCAGATCGCGGTGCTCGCCTTCGCGGCGCTCGCGGGGCTCGGGATCAGCGTGCTCAGCAAGCGACAGGGGACGGACACGGCGATCGGGATCGTGCTGGCGGTGTGCATGGCGGTCGGGTTCGAGTTGTACCGGCTC
>MDTG01216339.1_pt1 | contig 37997 bp, 44 predicted proteins | sample 811421 | NCBI WGS metagenome assembly MDTG01 (sample SAMN05326645, study PRJNA326480) | marine metagenome | isolation source: seawater | place: Pacific Ocean: South East | collected 2011
AAGTTCATATTGTTAAGAAGTGTTATTTTTTTAAGCCTTTTTGATGTAGTGTGGAGAGAGGTACTTTTGGAGGTTCAAGTAGGTGACAACAACATCCGCTGGTGGCTGCAACAAATCCTTGAGTCTTTCGTCAAGAATGAGTTGGCGACCGTTTTCGGGATGCTTCAAGCCCTTCTCGGTGATGTACTTGTTGATAGCCTTGGTGACCTCGGAGCGAGAAACGAGTTCTCCTTCGGCAAGTCCCAGGAAATCGCGCAACTTAGGTGTTACTTCTTGCTTACGGTTGAAGCCATTGTTGGCAGCACGAGCGGCGGCCTTAGTTCCGTCTGGATCTTCTTGCGTATTCTTCACCTTACGAACGAGCTTGGTGAGAGACTTAACATCAGCGCGGAGCGCCGTAATTTCAGCTTGGATAGTTTCAAGAGACATCTTATATCTTACATATGAGGTTAATCTTTAAGTCACAAAATGATCACAAGTAACTGAACAAATATGAGAAGTATTAAAATTATTGTTCGCGAATCGAGGTACTTCACGAAGTCGTGAACCACCGTTTTTATATCAAGTCTGGGCCTGTCTATAATTCTAAATGGTTCTTTTGGAAAATCACCTGGGCAACCACCGTGGCAACAGTCGGCGGGGCATGGAACAACATTCGGACCCTTGCGAACTCCACAGAACTGGGTCTCCTTTGGGTCACGCACGTCTGAGTAGGCATAGCATCGACATTCCTCGATTACATTACACACCATATTATTATGTGTCAATATAATAATGGACACCGAAATTTATTCAGAAGCCGTGATCAAACGGTTCATGAAGAAAAATTTATTCTTCAATGACCCACTTCTTGAAAAATACTACGTGGCAAATAACATTGGAGCTTTCAGGAAGAGAGTAAGTAGAGTTCATGGCAAGGAAAATTTTGAAAAGATGGTGTATGCCTATGTTACCGACTCTATACGTGACATCATCATCAAGACTGCTGCCGAACTTTCCAGTTTTCTCAAATCGTCAGGTGACCTCGTTGTCTCCGGAGGTGAAGCCTTCAATATGTACCTGGATAGATCGGATCGCCTTGTCACAAGTGACATAGACACAAAGTTCATTCCTACGATTGCGTACGATGACAAATACTTTGGAAAACTTCAAGGTATCAAGTTGTTATTATGGAACAAATTGGGTGAATTGTCCAGGCGCATTAACACAAAAGTCAAACAACGTCTTTCCCAGAGTACCAAAGTCGGGAGATTCTTAGGATTGGGTTTCTCCGAAAGTGGTCCATATATTACAAGGCGGTACCTTCTCATCAAAAAGAAAAAGACTCAAAATAACAGTTCACCGGGTAAAGGTGATATTTTCATTGATGTTGAACTCTTCGCCCTTGATCTAAACCTTAGGTATTACTCAATTGAGAAGGGGAGAATTGTCCAAGACGTTCTTGGTGGTGTATTGGATATTCCTTTCATGCGACCTAAAGAGTTTGGATACGAGGCAATTCAATCAAAAAAGCAGGGTGTTACTTACAAAAACAAAGACACTGGTGAGATTGTCCACGACAAGCGTCTCTATGTAGCAGGGAAGCGCTTCCTCCTTGACGATGTGTATCTCATGCAGAAACTGGGTCTTCGTCCAGAGAAGAAGGCGAAAGATCAACAGCGTATGTTCAAGCTGTCTAAAATGATTACCAAAGATCCAAGAATCAAATCAACCGACAATATCAATACTATATATAATCGAACTCATAAAAACATAAGAAGTGTCCGTTATGTGTCAAGAAGAAAGGGTACTGTTAATATGACACAGGCGGCGAAGGTTAATCCAATGCGATACGCGGAGTTTACAACAAAGCCTCGGGAGGATCGTCTTTCCAGGCAGCTTGTTTATGGTGTGAAAACATCGGTACCAAATGTAAACATTCCAGGGTACGCCAAAACTCATGGGAATCAGCGATTCAACCTAAACAAACACCAGTGGATAAAGAATACTTCGAAGTCTTATGTGAAGAACGAATATAATTATAGACCAAAAAATGGTAAAAGCATTCCAAATGTGATTGACTATACCAAGTTATTGTATGGATATAAACCTGTACGGGACAAATGGGTGCCTCGCTCTATTATAAAGAAATCCGCGATGATTCCCTTTATTGGGTTAAAGAATTGAGACGCATTTTACATATAATATGTTGTACAACGCCCCAGCTAAAGGTGACGACGGACTCTACTTCGTAAAGGCTCTTGAAGATACCAAGCGAAAATGCCTCGTTCAATTGAACAAAGTGAAGGTTACTGATGTGTCAGGGGAGATGGTTTTTGATATTGTCTCAGAAGAGAACTTGAAGAAAATTACTGACATTGACGCGCTCAATCTTGATGCGGCCAGCGAAAATTGTGAAACTTGGTTCGGAAAGAAACTTTCTGAAAAGGTGATTCAAAGTGCATATACCCCAAGCCCCGATTCGACCAATCAGATTACAGGCGAGTGTATTGAAGTCACCAAGGCTTTCAATTCTCAGCAGGAACAAGTTGATCTTGAAATGGTTCAACCAGACAAGATTTGTGATGTTATTTTGGAATTCTCTGGCATTTGGTTTGCAAAAAAATCATTTGGTGCTTCATGGAATGTTGTCCAGGTCAGAGTTCATCCAGACCCAATCTTGGACACATACCCAGAAGAGTATGCTTTCGTGGATGACCAATAAAAAAAATTGTTATCATATATAAAAGATGATGAAGAAGGGTCGTGCTCAGAACCTCATGATGTTGGCTGCGGTCGCCGTGTTGGTCTATTTGCTCTTCACTATGAACAACAAGTCTGCTTATTCCATTCGTGAACGCGAATATGCGATGATCCAGGGTGCGCCAGCCGCTGCGGGCCCAGCTGCGGAGGTTCCAGCCCAAGGCAAGGGTTGTGGCATGGAGAAGGGCACCGGCCTCGCCTCCTCCCTCCTCCCACGCGAAGTTGCGTCCGCGGAGGACTTCGGTGAATTCGCCCCAGAGGACATCCTCGCTGGCCAAAACTTTCTCGAACCACGCCAACAAATCGGTTTCCCAGAGACCGTTGGCGGCGCGCTTAGAAACGCGAACCAACAAATTCGTGCCGAGCCTCCAAACGCCAAGGAACCATTTGTGTGGAACAACTCCACTATCGTCCCAGACGGCACTATGCGCCCCTTGTGCTAATTTTGCTTAAAGATTAAGCCTTAGTTTTATGTATATAATGTCAGTACCTAACGAACTTTCTGATAGCGTCACCAAGCTTGTGGAGCTCTCAAAACAACTTACTGAAGCAAAAGCTGATATCAAGATCCTAACCCAAGAAGAGAAGCGTCTCAAGGAAACTGTGAAAAGTCACATGGTTGGTCAGGGTATTGATACCATTAACCTCAGGAAAGGTAAAATTAGCCTTCGTAAATCCGTACGAAAGGGAAGTATGAACAAAGATGCCATTAGGGAAGGTCTTCTCAAGTTCTTTGGCGGAGATGAAGCCAAGCTGGAAGGGGCTCTTAACGCTATCCAGGACAACATTAAAGTAAAGGAATCGACTTCTATCTCATTAACAGGGATAAAAGAGAAACCCCAGAATTAAGATAAGTAAGAACACGAGATGGTTTGGAGTCAGTACGTTTACGAAGCTACGGCGGGTTATGATGTCATCCCAAGTGATGAAGAAGAATATGAAGATGACATTCATCTCAGTATTGAGGATTGGCAAATCAAATACTCAGATGAACTATGGGACTTATGGGACCGCGTTCAGGTACTCATAAGAGATGCATTCCTTGAGTATGAAATCATGACAGAATGTTCATTCTCTGACTTTGCCGATTTTTGTTATAATGAACATTACGAAGATTGCGACTTTGTATGGATTCCATATGAGTCAAAATTGTCATACATTTGGAAAGAAATTCGGTTGTTCATAAGAGAATGCGATCTCCAAGGTGAATTCATGGCAGGTGCTACATTTGATCACTGGGTCCAGTTTGCATACCAGCACACCAAGCAAAATAATGTAGCTACATATTAAAATATGCTCCCTGATATCACCTCGACAAAGGTCTCTGTTCCAGCGGCTCTTTTTTTGGCCCTAAGCCCCGGTATTCTTCTGACTACCGAGGGCGAAAATGTCAGGTTCGCCACCGGAAATACCAATCAAACGGCTATTATGTTTCACGCCCTCGTCTTCTTCCTCGTCTACAGCCTCGTCGCCAAGGCAATGGGCCTCGTCCTGACGAGGAGCGATTTGATTGTGACTACGATACTATTTTTGGCGTTGAGTCCGGGTCTGTTGTTGACGATCCCTCCAGGTTCTGGAGGTCTTCTCCAATCCGGTCAAACCAGTATTCAAGCGGCCTTGACCCACGCAATCGTTTTCGCAGTGGTTTTCGCGATTTTGCGTCGTCAATTTCCTCAGTTCTATTAGATAGGAGGATGAAGTATCTTGTGTTGGGACCAGCTTCGATGGGTATATACTCAATGATTGGAACCATGAAGGCACTTGAATCCCAGCTTGTAGATGTCAAGGAAATATCTGGGTCATCTGCGGGTTCTATTTTAGCTCTCTTTATGGCTTTGGGGATGTCTATAGATGAGATTTTGGAAGTGGCTCTTGATTTAGATGTCCCCAAATTTGTCAAATTGCGTATAGGATCCTTCTTTAACAAATTTGGTTTTGTTGATATGGACCCAATTCGTAAAAAACTTGTTGAAATATGTGGTTCCGATCCTACATTTGCGGAGTTGGATGTGAAGATTTACATATCGGCATATTGTCTCAATAGTTCAACTACTGTGTACTTTTCTCGTGATACGCATCCCAGTATGAAAGTGATAGATGCCGTTTGTATGAGTATGGCTATACCTCTCATATTTGCATGTGGCAAATACGATGGTAAGAGTTACATAGACGGTGGAACACAAGAACAATATCCAATGGTACCCTTTCTTGATAAAAAGATACATGAAGTCACGTGTATCAAACTCAAAATGGATCGTGTCTATCAAGAAGAAATAAATAATCCACGGCAGTTTGTAGAATCCCTCATTCGTTCAACTATCACAAATAGAGTTGAATATGACGAAAAAACAACAATGATAGAAATAAATGTAGCTGATACTAATATATTCGACTTTAATATGTCTTATGAAGATAAGATTAAATTATATAATATAGGATATTACACCATTAAATAATTTGCTCCACTTTTTTGTTAAGTTAATATAAAACAATGAATGCGTGTGACCCAGACGCAGATATAGAAAACCTCCGGAAATTGATCAAGCTCAATACGGGGGTTACTATTAACTTAACAAGAAAAGAGATATGTGAAGCCTACCAAGATATTCAGGACAATAAGTTGCCCCTTCCACCAATGGTGATAAACTCTACGAGGACTTACCTCGTTGATAGAAAGTCTCCATTGAAACCAAACGATTATGAAAAACTTTTTGATTCGACCACAAAGCGTGTAGATCTTAAACGGATTGCTCGTAAGGTTGATCTCAAAAATGTGGAACAAATGACGAAGAGTCAACTTGTTGATGCGATTGGTAAGCGTCTTAGATACATGAAAGTGCATGAACCCGTCAAGATTGCGAGAAGACGGCGGGCTGTGTCTGTTAATAATAATGTAAACACAGCAGTGAATAACACAGCAGTGAACAATTTTAACAACCGGGTGAACAACGCAAACAATCGAGTGAATAACACAGCAGTGAATAACACAGCAGTGAATAACACAGCAGTGAACACCAATTTTAACCGTGTGAACAACAATGTGAATCGGTTGAACACCAATGTGAATCGAGTGAACACCAATGTGAATCGAGTGAACAACTTGAATCGGGTGAACACCAATGTGAATCGGGTGAACACCAATGTGAATCGGGTGAACACCAATGTGAATCGACCAGCGAATAAAAATTCAAAGGTGACATTTCCAACGGGTGGGTTATTTGGAAAGAACAGTAAACCAAAATTTTTAGGCGGCCAGGGAAAGCTGGTGGCGAAAAACAATAAGCCAAAGCCGGAGAAGAAAGGGGGGTTTTTATCAGGTCTTTTCGGGGGTGGTAAAAATAAGAACTTTATAGCCTCTAAAAAGTTTAAGGGTTCAAAAGACGGCTATGTTTTTAGAAACGGCGAAAAGGGATTGGGTTACTACTTAAATACTGGGAGGGTTCAAGGCCCACAGTTACCATCAACTTATACTAATCAACCAACCCCAACTATTGTACCAAAAAATGAAGATTTTTCTCTTGAATTAGCTGTCGCCAGAATTAAGCAACTTGGTCTAAAGAGAGAACAAAAGTTCCTTAATCAAATACAACTCGGCCGGGGCAAGAGAAAGGACGTTGTAGTGAGAGCTGAAGGGGCTAAACGCGAAGAAAATGAATTTTCTTCATTACTCGATAGTTTGAACATTTCAAACACAAATCGTAACGCCTTTAAGCGAAGAATGGCCACCGACGACTTCAAGCAGATTCAGGTTGAAGCAAAGATCAAGGCTGACGAGAAGGCGAATGTCATACGCTCAAACGAGGAAAAGATGGCCATGTTCTTGAAGACAACGGGTCTCACTAATACAAACAAAACCTTATTATTGAACAAGGCTCGACGACCTGGCGTTGGAGAAGACATCGATACTCTTATTAAGGAGGCTCGTGATTTGGATGCTAAGAAGAAGCTTGAGAAACTCTCAAAGAAACAAGATGAGTTCCGCTCCATTCTTCAAACATACAACAAATTGAACGCCACCGATAAAGAGGCTCTCGTTAAGGGTGTGGCTGAAACTGCCAATGTAAATACAATGCGAAAGATGGCAGATGATCTCGTTAAGAAACGAATAGAGGAAAAGAAGAGTGTGACAGCGCAAAATCTTCTCTCATTCTTAACACCCCTTCAAATTAATCAAACCAAAAAGAATGATTTTTTGCGTCGTTTCAGAAATGAAGACGTTAATATAAACTCAATCAAGGCAGAAGCTCTCAAGCTCCAAGAAAATGTTGGTTCTACCAAAAATGAAGCCCTTCGTATTAAGCTTAAGAAAAGCCTCGGGGAAATAGGTCTTAATCAAATTGAACAGAACTCCATTATGAAAAAGTTTACAAATGGTAATCGTAATGTCGATAAATTGATTCAAGAAGCCAAAACCCTAAAGGCGCAAAAGGGTGCTTCGAAGCTTGCGGAGGCTAAGAAAGAGTACCGGGAGTTCATAAACAGGTTACCGGGTCTCACCAATGCCGATATAACCGAGCTTACACAAAACAACAGTATGAACCGCAATAGAGCCAAGAAGATGTCTAATAAGCGCATTGAACAGACCAAAATTGATAACAAGCAGGAGTTTATCAAATTTATGACGGAATTGGGTATCACAAACAAGTATCGCGACGATCTACTTGATAACTTTAACTCCAACCAAATGAGTGCGAATGCTCTTAAGAATAAGGCAACCAAAATTGCCCAACAGATCAAGAGTGAAAAGGATTCCAAATTGAAGTCCGCATTAAATACGCGTCTTGATGAGCTTGGTCTCAGCCAAGTAAACAAGAATTCAATTATGAGAAAGTTTACAAATGGTAATCGTAATATCAATGGATTAATCCAAGAAGCTAAAAGTCTTAAATCCACTCGAAATGCGGAAAATATGAGCGCGAAACGCAAGGAGTTTTCCGAATTCCTCAATACTCTCCCAGGCCTCACACTCAATGATAAACGCAATCTCTTGAGTACAAATAACAGAAACCGTAACAAGGCAAAAGCACTCTCAAACCAGAGAATTGCGAAGCAGAAGGGAGATAAGAAGGCGCAATTTGAAAAGTTCCTCGTCAATCTTGGCCTCAATAATGGAGATAAAAAGAAGATGATGGAAAAGTACAACAGTGACACACTCACTGTGAACGCACTCCAAAAGGTTGCGCAACAGTTGAAGAAAGAGAGGGTTCAACAACAAAAGTCCTTGAACAAGAATACCCTTATGAAATATTTGGAAACTGCTGATATTTCAAGAAACGCTAAGATCAATATTGAAAGGCGATTCAACACAAATCAGGGTAATCTTAGAACGCTTCAACTTGAAGTTAATAAGATGGTTAAGGATACCCGAAATGCTAAGATCGCCGATAACAAGGCGAAATTAGTTTCAAAAGTGAAGGGGTCAATTCTATCAAATACGAATAAGAACGCGTTCATTCGTAGATTGAATGATGGAAATGCTAATATAACAGCCCTTCGTAGCGAGTTAAATGCGATGGTGGTAAAAATAATTGAAACTCAACGTGGTAAGGATCGTGATGAACTTGAGGAATATATGAAGACACAGGGGTTGTCATCAGAAAATCAAAGGGTGATTATCAGTAAGTTTAATGCGAATAATAAGATTGCATTGGACAACCTCAAACAAGAAGCGAATGCTATTTTGACAGCGCGCATCCAAGAAAAGAGAAAGGCTAACACCAATGTACTCGCAGATCATGGAAGAAAACTTGGTCTCACCAACCAGGAAATAAAGAACTTGACTAATAAATTGAACCGTGAAAAGTTGGAGCCATTGATGAATGAAGCGGTCGCCATATCTAAGAAGAAGGCTCAAAATGAGAAGAACGCTCTGAATCGTAAGAAATCTGACTACATAAACAAAATTGGTCTAAACGCCGATAACAAACGAAACATTTTGTCTCAAAATCTCAATTTTAACTCCACAAAATCATTGGCGAACAAAATGCTTCAAAATAAGATTATCGAAAAACGGTCTAAAAACCTGAAAAAATTGGAATTACATCTCAATACATTGAATCTCACCAACGATGAGAGACGGAAATTCTTTAGCAATTTTAACAAGAATGTCAACCTGACTTCCATTATGAAAACTGCCACAGTCTATGAAACCCAAAAGAAGGCTAGTATTAAGGCTGGGCAACTCGCAAATCTTAAAAAGTTCTTGAATGAACAGGGTCTCAATAATGGTGAACAAAGACCATTCCTCAATAAGTTCAGTAAAAATCAAGATGATATGAATGCTCTCAAGGTGGATGCCAAAAAAGTTGCTAATAAAAAGTTCGCAGACTTGAAGGCCAAAAAGAGAGAGTCACTTGTGAATAGTCTTAAAAAAATGACTAATCTCTCCCAAAGTGACATAAATGGTATTCTTAAAAACTTTGATACTACCAACGTCAATACCAGTATATTGGCAAACAGAGCTAAAAAAATAAACAAGTCGAGGAAGAATCAAAAATATGCTCAAAGTGAAGAAGAGTTTTATAGCTACCTCGATACTCTTCAGAATCTCACACCCGCGAACAGAACCGAGATTACTTCAAAAATGAATGGCTATTTTACAAATTGGAACTCCATTAAACAATTGGCAACCAATACAGCCGTTCGTCGCGCTCAAGAGAGACGCGCCAATGAAAAGACCGATCTCGACAGGTATATGACAAACTTGGGCTTCAATAACAATTCAAAGAGAATATTCTTCAAAAATCTTGCTGATGGTAAGAATTTGAAGGTAGTTAAAAGTAATGCCAAGGCGTATAAAGTGGATTTGGATGCTAAGCGCAAAGCTGTGGCTCGTAAGGAATTTTCAAGTCTGTTAAATACCCTCTATCTCGATAAGTCTGATCGAGATGCGTTATTGGAGAAGTTCAATGATGAGACAACCGGTCTCAACCAACTTCAAAATAATGCCCGTGAGAAAGAGGCAAAGACAATTGATAGAAATAGGGGTAAATTGACTTTGTACCTCAGTGACGATTTGAAGCTTGGGTCTTCAGATGTGAATCTATTGGTGAGGAACTATAACCAAGATCCAAAAAGTCTCAACTCTATTCGAAATAGAGGGAGACAGTTGAAGAATGCGAGAAATGAAGAAGAGCGCAAGGAGATTCGCAAACAAATTAGAGAATACCTCAACGGTCTCAATTTGTTGAATAATAAGAACAAACAGAATATTATAAGCAAAAATCTATCATATAACAATGCTAAGAATCAAGCTAATAAGATCCAGGAGTTCAAGAAAATTGCGAAAAGGGGTTCTGAACGCAACACACTCACGAATGCTATAAAGAATCTTTCCAGTAAAGACCAAAAGGATTTGTTAAATAAATTCAACACACGAAATGTCACTTTGAACTCTATGTTGAATGAAGCAAAGGATCTTAAGGTGAAAAGGATTAGAGAAAAGAGAGCCCGTGAGAGAAATGAATTATATGGAATAATAAATAGTCTCAATATGAATGTTTCGGACAGAAATACAATTATGAACAAGTTCGATAAGTCTAATATGACTGTAAATGTTCTCCGTAATGAAGCTGTAAAGCTGAAAAACAAGAGGTCTATTCAAAAGCGTTCTCAAAATCGAGGCGAACTTGAAGATATTCTGAATAAGACAAACTTAAATTCTTCAAATAAGACGAGTATTCTCAATATTTTTAATTCTAACATGAATTCCACTTTGACATCTTTGAGGGCAACTATCGAAGAACTTTCAAAGAGGAGAGCCGTCGAAAAGCGTCTCGCAACCCGAGTGGAGGTTGAGAAGTATCTCAAGAAGGTTGGTCTCTCCAACGCCAATACCGAAATGATTCTCAACAAGTTTAATGCCGATAATGGTATTTCATTGAAAGACGCCAGTAATGAAGCGAATACAATCTTCATTCAGAGGGTAGCGGAAAAGACGGCAAAAAATAGAGAGAATCTTGTACAGCATATAAATGGTCTCAACATTAGCAACGCTAACCGAGCCGCCATTCTAAAAAATTTCGATAGTGAAGCTGCGAGTTTGAACAAACTCAAAAATCGCGCGACTCAGATAAACACTGCCACCAAGGCTAAGACTGCGCAACGCAATGAACTATCCGATTACTTTAAGAGTTTGAATATCAACGGAACAGACTTACTTCAAAAGTATGACAATGGTATTTCAAATCCCGACAGACTCAAGAAGGAGGCTGATAATATTCGGAGAGAAATGAACGCTGTAATTGTCAATAAGAGAAAAGAGAATCTCACCGAGTACATGAACGATACATTCATTCCAAGTAAAAACCGGAAGGCGTTCCTCAATCGTGTTAAAGTAAATACGAATATGAACTCATTAAAGAGCAATATCAAAAACATGGATAATAGTATTCGCTCCCAAAAAGAGAAAGAAGCGAAGAATAGAGATGAGTTCTCTGTGTTCCTCAACGGTCTTGAACTCACGACTAAGGATAAAAATAACCTTCTCAAGAATTACAACACGGGTAGGACTAATAAGAATGTTATTAGAAACCGAGCTCTTTCTATAAATGCTGGCGTCAAGAAGAAGGCTGCGCAGCGCCGGGAACTATCCAATTATATCAATGGTACGGGTATCAATGGTAAGGCCATCCTCAATAAGTTCAATAGTGGTAGGTCAACCCTTAATAAACTCAAAAAGGAGGTTGATAAAGAGAAGTCACTTGCGAATGCCGGGGTTGTTAGTCAAAAGAAGGAAGATCTCTATAAATATATGAAGGGAATGAGACTAACAAACGCGAATAAAAAATCATTCATAAATCGAATTAAAGCTGATACGAATATGAATGCTATTAAAAGTGAAGTGAAAAAACTTAATACTTTTGCAAAGACTCGCAACGAAGATATTGCGCGTAAGAAGTCCGAACTTAAGGTTTACCTAAACACCCTCAATGATTTGACTAATACACAAAGAAACTCCTTTTTGAAGTTGATTGTCAATGAGACTTCTAATGTTAATAAAATCAAACTCAATGCTAACGCATTAAATAAAAGTGTCAAGGAAAAACGTGCGGTTCGGGAAGCTGCGGAAGAGGAAAAGAAGCGCAAAGAAGCTGAAGCCAAGAAGATTGCGACTGAAAAGAAACTTCAGGATCATCTCATTAGTCTCAAACACCTGACAAGTAGAGAGATGGCGGAATATATGCTCAATCTCAAAAATGGTAAAGCCGGCATTAACGATTTAATCACAGCGTCAAAGGCCAAGAATGTCGATAACGAAAAGGATAAAGATGTTATACGAAACTATGTGAGAAAAGCTTCCATTCCCCAATCCAGGAAGAATGTGTACCTCAAGCAGCTCAACGCACCTCACGTAGATATAACCCCCTTCAAGGGTCTTGTGAATGCGAATGTTGAGACAGAAAAAGCTGCTGTTGAGAAAATCGTTAAAAATGTTCAAGCTAAAATCAAGAAGTTGACAGATATTACCGCCAACGAACGAGCCGTATTAAGGAATAGACTGAAGACGGAACCGGCTGGCGATATCCTCAAAGAAGCTGAAAAAATAGATATGAACAGAAAGACCGCAAGAAGGGCGAAGGACAAACTGAAGAAGAACACCGCCGAATCGTTGCGAACCCTGACAAGTATCACACGCAATAACCGGAAGATGTTCATGAACCGCCTCAATAAGAATGGACAGCAAAAGGTTGTGGCTAATGCTACGGCTCTCAACAAGGAGAGAAAGGATGAGCAGGCTAGACAGAAGAAGAACGAGGAGATGGAAAAGACCCGCCTCGCAGAAGAGTTGCGAATCAAGAAAGTGAGGGAGCAGGAAATGAAGAATGTGGCTTCCAGACTCCAAGGTCTCACCAGTATCGAGAGAGAAAACCGAAAGAGGTTTATGGCCAGACTCTCTAAAAATGGTGCTCGAAAGGTTGTGGCTAATGCTACGACTCTCAACAAGGAGAGAAAGGATGAGCAGGCTAGACAGAAGAAAAAGGAGGAGATGGAAAAGAAAATGATTGAAGATAAGAAGAAAGCTGAAGAAGCCAAAAAGAAGTTTGAAGAGGCTAAACGGAAAAGCCGGAACCGCGAAACAAAGCGAGTTGCCACTAGACTTCAAGGTCTCACTTCACTCGAGCGTGAGAACCGAAAGAAGTTTATGAACCGTTTGGCCACCAATGGAAGTGCTTCAAGGGTTTTAGCCGACGCCGAAGCCCTTAACAAGGACAGGAAAGATTCGGATAAAAGGATACGAAACGGTGTTAAATGGAAACTCGAGAAGATTGGTGCACAGGGTTCCAATCTCAAGGCTCTAATGAAGAGATGGAATAATTCAAAGAACCAGACCATCTTTAACGAAGCTCGTAAGAAAGCGTCGGATAAGCAACCTCTACTCGACAAGATTATTCGTGAAATCCCCGGTAGATTTGGTCAATGGAGAAGGGGATGGGAAGACGCCGTGCGTAAGGCGGATACACCACAAGAACTCCGAAGACTTGACAGTCTCCTTGACGAAAAATCAAAACTCCGCGCCGAAATTGAAAAAGCACCGATAGCGGAAGATAAGCGACGGGGTCAGCTTCGCTTTGTGATGAAGATGGCGAACGATGTCGGTAAAAGGCGGGCGGAACTTGCGAAAGACATCAAGGATAAGAGAGATGCGAAAGATGGGGAAACCAGGGATACCGCCACAAAGCTCCAATCTATGAATAAACTGGGACGCGACAACAGAAAGCGTTTCATGAACAGAATTGCGGGCGGCGAAAGTAGTAAGATGGTATTGAAAAATGCCGACAAGTTACAGCGTAATCGCACATCCAAGCAGCGCCTTGAAGCTGAACGAAAAGAGAGAGAACGACAACAGTCACAACAGCGTAAGGAACAGGTGCGGAAGACCCGTGATTATGAGAAACAAAAGCAAGCTAAATTGAGAGGAAATACAGCAAAAATGCTACAGGGTATGAATGGACTTGAAAGAAAAAATAGACAGGAGTTTATGCGGAGATTGGAAAAGGGTGAGGAACCTTCGAGGGTCATCTCCAATGCTCAGAAAAGATCAAAGAGTGCGGTTCGATATACCGAGAAAACGGCAGTTGGTGCCCGTACATCGCCACGAGCCACGCAACCACAAGGTCGGGTCGCTCCACGCACTAAAAAGTTGAGGTCTAAGAACCGAACTCGGTTACAGGTTGCCAAACAACGACAGAGTACAAGAAAATAATATATTTAGATATAAATGTCATCCCTATATGCGTATCTAGTGGGAAGACGTATGGAATACCTGGCCGAGGGAGACGTGGACGTGAGCGAACCGGAACCAGAACCAGAACCGGAACTGGAAAATAGAGGTAAGTTTGGTTATATACTCATGGGTATTATGGGGTTAATATTGTCAAAGTTAAAGACTTAAAACGATTCTCAATTAATGGAGAATTGTGATGTATGTTGTGAAAAATTCAACAAAATAAATCACAAAAAGGTCAAATGTCCCTTCTGTGATTTACAAAGTTGTCGCGCTTGTTCGCAGAGGTATCTTCTCTCTATTTCAGACGACCCCCACTGTATGGGGTGTAAGAATATGTGGAATCGGGAGTTTGTAGATTCCTGGTGTACTCGTTACTTTAGAAACACGGAACTTCGTCGTCATCGAGAGACAATTCTATTTGAGAGAGAAAAGGTGCGAATGCCAGACACTCAGCCCGAAGTTGAGAGGATTTTGGCTATGCGTAGAATACATGCGATCATTAACCAACAAAGGTCAAGATTAATAGAATTACATCATAAACATGGTATATTCGTACCGGTCACAATATCTACACCAATACCCCAAGATATATTGGATCTCCGAGAAGATATGGAAGAAAGTTACAGGGAATTGGAGAGATTGAGGCATGGTGGTGAACTCGTCGTGGGCGAGCCACCAAAGAAATTTGTTCGTAAATGCCCTATGGAAGACTGTAAGGGTTTTATGAATGAGGATTGGTTTTGTGGGCTATGCGACAGACACTTTTGTGAACACTGTAACGAGGAGATAACCGAGGGTCATAAATGCGACCCCGGTGCCGTGGAAACTATGAAACTCATAAAGAAGGATACGAAACCATGCCCCAAATGTGGTACAATGATACAGAAGTTATCTGGGTGTGCACAAATGTGGTGTCCAGATTGTCACACAGCTTTTGATTGGAGAACTGGACAGATTGAGACGGGGAGAATTCACAATCCACATTACATGGAATTTAAAAGAGAAGGAATCTCTGGGAGAGAGCATGCTGATATCCCCTGTGGCGGAGTCCCCACATTCAGGGAACTGCGCGAAAGCAACGCACCAACTAAAGTGTTGGATTTTGCTATGATACTATACCACATAGACCGGGATCTCATATATAGGTATGGTGATGTATATGATGATGATAATCAATACCTCCGAGTCGTCTATATGCTCAACGAACTCGATGAGGTATTATTCAAAAAGGAACTTCAAAGGAGGGATAAACAAAGGGAGAGACATCGCGACATTACGAATATCTACAGGATGGTTTTGGATACCGGTGGCGATCTTCTCAGGCAATATGTTATTGATCCGAACAAAATGAAAGAAATTATGGATATAGCTAAAAAGTTGATCGAATAAACAAATGGTATTATCAAAACCATTCAGAAGAGATATAATTGTGTGACGCCACCCATTATTAATATGTTTTAATAGTAGATGAAGGCTCGTGATACTATCTTACTAATTATGTCTATCACAATATTATTATGTATTAATAACAGGATGAAGGCTACCAATAAGGTATTATTGACTATGTCTCTTATATTACTGTGTTTATACTTGATACCAAGTTATACAGAACCCAAAGTTGTAAAGGGTCTTGTGACATCTGATGAGATAAAGCACATCAAGGACTCGGCTAGAGTTCTTTTTCAGCAGTCAACTGTAGGTGGTGGACAGAAGATAGACAAAACCGTTCGAGACAGTCAAACCGCATGGCTTAGTTTGAAGGATTCAGTGGTGAGGCGTGTATGCGAAAGGTGTGTATCTCTGACTGACAGACCCCTTTCGAACTGTGAAAAACTCCAGGTATTGAAATATAAACCGGGTGGATATTATAAACCTCACCAAGACGTCATACGTGAAAAGGGTTCTGATGAAAATAGACGAATGTATACAATAATATTGGCTCTCAACGACGATTACGAGGGTGGAGAGACTGAATTTCCAATTTTAGGAAAGAAATACAAGTTACAAAAAGGCGATGGACTCTTCTTTCACACTCTCAATAACTACGAACGAATGACGGTCAAGGCTTTACACGGAGGGTCTCCTGTAAAGTCTGGGGAGAAGTGGATTTGTAATTTATGGGTGCATAAATACCCTTATAATTCGTGAGCTACTTTTTCACGATTCGCCATGTGAAGTGCTTCAACGTCATTTTTGTTTTGTCCTACATAGGGAACGGCGTAGCCCTCCTTGCACATCCATTCATTGACATTGGTCCATTCGCCATCCTCACATACCCAGACCTCCGCCAGGATACGGCCAAATTTACCCCTAGAATCAGCTTCGGGACACCTCAGCTGGATCTCGATATCATCTTTTTCCGAGGCGACCGCTTTGAGGCACCATTCCTTGAGCTTCTTCTTGGAGAGAAGACCAAATTTCTTTTCTTCCAAATCACGCGTACGAGACTCTGGGGTGTCAATTCCAAGCAACCTCACTCTCTGTCTCGTACAGACGTCAAAGCCTAGATCTAGAGTGACATCGATTGTGTCTCCATCTACAACCTTCTCTAAAGAAGAGACTTTGTAGATGTATTCGCAAGTGGGTTGGGTGTATGTTGACATATAGCATGAATATAGATTTTTATTGATACGACGCACAAATATTATAAGCAATTGTAACTCTACCCGGTTTTATACTGGGTTTAACCAAGTGATCTAAACTGGCAGGAAATATAAGAACCGAACCCTCTTTTATTTCTTCTACATTTCCTGTTTTAAACGTAGAAGTAGTATGATAAGGTGGTCTAAGAGGTACTGTACCACGTCTTTTAAAGACTAAAGATCCCTTTTCATTTTCATCATGTAGAATATAAACTACCGACAGCGAGGGATAAAAAAGTTTATCGTCTACGACAGCTGGCGCCGCTACATGATTATGTTCTTCCTGATATTCACCCTCATTATACACATTCCACCAGCAGTTTTGTAATAAAAAATCAATACCCGGATCTTCATTGAATCCCAAAGTACGGAGCATTTTATCAATATTTTTAAAGACAAAAGAATCTAGATGTTTTCGTTCCGTTAAAAATTTATTTTCCTTTTTGAACTTTTCATCGTCACCTTTATATAAACTTGTGTTAAACGTGCAATTATCAAATGGGTTATTTTTAGCTTTATCACTATTTTTCAAAATTATTGGTAATAATTTCTTCTTAATTTCCGAATGCTCTTCCAGTGTCTCCCAGAAAACGAACTCCGACGGAAAAAATTGTATACCCATTACAAAGTTTTCGCGTCTCCACTTTAAGTGATAAGTATCTTTTCATAATATTCATCCGAAATTTCACTCGCTATACATCGTCTCCCCGTATTTTTACATGCGATAGCGGTCGTCCCGCCACCAAGAAATGTATCCACGACTACATCACCTTCATTTGAATGTTTCTTGATGAGATCTTCGAACAACCTAATACTTTTCTGTGTCGGATGGAAACGTCCCATACCACTTTGTATGGGATACTTGTATATACCATTATCATATTCACCATTAAATACAGGTTTGCCCTTCTTGACACCCAAAACCGCTATTTCTCGGGAATTTGTTAGATAATTAACACGTGAATTTATAGGTTGTGGATTCGTTTTAATCCATTCTATAAATCTCAGCTGTTTAAAGTTATGCTTTTCCATGAGTTCTTTGAGGTATGATAGTTTCCATATATCAAAAAATATTATACAAGTACCACCATCGCGCAGCTTTTTGTAATAGAGTTTTATAAACTCCTCTAATTTGTCCATAGTAAAGTTTTCATCCCATTCTCCGTAGTTTGTTTTTACGCTATATTTACTCCCATGAATTGTTCCATATTTTAGATAATTTTCTCTCGCATTGGGTGCGCCGACTCTGTTTTTGGACTTGTATTCATTCCATTGCTCCTCAGTTTTTGATAGATCCTTGCCACCATCAATCGCGTCTCTCAATTTGTTCATACCCGTTTGATGTGATATTATATAAGGTGGATCGGTTAATACGAGATCAATACTCTTATCATCAAGAGAATTGAGTAATTCAATGCCATCGCAATTTCGAATATCCATATAAAACCATAGAGTCTCATCTTTAACATAAAGATTTCACGGCATACATATACAACATGAGTACCTGGAAACCATCTATGATGTTAAATGTAGTTCCAGGTTTTAAGGGGAAAATAACCGGAGGGGACGCTGACATGATACGTCGCGTGACGGCGATGTATCCCAAACCACCACCCCGTAAATGGTGTATCGATGAATGTATAAAAAAAACTGAATGGGATCCAAATAGTAAATCTAAAATAACAACAATATATTTACCACATGGTGAATTATATGATCCAATGAAACACAAGATAAAACCAAATTATATAACATACAAAGATCTAAAACGTAATAAAGAATATGATCGTTAATGATATAAATGCGTCATATATTCATTGCACTCTCCGTGATATCACTCACGTCTCTCGCGGGTGCGGGGGTTGGCGTCGGTTCGTGGATCGCCTCCGTATCAAATGATACTCACTCACCCCACAAATAACTAAGTGATCTAGAAGTTGATAATCGTATATATTTGAATGGCCGCCACATTTATATTAATTTAAGATTATTAAAGCGAGTGATAAAACATAGATTATGGTTGATGTAGAAACACTCGCTAAAAAGATATATTCTCAACTGGGGGCTGGGTACAGTGAGAGAGTATATCATAATGCTATGGAAGTTCTATTGCGTCAATATAATGTTCAGTATGAGAGTGAGCGTATAGTTCAAATCCCATTTGAAGGACATGTAATTGGAAACCTGCGAGCCGATATAATCATAAATAATACAATTGTCCTTGAGTTTAAGACTATTAAGACTCTGAACGAGCAGTCGGAGTTACAGGCTCAAAACTACCTTCGTCTGATGGGACTGAAGATTGCGTACTTGATAAATTATCCTCCTCATCCGAATCGTGAAGTTGAGGTGCGTTGCATTGTTGTAGAAGAATAATGAAGGGAAACATCTTAACCATCATTTGGTAAAACTCCTGTCCCTCCTCATAGTACTTTTTAGGGTTATTAAGACCATCTGTAAGTATTTCGTTCGCTCTGTTTATATGATACTGTGCCTCATTTACACAGAAACGCTCGTACTTATCCATTACTTGAGGATATACCAACTTCTTTAACTTTATATTGTTGGAATAAACTCCCATTTGAGTTCGTCACATATTTTCTTCCATATTTGATCTTGTGCGTATAATTTACTCTTAGACTTGAGGAGGGGGAAATACTGGAGATAGTCGTCTTCCCCCAAGAGTTCACAAAATTTATATAGAACGTAGGAATAGCTAAGAAAATTCTTTCGTTCACTTGGACAATTGTCGTCAAATGGCTTTTGAATATCCTTGAACATTATCCTTAATCGCTCTTCCAACTCCTGTGGCATATTTGGGGCTCTAATTCCATTGAGAATATTGGTTATATAGGGTACATGCTCGTAAAATTTGTTGAGTCTCAACTTTTTAAGAAGTCCCCTAATTTTGGAATGTGTAATATCTTCAAGGTTCTTAATTTTCATCTTTTTGAGTTCCGACCTCAATTGATCCATGACTTCATCGGGTATCGTCGTCATTTCCTGTGCCTGAAATTGACTAATCCACTCGTTGAAGTGATTCTCCCTCTTGTAGCTATAATTGACAATTTTCTCAGAAGTCTCTCGTTCTTCTCTATATGTCAACTCTTCACTAATGAGACATGCTAACACGAGCCCACATGAATCACATACAAGTTCACTCGCATCTTGAATGTGAATCACATTACTTGTACAGCACACCGGACATTGTTCTATATTACGCTGACCCGGTCTAGTTATGTTTTGATTTTCTACCTCTATGAGATAATCTCTAAATATGTCCTTCCTTTGAAGTCCTACGGTTTCCTTAACATTAAAAACATTATTGGTGTTTGTGACTTCTTCGGTTTCATCCGTATATTGATTCATATATGGCATACATTTAATCATATAATCAGACATCTCAGATTCGTACCTGGATTTATTGGTGGGATCTGTCTCAATAAGATTGGTCCAGTATTCAAGTTTATTTTTATATCTACTTAAAAAGTTTCCCTCCATTATACATAAGAATGTTGCTCAAACTTTTAAGTAATGTTTTGTACTTTTACAAAAGGTTGACGACACCTCGGGACTACAGTATAATTTCAGAAGAGCTGGAATATAGGATTGACTATAGAATGAAATATTATATTGAAGATCCATTTTGGTCTCAAGAGGAGAAGGATTGGGATGGTATCCTTGACGAATTCTACACACTCGCAACGGATAAGCAATTCAGGAATACAATTGTTCCACAAAATGTTAAAAATCTCACTCTCCGCGTTAAGTATTGGTATGGTGGTAAAATATATAAGTCTATCTCTAACGACATCAATTTTAAACCAGGCGAAAATGAATCCGAGGGTATGAAATTTAGTATCCCTTTGAGTAGTGTCTGGATTGTAGATCATGATGATAAACCACAGGTAAACATTACTGAAAAGGTGAAAAGGTACGCGGGACCGAGGAATGACTTCCATGGGCAGAGTGTACCCCTCAGGGAGTTTCTTTACTATACAACAAAAACCCTTCGAACAAAGTATCCAAAAATTATACTCAATAATTCGCTGGGTATGAAAAAGACGCTCATCAATCTCGAAGATTCCACAACCGATCTTTGTATACCTTAAGTATTACATCTCAAGGCGGCAAAAACGATCCACGCCATGACAACATCGGCGGAATAGTGTTCATGTGTTGCGACGGAAAGGAGAGACCCAAAAATAGGCCACGCTGGCCAGAATATCCCACCCAAGTGATAGGCACTAACAAGATTGAATGATGTATGCCCAGAGAACATGAAATCATTACAGAACCCAAACGGTGGTTTGAGTTCACATTTTTTCATCGAAGGGTACGTTGTCACATAGTTTACGATCGCTCTGAACATATACATGAGTCCAAGTAATACAAGCATTGAATGTTGTTTATTACTCGACCATGATCCCCAAGACAACAGGACACCTATGACAGGTATGATAAGTGCGACGTCGCTCAACCAATCATATTTACTGAGATTGGGAAGGATTCGAAATCCAACATCATATATGGGGTCGTTTTCTCGAACATTGCGCCTGAATGATACATAATATCCAACAAGCATGTTCAGCGAGAGAGCACACAGTGCAAACGCCAAACTATGATCCATATTATATATCTATATTTAATTTTATTAGTCTTCGGATACCTTGGTAGCCATGTAGAACTTGAGTTCGCCCAGATTAGCGACATTATACTTTAGAATCAAAAACCTATTCCCTTCTTCCTGCATAAGCTGCACAGACGAAGCCATGCTCGTCGCTTTCGTAAAAATATTCAAATACCGGAGCGAGTACAGACCCTTCATTTCGGGACTCTCATCGGGGCATTTAATTGAAGTTTCCTGGTTGGCGAAATCTCCCTCGCAACGGAGACGAAGTTCTTTACCAACCCGTGTAATCTCAATATCCTGGCCAATGTTGGCCATGTCACGACACAATCTTTGAAAATCCGCAGATGGAAGGATAGTTACACTGGTCATGGTCACATCTGGCACTTCTATACGACTCTCATTAATGTCCAATAACTTCAATTGAAATTTTGTACTTGTTCTCTTGGATTCACTTGTAATCTCAATATCCATGAACTCCTTGGAATTAATTTCAATTGTGAGAACGTCATTGTTTGTAATTGTTTTCAGGAGTTTGAAAGTATTTGAAATGTTAATTCCAGCAATAATTTCTTCCTGGTCACAGTGATATTGTTCAAAGTTATCCGATGAAAGAAACATGTCAACGAGCGAAGTTCGTGCTGTATCAAGTGTTACTACATACATACCCTGGGGACGAAAGAAGATATTCACATCATTGAGAATGTCCTTGAGTACTTCAAATGTAGATTTAATAGCCGAAGCCTGTATTGTTACAAGTCTCATTTTACTAAAGGGGTGCGTTATATCTTTAAATCTGTTCCGAGTAAGCAACACCCTTACTGACATCGCGATTAATCTTCTGTTCAAGTTCCCTTGTCATAGCAGGCTGAAGAGCCTGTCCATAGCTTTCAAGTGAAAATATATCAGTATCATTTTCGTCGCCATCAAGTGTTGTCATGGAACACGCACCACCGAAACCCCAGTTACAGACTTCTTTATTTGGGAGTAGCGAATCCAACCAATTTTTAATTTCGTTCCCCACAAGAACTTTACCGTTTTTTGTCAACATCGTTGGAACCCGACTAATCTTGTTTCGATACGCAGGTGGAATACCTTGGGTGTTGATATTGTGGTAGTGTACAAGCTGTTTCAATTGCTGGTGCTGATTAATATATTCAATAACCTCCATGGAGTGTTTGCACCTGGGGCTGTATATCAATAGCGACATCTAACATGTACAAGGTTATTTTGTAAAAAAAAATTAACGCATAGTAGTAAATATGAAGTGGTCTTTGACGATCATGCTTATTGCCATCGTCCTGTTACTGACAGTGAGACGCGAACCATTCACGGAAGTTTTTGGTTTCTCTGGATATACAAAACCAACTGGCACTATTCGCCTTGATGATGCCAGACCAGACCTTAACGGTTACAGTCAGGCGGAAGCTAATATCGACAATGACACAATGGAAGAATTTATTCTTCAAGCGAACAAAGAAATCGCTAAGCGTACAGGTATTTGTACTTACATTATTGAAACTACTTCTGTGAAGAAATATGTCAACGAAGAAGATAAGTCCATTTACGAGTGTATGTTTATGGTTGTTAAAAATACAGGATTTGCTTTTGGGTTCTCTGTAGTTGCGTCATATGAATCTGTGAATGGTGGAGTGAGGTTGGTGTCTCTCCGATCGCAGCCCCTCGATGTTCAGACCGTGTCCAATGTCACTCCTTTCGCCGAGAGCCGAGGTGGACAGGAATTTGTAAAGTACGACCTCGTAAAGGAGGCTGCTGTACCAACCCAAGGTGAGTTAGAATCGGCTAAAAATAATTTGAAGCAAATGTAATGATCAGCATCAATGAAGTAACTAAAATTGATGAAAAGAGAAAACAGATCAGGAAGGAGATATATACTCGTGTATATGAACAGTTTTCTCGTAAGATTAGACAATCTGTAGAACTTGGACACAAACAGGTATTTCTCACAGTCCCAACAATTGTCGTGGGGTATCCCACATTTGATAGAAGTGCGGCTGCGAGATATATCGCAAGACAGTTAAAACTGGGTGGTTTTGAAGTGAAACTTGTGAGTGATTATGATATATATGTATCTTGGGTGATACCTAAAAAAGTAAAAGAGAAGGTGGATGATCCGGATGAAACAGAGTTCCCCGACTTGATGAACCTTAAGAAGATGGCGGATAGATACAGAGCTTAAAGTTTTACTAATATAAAGATGTATATAAACATGGCTGATAATCTCAATGTGTTATGTGAAGCTAAAAAGGAGTACATGGGACAACTTTACATGCTCATGTGTCCACCAATGATTGAAGTTTTTCAGGGTATGTACGACGAATCTACAAAGCTTTCCAAGGGAAGAAAGACTCTCATTATGTTCCAGAAACTACTGAAGGAAGTCCCAAATTGGTCTAACGCCATGTCGAAACAACACACCGACAACATTACAAACAGGTGCGCTTGGTTCAATGATCTTCTTGCGGCTGTTTTTGTTGCGTCTACTAAAATTCTATCCGCCGTCCGTCTCAAGGCAGATAACAAGAAGATTAGCCTCAAGTTGCCAAGCAATGAGGTTTTCGTCCAGACTTGCTATAACAATGTTGCCAAGGATCTCTACAAGGATCCATATGTATTCCATGAAGAACAAAGCGAGTACGTTCGAGATGAAGAATTGACTCGTCGTTTCTCTGTGTGTATTGAAGCCACTGTAAAGGAACTTATTCCAGTTCAGGAAATCCTCCAGACTTATATGTCTCAATCAGCGGAACTGCGCGATATTGATCTTGACGGTGAGGTTCATGATAGCGAGGATCCAGATGTTTTTGATGGACCCCTCGAGGAGAATGCTTTCCCGGAAACAGAGCCATTTCCAGAAGAACAACCAGCGTTGGACGCGCCATGTGATGAACCCATTCAGCCAACGGGTCTTGAAAATGAGTTCAAGACCGTTCCGGGTGTCCAGGACCCAGCTCCGGAGCCAGTCACGAGTACCATTCCCACGGAACCAGAACCAATGTCAGAACCTGTTGAGGAAGAACTTGATGATGGTGTCTTATTTGGTGATGCCCCAGAACAGCGTGTAAAAAAAACTGCGTATAATTAAATGGAAGATTTGTCCGAATATCTCCGTGACCCCATGAGCGCCGCCATTATAGCGGCGGCTATTACAGCTGGTTACATTCATGTCAAGGCGCAGTTAAATAACGAAGGTAAGTTGGAACTCAATAAGTATACCAAGCCAGCGATTTTAAATGCGATCCTTGTTTACTTTGTTGTCGCGAATGGTCTCGGACAGAGAGAGACTATTTCTAACGACCCTTTCTAACTTAAAGATTTACCCCTACAAATAAGAAAATGGCGTCTGTCAGTGCGTTTAACGACATGCTTTCCCAATTTCTTGTGGAATTGCACAAGACTTTTCCAGATGAAACCGGAATTAAGAAAATGACTACATCTTTTGAAATGCTCAAGAAGACGAATCCACGACTCATTGTTGATGGTTTCATGAAAGGTGTTACCCCGTATGCGGATAAGATCTCGGCGAAGGATGAATCCTTCCTGCTTGAAGAAATTGAAAAAATTGATCTATTGAAAGATCTTAACATCAAGAACTATTGGGATCGCATGAGCGTAAATACAAAAGCTGCGACCTGGCAATATCTCCAGACCCTTTACATGTTGGGCACTACCATTACCGCAATTCCAGCCGAAACACTTTCTCTCATTGAAGGTATCGCCAAGGATTGTGCCGACAAGATGGAAACAAATGGTGGTGAAATTGACCAAGACGCTCTTATGAGCATGATGGGTAACATGCTTGGTGGTCTTCCAAAAAAATAAACCTCCAGCTATACTAAATGAAGGCCTGGTTTGAAGACCCCCATCAAATTGTCCGGGTAGATCAAGTCACACAATTTTGGCCAAACCGTGATCAAACACCAGAAGACAGAATCAATGCTGCTTCTCGTTTTGTGATCTACGTGTGTTGCGTCATTTACTTGACCCGTCGTGACCCAAGAATATTTGTTCTTGGTGTTACCGTTCTCAGCGTTCTTTATATTCTCTACAAGTCAAAAATGGTTAAGGAAACCTATAAAGCGGCTTCAAAAGAGGTTATTAATGGGTGTCAAATGCCAACAGAAGATAACCCAATGGGTAATGTTCTTATTACAGATTACACTGACGCTCCTAACCGCCTCGAAGCCTGTTATTACCCAACAGTTAAGCCACTCATCAAAAGTATGATAGATGACCGTATTCCATACGATTCTGGCCGTTCTCGCTCAGCGCTCCCCCAATACCAGCGCAACGCGGCGGCTCGTCAATTTGTTACATCACCCGTTTCTAAAATTCCAGGCGACCAAACATCATTCGCGGAATGGTGCTATGGGAATAAGGGTGGTCGCGATTGCCGAACAAATCCAGAAATGTGCAATCCAAATGCCCGCGGTGTTCAGCTTGAAGCGTTTGCCGGACTTGATCCAGCGGGTGATAGCCGAGTTTCTCACAGAGGTCATGGCATTGGACCAGCTTAGATATAAATATTCTCGTATAATAATAAATGGCGTACCAACTTCAACCCGGTCTTGCCATCGTTCAGAATTCAGGTGCTATACCAGCAGTGAAGCCCACTGAAGAGATCTTCACATACCCCCAGCCCAGTTCCATTAACTGTGGTTCATGCCGACCAAACACTATGTTGTATGGTACATCTCCATACATGGCGGGTAAGGGTTCTCCAGCGCAGAACATTGATGTGAGTGATGAACTTCGACCACAATCAACTACTCGTTTCGGCAAAGTTATTGTTCCAACCTATGAGCGTAACCTCTTCCCACTTTCCAATATGGAATGTAAAGCTCCCCTCCGTACTTTGAGTTATGAGCCATCCAGTACTCGCGCAGAACTTCAGAATGGACTTTTCCACCAAAGATACGCTAATAAAAATGTTACTAAAAAATAAGAATGGCCGATCCCATTTCACTTGCAGCCGTCGCTGGTTTAATTTACGTTGGTAGGACTTTGAGCAATAAGCCCGAAGTACAACCACGACCACAACCACAACCAGTGCCAGTTGTTCAACAGCCACAAGTTACATATGATGAAAACCCGGTTCCACGATTCGAAGAACGAGAGTTTGAACCACAAGTGGAGATACCACAAAAGAGAGAAATGGAAAGTTTCGCCGACATTAGTCGCCAACAACGAAGTGGTGGTCAGGAGATTCTCGACATGCGCAACCGAATGTTTGACACTGGTCGTATGAATAACCTTTCGCCAATCGAGAAACAAATGGTTGGCCCTGGCTTGGGTGTGGGCGCAGATACTCCATCTCAGGGCGGTTTCCAACAGTTATTCCGAGTGAATCCAATTAACGTTGGTGAATACCGTCTCACTACACTCCCAGGCCGTTCGGGTCCAGCCGGTGATATCGGCGGTGGCCGAGCTTCGGTTGGTGGTCAATTGACACATAATAAACCAGAAACCACGGCACACCTTCCAAGTCGTCTCCCAGCCATGGCGGGACGGGCTCAGGGTATGTCGGGTGCTACCCCAAGAGCAAGTCACCAGAAGACTATGCGAAGCACAAATCGTGCGCAAACTGGTCTTCGCGAAGATGGTCTCGGCTTTAACGGCGCGAAGCGATTCGTTTCAGCCCAAACAATGACACAGGACCCAACTCGCTTCAAGAGTGATCGTAATGACGTACAATTTGCTCACGCGAGTCATGCGGCTCCAGGTATTACAAACTTCAGTGGCGCTTACTCTACAAGTGCGGCTGCTCAAATTACAACAAAGAATAACGAAGAATTGATGAAGTATGGTTTCCGTCCAGAAGATCGTAGAGGTAAGGCGAGTCGTATGGGTAACAGAGGTCGTATGAATGTCAGAGAAAGTGCTCTCAAGCAGGGTGGCGCCTTAACAGCGGTTCGATCCGATAACAGCCGTGTCGATGGACGCGTTGGACCAGCAAATGGTGGTTGGACGCAAAACTACCAGCAGAAGCCTTTCCATCAATTCAACGCCTATAAGGGCAATGAAAACCCCAACTCAAGAAGTTTGGATCTCGCGAAGAAACAACTCCAGAACAACCCATTGTCACACCACATTTATTAGATTTATTCCAATCCAATTTAAACAAAAACAACCATTAAAATATTGTGCCTATATTTTAATGATTGGTCCTTTAACCGACTTAAACGACATCCCGCATAAGGTTCAGTATATTACCATTGATTCTGCCGATGTAAAACCACATACTGGAACGGATCCACTAAGGAAGCGTCACACACCCGTCACACTCGATCTGGATTTATATTCAAATATACATTTTGAGGGTATGTCACAAGTCATCGGGTTAAAAATCGTCGACGCGTACTTCATGCAGGTCGGTGGCGCCGGCGCCAGAGACGGTGGAGTTGCCAGACTTATAGATATCATATGCCCGCAAATTCCCACACCTGGGCAGTTATTAACGACTAGAGGACACGTACTGGCGCGATGTCCACTCGAGGGTAATGCGGTTCCGACTGGGGACGATTATAGATTTGATAAACAGACTAGGCTCATGACTCGTAAAACAAACTATTTTAACCCCATCTCGATCAAAAAGTTGAATTTTTCATTCTACGAGCTTGGTGCAGACGATGTCTACCAGGGACTTCAAAATACGCGTGAATGGACTATTACATTAGAAGTAACGACCATTGACACAAAGGAAAAGCCTATAAACAAAGATCAACAAATGTTAGAGGTAATGCAGAGCTTGCTTGTAAAGATGGATTCATTGAACAAAAATGTGCGTCGCTTGCCTGATAAACCACCAGAACCACCAAAGGAGAAGTATTCTTTTGGATTACTTGTGTTAATTTTAGTAACCATTTTTGGGGGTTTCGTTTGGTCCGTGAATCGAGAATAATTTACTAACACAGATGTTGAACTGCCTGAGTAAATGAGAAATGAGAAATGAGAAAATTATTGATTACTTTTTCGCGGGTGTAGTCTTCTTGATAACAGTTTTCTTGGTCGCGGTCGCCTTGGTGGCCTTTGGCTTGGCAGCTGGTTCTGGGGTGGCCTTTTTAGCGACTGGCGCTTCATCCGCCTTATTACAGTTGCACATGCATGGTGGTCCTTCTGGACCAACGGGTCCCATTGGACCGGCTGGGCCACGACCACCTCCCCCTGGGCCATCGTCGGCCATCTTCAACAAGAGTTGGTAGAGGCGGGTCTTATCAAGTCTCGTGCGCTTAAGTTCTTCCTTAATTTCATCACGAATAGCTTCCATTGTATTATATATAAAAGAGAGATTATCTTTATACTAAATGATCATCATAGGTGGACATCTCAATAGTGGGATAGGTCAGCATGCATACAAATATACAAAGGTATTCGACAAATCCACATATCATCTTATAGGTACCGAAATTCCAGAGGGGGAGCACGGTCTTCTTTTCCTGTTACCGATCAAACCCCACCTGGATTATATACAGTATGCGAGGTCTCGAATTGAGAATTTGGCAATCATGACTGTATGCGAAACGGAGACTGTACATGAGGATTACGGTCTCATTATGAAAGAGACAAAGAGGGTCGCGGTTCCAAGTGAGTTTTGTAAAAGAGTTCTCTCTAGACAATTCCCAGATAACGAGTTTTACATTATTCATGCCCATATTCCACCGCCTTCAACACCATATACATTTTACCATATTGGGAATATAATGGACGATAGGAAAAATTTCCGGGGAATATTGGAGTCGTTTGTACGTCTAAATAAGCCGGACGCGAGACTAGTTGTCAAAGCGACCTGTAACTCGAATGTTGATATTAAACTTCCAAATGTTGAAGTTATTAACGGACTCATCTCGGATGAAGAAATGGATAAACTTCACAGCCGCTGTGACTGTTATGTGAGTTTTTCAAAGTCTGAAGGTGTTGGTATGGGACCGGTCGAGGCGGCGTTGCGGGACAAGCCTGTAATTATCACAAACTATGGTGGATCGCCGGAGTATGTGAAGACACCATATACAATTGACTGTGAACTTCAAGAGTTGGAGAAGGATGACTTCCTCTTCAAACGGGGGATGATTTGGGGTAAACCCAATCCCAGCCAACTCTTGGAATTCATGGAGGATGCATATACTAAGAAGCTTCGTTATATGGATCACACATACACAAAAAAATTAGTTAGTAAGGAGAACATCTTACAAGAGTTCATCCTGAATATAATTGGCACCGAGAACAACGAGTCCGATGACAATGGTTCCATTCATTAGGGAATCTTGTTGAGCGATCATAGTCATGACAATATCATCAATGACTTTGATACCAGTTGGCTTCTTCAAAATACGAGGAACAATAATGTTTATTGCGATGTAGAGCGCCATCGATATGATTACAGGTCTAAGAGTTTCCTGATCTAACATGTTGTTTACAGTACTATCGGATTTTAATTCCATCTAATTTGCTGAGAAGGTCACTCACATCCACTTTATCTCCGATTTTTGACGAGGTGACTTGGTGCTTGCGGCAGTAGTCACCACACACAGCCTTGAAGCGACAGGGCTTACCAGACATTGTCGTTGCACAGCAAATTTTATGCGATGTGCGCTGTTCAGGTACATTTTCTTTGGGTGGTGCGTCAAGGACGACAACCGAAGAATTCTTTCTTGTGTTTTCATGTTTTACATATGCCATTTTACATCTCCAAGTTGCATCCGCCAATCTGTAACACTTTTCATTTGGTTCGCCAAGACGGTACATTTTTACCGCATTGGCGAGGCAGGTAGACCATATAGAATCACGAATCACTTCCATTTTTAATTTGAATATTTCGATGTATGGAGACGACTTAGGTTATTAAAACAATATACATAATTCCAATCATCATAAACACTGCTGTACCAATGATGGTGAACATAATGGTTCTTAGGCTATGATCCTCGTTGTCCACGATTTCCATAATTTGTATTATAGTTTCAGTTTCGGGTATTACACGGTGATCGTTTACACCCAAAATAACGTGATTATTTGGTTGTACAAAAACCACATAATCATCCATGGAATGTTATGCCCTCTCTATTTTAAGCTTCTCCGCCAATTTCGGCTAAATATACGTCAACTTCACCAATAAAGTCTGGACACTTCTCAGAGGTTTTCTTAGTCACCATATCTTGAACATTGGTCACATGTTCCTTGAACTTCCTGACATCTATTCCCGTAGCATTGTGAATTTGTGAATCGGTAGCAAACTCCTTGAGGGCGTAGAGGTAAGCCGCGCCATAGTTAGCATGAAGTAATGCTATAACCGGAGACTCGTCCTGTTGGGCAGCCACGGCATAACGGGCTGATTGCCTCACAAGTTTTTCAATAGCTTTGTTGACACCCCTGGTCTTGTTTTTCATCATAAGATAAAGTATAAAAATTGTAGCTATCAGATAAAGATAAGCCATCTTCTATTTATAAGCATGAAAATAAAATGGAAATATGTGTGTTACTTCTGTCTGGCACCACTCGACCCATATTATACATCTGCGAGGGCTTGGCAACTTCACCTCTTTGATATGTACCTACGACAGACAAATCCGCCACTTGAACTTAATAATGGACACACCTTGAGGGGTTTACAAGTGTGTAAATGTTGTTATATGAATTCACCTATAAAATACAACCCACGAATGGATTCTCTCCGACAAATTGGGGCAATTAAGTTTGATAGGCCTAGAACATTATCTGTTACGAAAAATGAATTGAAAGCTTGGATTAAAAACTTTTACTTGATCATCGAAGAGAATAAACCTAAGTAAAGAATTGAGACGTTCAAAATTAAAGAAGGATGGGTGAGAGCATTCAAAAACTTACCCACATTGAACATGTCCTCAAGAGGCCCGATTCGTATGTCGGACCAGTAGACATGGGTTCCGAGTCTTATTGGATTCACCACAAAACTGACGCTAAATTCAAGAAGAAGAATGTTAACTATTCACCGGCTTTGCTCAAAATATTTGACGAAATTCTTGTCAATGCGATTGATCGGAACTCTGTACATCCGAAGAGTGTTACGAATATTTCGGTGAATATAGACAAGGAGGCTGGTACCGTTACCATCGAGAATAACGGACCTCTCGGTGGCATAGGTGTGCGTATGCATGAAAAAGAGGGTATTTGGAATCCTGAACTCACTTTTGGTCATCTTCTTACAAGTACGAATTACGACGATACAAAGAAGCGAATTGTCGGTGGCCGAAACGGGTACGGTGCAAAATTGACCAATATTTACTCATCGGAATTTTCAATTGTGATCAAAGACGGAGAGACAAAGCAGTGTTATACACAAAAATGGAACAACAATATGACGGTATGTCACCCACCAAAAATTAAGAAGCATTCTGCTTCAACTTCTTCAGTTTCAATTACTTTTATCCCCGATTGGAGAAGGTTTGGTATGAAGAATATGGATGCCGCAATCTATAAAATATTCGAGAAAAGGGTGTGGGATGCGAACATTTGTACAACATCCAATTGTAAGGTTAAGTTTCAAGGGGAAGCCCTCCCCAAAACTTCCTTTGAGGCGTATGCCAAGATGCATGAAGGCGTGACAAATGTATGTTCTGTGACAACCGATCGTTGGTCAGCGTGTATTGGTCCGTCAGAGAATGGACTCGAACAAGTGTCGTTTGTGAATGGTATATCTACAACGAAAGGTGGAACGCATGTGGATCATGTAGCATCTTACATTGCGTCGGGTATTATCGATGAGATGGCAAAGAAAATCAAGTTGAAACCTCAACAGGTGAAGAATACTTTCAACATCTTTGTGAAAGCAACCCTTGAGAATCCAACTTTCTCAAGTCAGGTGAAGTCGGAGTGTACCTCAAAGGTACAAGACTTTGGAAGTAAGTTCGAACCACCTAAAAACTTCGTGAAGAATGCCCTAAAGACGGGTATTCAAGATGAACTCACAGCGCTCTCAAAGTTTAAGGAGATGCGGGAACTCAAGAAGACTGATGGTGCTCGCAAGTCCAAAATTACCGGTATTCCCAAGTTGGACGACGCAAACAAGGCGGGTACGGCACAATCTGGAAAGTGTACTCTCATTGTCACAGAGGGTGATTCGGCAAAAACCCTCGCGGTTGCGGGTCTCTCCGTCGTTGGCCGAGATCACTTTGGTGTATTTCCACTTCGCGGGAAGTGTAAGAATGTCCGCGACGCCTCGGTGGCACAGCTCACATCAAACCAGGAGTTCAACGACCTCAAGAAGATTTTGGGTCTTCAACAAGGCAAGGACTACCAAAATCTATCAGAACTTCGTTATGGCCGTCTTATGATTATGACAGATGCCGATAATGATGGGTCGCATATCAAGGGTCTGATTCTCAATATGATTCATTACTTTTGGCCATCGCTTCTTAAGCTGGGATTTGTCGTGTCTATGGTGACTCCAATCATCAAAGCATCTAAGGGTGGTCAATCAAAATCATTCTATACAGACTCCTCTTTCAGAGAATGGTATGGTAATGGACAACCTGGCTGGAAAATCAAATACTACAAGGGTCTTGGTACATCAACCTCTGTCGAGGCTCGAGAATATTTCAAGAAAATTCAGGATTTGACAGTAAAGTTTGACATGGATATTATGACGGATAGGTCTGTAGTTCTCGCCTTTGACAAGAAGAAGGCTGATGATAGAAAGTCCTGGCTTTTGGAGAGTACCGCAAAGAACCCCAAAGAGTTGGAAGTTCCCTATGGGTCTATCAAAAACCTGAGTATTACCCACTTTGTCCAGAAAGACCTGGTCAATTTCAGTCTGGCTGACCTGAAGCGCTCCATTGCTCATATGGCAGATGGTCTCAAACCTTCACAAAGAAAAGTAATGTACGCTTGCTTTCATAAGAATCTCAGAGATGAAATGAAAGTGGCACAATTGGCTGCGTATGTCGCGGAAAAGTCTGCGTATCACCACGGAGAGGTATCCCTCGCGGATACGATTGTCAAATTGGCAAATGATTATACCGGTTCAAATAATATCAATCTTCTTGAACCATGTGGTCAGTTTGGTACTCGTCTTATGGGTGGCAAAGATGCGTCACAAACGAGGTATATTTTCACAAGATTGACCAAAGAGGCTCGTAAAATCTTTGATCCACGGGATGATCCCATACTTAATTACCTCGATGACGATGGGAGATCTATTGAACCAGACTTCTATATGCCAACTCTCCCAATGGTGCTTATAAACGGCACAGAAGGTATCGGTACGGGTTTTAGTTGCTATGTCCCACCATTTAACCCCAAGGATATCAAGGAGAATATCCAGAGAGCCTTAAATGGGAGTTCATTCAAGGAGATGAGCCCATGGTTCCGAGGTTTTAAGGGTAAGATTTTCAGGGAAGACGGCACTTGGATCACTGAGGGTGTGTGGAGAGATACAGGGTCTCGACTCAAAATTACGGAACTTCCGCCCGGTCGCTGGACACAGGATTACAAAGAATACCTGGAAACCCTTGTAGATAAGAAGATCATCTCAAGTTACACAAATAATTCAACAACGGAAGATGTTGATTTTGAAATTATGGGATACTCCGGTAAAGACATTTTAAAAGATCTCAAGTTGAGAAAGAGTTTCCATACCTCAAATATGCATCTTTTTCATCCAGTCAAGGGTATATACAAGTACTCAAGTCCTGAAGAAATCCTAAAGGACTTTGTGGATCTCCGTCTTGAACACTACAAGAAGAGAAGAGACCATCTTATCAAGGTACTTGAAGTTAGGTCAAAGATGTGTGGGTACAAATCAAAGTTTGTGACGATGGTTATCGAGGGACAGATCATTGTATTCAAGAGAAAGAAAGATGACCTTGAGAGACAATTGGGTGGAATATTTCCTAAAATCAATGGCACATACGACTATCTTCTCAACATCAAGACTGTCCAATATACTGAAGAATGTGTAAGAGAACTTATTAGAGAATCAAAACAGGCGAGAGACGAACTTGAAGTTATGAAGGGTACTTCACACACTGACATGTGGAAAATGGATATTAAAAATATGTAAGCAATAGTAGGTATGGGTGAAGCTGCGAAAATATCGCTCAACGCTATCGGGAAGCAAGACACCCACTTGCTTTCTAAAGATCCAGACGAGTCATTCTTTAATTATACCACCGATCGGAGACACTCCGACTTTAGAAAGTATCACAGAAGTAGAAATGTTGTAAAACCCGGAAATGCGAAAGCTACATGGCCATTTGGTGAGACAATCAAGGTACAATTCAATCCAATGAATATGGGAGACTTCTTGAGTAATATGTATTTGAGTCTAACCCTACCGGGTATAAGCGATGGAAATTACGCGGATCAGGTGGGGAGACACATTCTAAAGAGTATTACAATGTTTGTGGATGATATTGAAATTGAGAAAATACATGATGACTGGGGTATTATCTACGATGATCTTTATTTGGAAGTATCGGAAAAGGTAGCGAATAGATTTCTTGTAAATAGAAACATTGGTTTTGACGGCTCTCCTACGAGTACAGGTGTTGCGCAATATGACGCAGATTTGATGATACCCATTCACTTCTTTTTTTCAAGGAAATTTGCGAGTGATGAATATGACACAAATAAACCAAATAGACCATACTTTCCGGTGTGTTCAATTTTTAGACAGAAGATTGAGTTCGAACTTGAGTTCCACAAACAAACATTCTTCACAAATACAAGTCAGACGTTGACACTCCCATCTTTCAATGTTATCACTGAAGAAATCACAGTCAGTCCCGACGAGAGAAACTTCTTGACAAGACAACGGAAGGTGATGATCACTGATCTTGTGAGAAAACACCCGGTGGCGATCAGTGAACTTAACGAGGATATTATAAAGAACAATTTAGTTCCCAATATCCCCGTGAAATGCATTCATTGGTTTATTAGAAATACTATTTTTGAAAATGAAGACGACGCGGAGGGTAGTGGTTCGGGTGGCGAGTTTCTATATGAAAACCGGTTCAACTTTTCCGCTACTTTGGACTTCCAGGGTGAAAATACAACCCTGTATCCATTAATGAAAGAAGCGAGCTTTTATATAAATGGGAATAGACTACCAGAAGTTACAAAAACAAATCATGAATATTACAAATTTTTAATCCCGTACCAAAAACGACTATCGAGACCTATTAGAAATATTTACACATATAGCTTCTCGTTAAATCCGGTTAATGTGGAACCATCGGGAAACTTGGATTTTAGTCAGATCCAATCAGAAAAGACTAACATTGAAGTAAAACTGGATACGGATTCTGGTATAGACACCTCTACCGAAACCTTTTCCTTGAATATGTATTATACCGGATATCAAACTTTCGTATTTGACAAAGGTTTTATGTCAATTGCTTATTAAAAAGTTTTTCCCTGTTTTCAGAGATATAGTCGATGACATTATTCTTGATACACCATTTGATGAAATTTAATTGCGCTAGAGTTGTATGAATTTCATGAGATGTCCCGGGAACCGTATAAGGAAACTTTTGAGACCGACAAAATGGATCAAAGAGCTGTTTGCTGTATCCATTGAGACTTGATTTATATGCGCAATGAACTGTGAATAACTTTCCATCGCCCGTTTGATAAGAAGTATGATTCTTCTTTGCGTAGTTGGTGATAAACCATTCCAAATTTCGGAGAGAAATACCGCTTGATTTATCTAATATCGTCAGGAGTATAGATTTATTCTTTTCGTTGTCATAAAAGTGGTTGATAGATGTTAGTAGAATATCGTTTTTGCTCATTGTTATACTAGACCCTCAAATCTATAAGCTCCTTTGAAACTTCACAAGCCGGACAACCTTTCACAAACATCTGCTCTGGACCATGGTTATGTAAATTTGAACTCGACAACACACGATGACATATTTTTTCACCTTGGACTTTGTGCATGCCACAATATCCATTGTGAATTGCTTTGTTGGTACACCGGGTACCATTTCGTTTTGTCCCTTTACAGGTTGTACTCACAAATGAAGTGGGAATATCTTTCAGTAATTGATCGAGGGGTATAGCATGTTTCTTTGAAATGGTCAAGGCATATTCATTCATGATTAAGTTAACCCTCTCTTCCAATTCCTCATCAACTATCTTCGTGATTTTATCATGAAGATTCATTCTTACTCTGAGATAGATTGTAATTTTTAAATAGGTCCTCAACCGACCCTTGTTTTTTAAATATATTTTCTTCCTCCTGAAGTTTCTGAGCACGAGCATTTTTAATCCGATCCTTTAGTTCCGCGTTTTTACCTTCAAAATCAACACCGAGGCGCTTACACTCTTCAATAAGGTCGGCCTTTTTCATGGTACTAATGGCGGGCTCACGCTTCGGTTTTGGTGGTTTATACTGGTTAATGATTTCACCAAAAATTTCCTCCTTGACATTCTCATATAACGGATCTAGAAGATCGCAAATAGGATTCAAGAATTTGTTCATGAAATAGTAGTGATAATCAATGGGTACATTATGTTCCTCTACATACTTTGGATCTTCGGACTTTTCAAACGCCTTGGCCTTGGGATTTTCGGTTTTTGTGAGCAGGTATGGTACCCGATCACCCGATTGAGGTTCAGATCCGGGTTTTCTCTCCCTCATTTTATTGACAACCTGGACATGTGATTGATTGATATTTACACTTTCCGCACTTGTGACAGATACACTCCTACCAGCAACTTTGTAAGTATCCGAAAGACCCTGACTCAATATAAGCTTATCATTTGGAACATCACCCGAAAGGAGCTCAATAGCCCTCTCCTTGGCCAACTCCTTCGGTGGTCCAGGATCACTTGATTCAAGAACTACATCTAACAACTCTTTAGAGACTTCTCGGACATGTGGTGTATTGTCCCGTCTGACGAGTTGGAGGCCCTTCACGTCGATGTAATCCATATGCATCTTATCATCTTTACCCTTTGTCCAAAGCTTGGCCGCGTAGCGCTTCTTACTATAGAGGAAATAAGGCCAATATACCTTCTCGAGCTCAAGATTATTTGGAGCCTTGAAAAGGGCACTACATTCTTCGGCGGCTCTCTCCCCCACTTCCCAACTATATGCAATCGCATCCTCACCCCTGCGTTCCCCAACATCAAACTCAACCATTACAGAATCCGTGTCTCCGTACCGTACTTTTGACCCGGGGAAATTTTTTTCAACATAGGCTTTCGTCTGTTCGATCATAGATCGCCCCTTACAGGTTGTAGTAGATGCGATAGGAACGCATGGGAGGATACCCTTCCCGGCGCCTGTAAAGCCGTACACGGAATTCATGGAAATTTTATAGGCCAGCTGCTTACCGTTGTATACTTCCTTCATGAAGCCGCTAGCCGCAGCCATATCCCTTTTGGCTTGTTTACGGAACTTTTTCAATTCACGGAGAATTTCTGGTAGTAGACTCGGCACATCCTGCGCAAACTTATAGGTTCGGTTACCAACGCTGAAAGTTTCATATGTGATTCCGGGAATTGCACCATACTTCCTATCATCCATGACATAGGATGAGTAGCATAAGTTATGAGCCATCATGATTGAGGGATATAGCGCCTCGAAGTCGAGAGCAGTAATTGGTGTATAGTACGCACCTTTTTGTGCTTCAAGAACTGTAGCTCCCTCGTAAGGTTCTTCGGGGATAGATCCCCAGCGAATTGTTGGAACCATGAATCCCAATTCTCTCGCCTTCTTTGTGAGCTGACTGAATACTTTAATCTGCTGTCC